>FLNX01001637.1_pt1 | contig 75541 bp, 71 predicted proteins | sample 1140341 | NCBI WGS metagenome assembly FLNX01 (sample SAMEA3878208, study PRJEB12797) | bioreactor metagenome | biome: Moose rumen | place: Sweden | collected 2011-10
ATCCAGCCGCAGTACAAAATTACTGATCTTTTTTAAAACCAATGATTGAAATGAAAATATTTGTCTAACTTTGCACCGCATCCCTGAAGTCCACAGACTTCGGACACACTGAGTGAAACACTACCGCGTCCTATATCCTATCTACTTATTTTTCCAGAATTTGTACAACAAGATATAAGCACAAATTGCCTTCAACTGCTCGGATTTCTCCCCGAACAATCGAAGGCAAAAGTACGAATTATTTCAAATACAATTGTTTTTGCTATAGTTTTTTATCGTCAATTTCCATTAAAACCCCGTCAACTTCCCCTAATTCTGCCTTTTTGCGCCTCCAAATCCATACAACCTTCCAAAAATAACAAGTACTTTTGCACCTGAGACTTCAACCTGGCAGGGAATAACCAGCTATCAGGCAGGGTACTTAATACGTACTCGCCCGTGCCTCCGTAAACAGCCACTGTCCCTCTCGCTTGACGAGCTTGAAACTCAACTGAAGTCGCCATGTACCGCGTCCGCCGCCAAAGACCGCCGCCGTCACGCGGCTGCGACCTATCAACGTGGCGTGATTGCCGTCAACGGTGATGTCCATCTGCTCGTGTTCTGCCGAAAAATAGTTCAGCGTGCCGTCGGCGATGGCGTTGATGTATTCTTGTTTCGACTGCCTCATGCCGGTAATATGGACCAGCACGAAATCGTCGGCATGGATGCGGTTGAGGGTCGCCGTGTCCTTCGTCACCATGGCATCGCACATCTCACGGTACAAGGCTTTTATCTGACTTTTGTCATCCATTGGCTTATCTGAAAATACTGATGGCATAGCCGCTATGAGCCATGCCACTACTAAGACTTTCATCCTCTCCAACCCATGAACATTTTGGTCACTTCTCCGTCGTGGTGGTCGAAGAAAAGGCTCTTGCCCGTGTCGAGGGTCTGAATCTGAGCCATATCATCGGCACTCAGTTCGAAGTCGAGGATGTCATGTCAATGTCAATCAACTCGTAGTTTGTCGTGCCTAATCCGATTCCCTCGGAATACGGGATGATGTGGAGTCCGTGCTGGCGGTTGATGCGCTCTTGCAGAGGCTTGGCGTCGTCGCCGTCGCTATCGACATGGTTGAAAACGAGGTCGAGGCAGGCCTTGTCCAAGGCCACGGGGTCGGTGGAGGCCAAGATGCCGATATCCTTCACGCGAGGCTGTGCTGGATGTCCGTCGCAGTCGCAATCGACCGACATGTTGTTCATCACGTCGATATAGACGATGTTTTTGCCGTCCTGCTTGAAGTAGTCGTGAACGGCAGCGGCGGCATTGCCCATGCACTCAAGGAACTTGTCCTGGTTCTCCGGCAAAATGTACTCCCATAAGTGGCTGGCGTCTTCTGTGAGTCCGTTAGTGTGGATGTAAGCCTTGCCATTGCTTGAAGCCACGCCGATGCTGGCGTTTTTCAGCACGCCGCCAAAACCGCCCATGGCGTGACCCTTGAAGTGGGCCAAGTTGATCATGAAGTCATAATTGGCCAGATGGGTGCCGACGATGTCGTATTTCATGTAGGTGGTGTCGCGCACGGGGATGCGCATCTCGCCTTCTGCATCCATGATGTCAACGCCGCCGATGCTGTTGTAGCCGTGATCCGCGATGGTTCGGATGTGGTCTTCGGTCTTCATGCGGCTGCCGGCGTAGGCCGTGTTGCATTCCACCAATTTGCCGTTGACTTTCTGAACGAGAGCGCCAATCAGCTCGGGACGCAGGTGATTCGACATCGACGATTCGCCGGTCGAAATCTTCACTGCCACGCGGCCTTGGGCTTCCACGCCAAGCGCTTCGTAAACTTTCACCAATCCTTCAGGACTGATGTCGGTCGTAAAATAGACTTTCGCAGTGTTTTCCATAGTTTGTTCGTTTTGAGGGTTCTGTTGTTCTGCAACACGATTGCTTTTCGACTGGCAGTTGGCACAAGTAAACGTCATGGCCAAAGCTAATGTCGGTGCAACCAATAAATTGTTTAATGTCATGTGTTTCATCGTTTATAGGTTATGTCCATTCGTTGGCGGTAGAGAAATTTTCTGCAAAGGTACAATTCATTCTCGACATGGCGTTTTCAAATATTCCAGCGATTTTTTCAAATTTTGCCACTTGGAGGTAAGGTGCTGCAACTTACTATCGGCGGCACAGTGCCAATCATGTTGCATGTTGGTGTGGTCTTTCGTTTCAATGTGTCGCTTTCAAATACTGCAAATCACCATACCAATACGAGGCCGTGCAGCCGCCGTCGATGAGGAGGTCGGCACCGCTGATGAAACGGCCACGGCTGCTCATCAGGAACTCAGCTAAGTCGCCCACCTCGTCGGGTGTGCCAGCGCGACGCGCGGGCATACCTTTGATCATGTTCAGGTAGCCCTCCTTGCGCGGACCGTGCAGCTCATCGTTGGCCAAAGGCGTGATGATGATGCCTGGACTGATACTGTTGATGGTCGCTCCGCGTTTGCCCCAACGGGTGGCCTCGTACATCACCCTCAGGACATTGCAACGCTTGGAGTACTGATAGGCTTTCAGCGTGTCGGTAATCTCGCGGAGGAAAGGAAGTTCCAACAGTTGGTCGCACGGAGTCATGGCCAAGGCATCGTTCTGCTCCTGCGGCAGTGCAGGCAGACGGTGGCCGCTCTGCGAGGAGATGATCACACCTGAACCGCCTTCGGCGATGACTTTGCCGAACTCCTCCAACAGCACGCTCGTGCCGTATAGATCGACTTGCAGGATGCGCTCGACGGGCGCTTGTGAGGGCGACACGCCAGCCGCGTTGATGAGGTTGTGGACTTCGCCTTTGCCTTGGGCATAACGCACCAAATTGAGGATGGATTCCTTGTCGCCCAAGTCGCATTGGACGGTGGAGCACTCGAAGCCCGCGTTTTCCAAGGTCTGCGCTGCGGCTTCGGCATTGGCTATGTTGTAGTCGGCCAAAACGACATGTTTTTCAACGCCCACGCGGCGCACAATGGCTTGTCCGATGCTACCTGCGCCAACAAGAACTACTACTTTCTTCATGGTGTTTCATTTTTGACAGGCAAAAATACACCAAAAACTCATCATGGCAGTTTTACAAATTTCGGATTGTTTTGCACAAATTGCGGAGGAAGTGTTGTGGCCCAAATCAGCATTTTGTTCTGCTCACATCACCCGGTTTCCCGATATTCGCTTGGTGTCATACCTGTCTCTCGACGGAAGTACCTGGAGAAAAAACTGGCACTTTGAAACCCTAACTGATAAGCAATATCACACACTGGCATGTCACTGTGTTTGAGCATCACCTGCGCACGAAGGACGCAGTTGGCATCCAACCAGTCCATGACACTCTTGCCCGTTTGCTGTCGGATGACAGCTGACAAATGGTTAGGGGTGATGCACACCTTTTGCGCATAGGCTTTCACATTACGCGGCAACGGGTCGCTTAGTCCCAATAGTTCCAAAAACCGCTGCACAATCTGTTCCCCACGCGACAATGCGGCAATGTCCGGTTTGGTCATGTCTGCTCGCAACTGCATCAAATCATACATCAAAGCAATTTGCAGGTGCTCAATCGTATGTTGGTTATAGCAGCTGCGCACCACCTGCCAGACCAACTCAATAAGACTTCATCGTTCTGACGAGTCAGTGTGTGCATCAATTCGGGGCGTAATGTAACTTTACTCGGACGCATATTCAATCAATTTTCGGTGTAAAAGTACTATATTTTTGGTCATTTCACATAAAAAAAACTGCATTTCCGTTGAAATGGTACATAAATACCTTGCAAAAGTCAATTCTCTTTGCTGTAAAATCAGCAATTTTGCACCGTCTAATCATAAAATCCGCATAGTATGAAGAAATTCGGTTTGTTTCTGTTGAAAAACAACATCCATCTGATGACACTCGTTTTCCTCGGATGGGTAGTCTGGGCAGCCTGCAACTGGTCAAGTATAGCATTAGTGCAAAAACTCACGCTCGGAATGTATGCGTGGCTGGTTATCCATGAGTACGAGGAGGGGTACAAAGGCAGGTTTCTCGACCTGATGGCTGGGCGGTTGCTACAAATCAACTGGCGCACACTCACTCCAGGTGTAACTCATATCGCGCAGGCATTGTACATCACACTTGCCTTTTCAGCCGCACTCATTTGGCCAGAGAAATTATGGCTGACATTGCCTCCGTAAAACGATTCATAAAGGAGCGTTTCGGCAAAGCCGGCAGTAGCCTATGAGCATTTCAGCGGCATCTTCAAGCAGCAATATGGCCTGTCGCCCTCGGTGGTGACCTTGCCGAACTCCTCCAACAGAACGCTCGTGCCATAAAGGTCCACTTGCAGGATGCGCTCGACGAACGCCTGTGAGGGCGACACGCCCGCCGCGTTGATAAGGTTATGCACTTCTCCTTTGCCTTGGGCATAACGCACCAAATTGAGGATGGAGGCCTTGTCGCCAAGGTCACACTGGAAGGTCGAGCATTCAAAGCCCGCATTATCGAGGGTGTTGACGCCGCCCTCGGCATAGTCGGTGATATGGTTGGTGGGTATCTGCATAAATACTATAGGTGAAACAGTTCCTCCCTTTCCCGCTTCGTCAGTTTCGCCACGATAAGGTCGTAGGAGTTGTGGACGAGTTGGAAGATAACGTCATCGGGCACGTCCTGATTGAAATAGACATCGTTCCACAGGCGCTTGTTCATGTGCCATGCAGGGCGGATGCCATCGTATCGGGCACGCAGTTCCTCGGCATCCTCTGGCGTGGACCTCAGGCAGCAGCGGTCAAAAACCTCGATATTCACATAGCAGAACCACTTGGAGCCTGCATAGAAACAGAGCACATCGCGGCTATAGGGGTCGTTCACCGTGGGGAACGGCATCTTTTCAGTCACGCCTGGCAGCGACAGGCAATAGTCTCGGAATTCTTCTACGTTCATAGTCTTTGTAAACAGTAATTTACTTGTTTCGTTTCTTGGTAATCGGAACGCTAAATTCCGATTTATCCGTTTCGTCAATCGCCTGCAAAGGTACGAAAAATCTCCCACATCCGAGCGATATGGGAGATAGTTTTCAGATTTTTAAGCGATTACTCGTCGTTCTACCCGTCGCCGCCGCCGGAGCCAGAGTCGGACGAGCCGCCGGACGATGAGCCAGAACCGCTGTCAGCAGGATTATTACTTTTCTCATAATTACGATTCTTCGTTTCTTCATGTTTATCTGATGAAGTTCATGGGCTTCAAATCTTCACGCTCAGGATAGTCAGGCTGACCATTTGCGTGAATCTTCTTTAACAGCCAAGCCATGTTATTTGCCAAGGTTCGCATGGTCATGTTTGTTACGCCTTTGACCATATTGTCATATATGACTACGCTGCTATTCTGCACAGCCAAAGGGTCGCGGCCAGTTTTGCTTGTTGTTTCGGATCCCCAAAACGGGAATGGTTTGTTGCTAACTTCGTACATGTTTTAGCCTTATATCATTCTTCATTTTTCAATAGCCACCTCCCAATGGCCGCCTTTTGCTGGTCCGACGCGGCGGATGAAACCGTTTTCTTTCAACCATTTAAGGTTGTTATCTACCGCCGTAGTGCTAATACCGAGCAGTTTCGACAACTGCAGCGTCGTGATGGAAGGATTGTGAATCAAGTATTGTATGATGACCCTTCGTTTTTCACCCAACTTTTCACCCAACTTTTCACCCAAATTTTCACCCAACTTCGTTTCTTCATCAACTTGCGAGCCTTCGATTAATGCGCTTTTCAAAGCAGTAAAATGAACACGCAAGCCATTGCCAATTAATTCGTATCTTGGGTTATCAGCACCAATTCCTGCACAAGCCTTACAGATTTTTTGGATGCCACGCCCCCATGTCTCTATGTATCCAGCATAATAGAAAGCATTGGCAATATTCTCATTATAGGGGATGGATTCATGGGGCTGCATCAGCGTGTCCACTGTCCAGCCTTCTGGCAGAATGCAACGGTTGCTGATGATGATGGCCTCATCTTCAATACGTATCTGTATCGGGGTTCCATACATATAGCAATTGTGGGCAATGGCGTTATAGACGGCCTCGCGTATGGCATCTCTCGCAAACGGATAGGTCTCAACCCTTCTGTCGTGCTCGTATGTGACTTTTGCCTTCAGATATTTCAGGTAAATCAAGTCTATCACCTTGTCGGCAATCTTAATCAAGGAGTCTTCCAACGTGTCCTGATACAGCAAATCGACCTCGTTGCTGAACCTGCCGACCTTCACATAACTACCGGTTTGAACCCGACTTGGGTCGCTATGGAATAGCAATACCGCCGACCTCTTCAGTTTGCCGTCGGCCATCAAATGTAGCTTGCTTAAAAGTTCCTCGTTGGGGATTTCCAGTTCCTCGCGTGTCATCCGCTGGCTTCTCAAAGCCTCACGCCGGAATATCTTGAAACTCTAATCGTCCAAGTCGTCAACAGAGATGTCGTCAACCGTGACATCTTCCCAGCGGAAACCTGTTTTGCGCATAATGAATTCCGACAGTGCCATCCCTGTCAGTTGTTGCTTGGTGCTGCCACTACGATAGTGGTATTCACCATGATAGCTTACCGGATAGCTGCTTGGCTTGACCTTTATCTCTAAGTAATCCAAACCGTTCTTGACCAGTTTGTTAACCTCGGCTACGACACCCAATCCCGATTGGATTTGGTTCGGAATATCCTCCATCAGCTTTGCCACATCGGGCAAACCAACCACCTCTCCTTTGTCGTTCATGCCAACATATATCGTTCCTCCTTGGGCATTGGCAAAGCCGCAAACCCATCTCAGGTACTCTGTGCGCCACGATTCCTTGTATTCTATGTTCTGGTTTTCAGGCATCTATTCTTGTTTGTTTCAGTCTGCAAAAATAATCATTTCCCGCTAAACTCTAACAAAAATTCAAGGCGCAACTCCGAAAAGTCACGCCTTGACAAGAGGATTCCTTTTTGTGAATCAATGTCCCAAGCCTTTCAGCCACTTCTCGACCTTCGCCTTGCCTGAGCGCACCTCGTGGCCGTAGATGCTGAACTGTCCGGTGACGTTGGCCTTCGGGAAGGCCTTCTTCACGTCGCTGACGCAACTGGCGAGTCCGCTGCCCTCGTGGGTGGTGAAGGGGACAACGGTCTTGCCGTCCAAGTTGATGTCTTTGAACAGGGTGAACATCACCTGTGGATAGGTGCCCCACCACACGGGACCGCCGATATAGACGGTGTCATACTGGCTCAGGTCGGGAGCGGCGCCTTCGTAGGGCGGTAGCTCGCCACGGTTGGCCTCGGCCTTGGCCAACTCGATGAGCGGCGTGTAGGCCATGCCGTCGTACTTGTGCGTGACGATTTCAAACTGGTCGGCACCGGTGATTTCGCTGATGTAGTCGGCCACGATCTTCGTGTTGCCGACCTCGATGTTGCCCACGCTGTAGTTGTCGCCGGCATGGGAGAAAAAGATGACGATGGATTTACTCATATTGTTTTGATTATTAGATGATTTACCGTTTTGTCCTTGGCAGGCCGTCGCCATCATGAGGGCGAGTGCGGCCACGATGAATGTCTTGGTTTTCATTGCGTTTGAATTTTGGCGCAAAATAACGACAATCCCCGCAATCCGCTTTTGCACAAATTTCGGGGATGATTTCAAAAAACACTTTTTCGGCTACTCCCTGAAGTCCGTCGGGTTGGCGCCCAAGTATTTCTGCACATAGCGGGTGAAATACGACGGCGACGAGAAGTTGAACCTATCGCTGATTTCGGTGAGGGTGAGGCTTTTGTCGCGGAGCAAGCGGCTGATTTCCAACGCCGTGTAGCGCGTAATCCAGTAGTTGGCGGGGAATCCGCTCACCTTCTTCGACACTTCGGAGAGGTATTTCGGCGTGACGCAGAGCTTGTCGGCGTAATAGGTGATTTCGCGGTTCTCGAAGAACGCGCCGCCCTCCAAAAGGGCAAGGAAGCCGTCCATGATTTGCGCGTATTGGTTGGTGACTTTCTCGCCATTGCCGTAAAGCTCCACATGGAAGTCGAAGAAGTCGATGATCATGCGCTGGATGGCGTTAATCATCGCCTCGCGGTGGAAGTGGTGGCGGGTGAGGGCGTGCCGCCGCTTGATGTAGTCGAAGTTGAGCATGCACACTTCCTGCTGCTCAGGGTTGAGGCGCATGATGGGGTTGATGAACAACGCCATGTGTCCTTTCGTGCCATAGTTGCTTTGCGGCGTGCTCACCTCGATGAACTCCTGTGTGACATACACCACATCGACCACGAAATCAGGACTTTGCACAATATCGGTCACCAAGTCGCAGCGCGAAAGGATGAGGCAGTCGCCCATCTCGAATCGGAAGGACTGGTTGTTGAAGGTGAACGTGCAGTGACCCCTCCGGCAGAAGGCGTGGGCAAGGTAGCCCGCAAAACGCTCGTCGGCAAGGTTGGCCAAGGTGTCTTCGATGATGATGTCGGGTCTTTCGTTCATGCGGGCAAAGGTACGAAAAAAAACCGAAACGGGTGTCCCGTTTTCTCTATCCTTCAACCGCTTCGAGATAGAAACTGAACGGGCGGAAGCCGTCGTTGCAGCTGACCATCGCGCTCATCGGGTTTTGCATCCAGCCGTCGAAGAAGTTGCCTTCGCCACGGGCAAGGGCCTCCACAAACTCGCGCATGGAGCCCCATGCCGAGGGACACAAGCCCTCGGGACGCTGCCCATCGACGGAAACCCACTGCTGCCCTTCCCGCACATCGCAGGCGTGCTCGATGGGATTCTCGTAGCGGGCCATCAGGTCGGGATAGACCGTCTGGCGAATGGCCGTTATCTTCACTTTTTTCATGACAAACCAAAGAAGACCTGCGACCTAACGCAAGTCTTCTTTTTTGATTGGAATTGTGCCGTTTCAGTTCCTGTACTCTTCGATGGCCTCATGGAAGGCTTCCTTGGCCTGCTTCACTTTCTTCTGGAACTTGTTGATGCCGAAGAAGGCGACGAGATAGGCCACACCGAGGAGGATGACGGCGCAACCGAACAGGATGGAAAGGGTCTTGCCAGCCATGTCGAGGTTCTTCATGGCGAAAAAGCCGAGGACGACGACCACGATGCCCATCAGCAACATTCCCCACCAGCCTTGGTACTCGGCCTTCTTGTAGTCGAACGACTGCACCACGAGGATGACGCCCTCAACAATCAGCCAAATGGCGAAAATCAAGGGGAGCGATGCGGCCACGAACAGGCTGTTGGCGAGGAATAAGATGCCGAACATGACATCGATGACGCCGGTCAGGATGCGCGTGCCGCTGTTGGGCAGGAAGTTTTGCGTCCTTAGGCCGAAGACCAATTTGCTGATGCCCGACAGGAGCGTCAGGATACCGATGAGCCAAGCCATCGAGAAGAGGGTCTCGGCGGGATTGCAGATGCACACCACGCCCAAGACGATGAGCAGGATGCCCGTCACGACGAGCATGATTTTGGTACTCTTTTTCATAGTGCGTTGATTTTTAGATTAGTAATAATGATGATTTGGATTTTTGCACTCCAAAATTAAGGAAATCTTCGCCACGCGCAAGAAAAAACTCAACTAAAGGCAAAAAAACACCTTATGACAAGGCCGAATCTTTCAACAATCGGCGTTAAAACAGCTTATGAAAGTTACAAAGTGATTATCACTTCGTCACCAGCACTTTATGAATCGCGCCGTTTTCCGCCTTGATGAAATACATTCCCTCTGGGAGGTGGCCAAGGTCAATCTGGTTGGTGCCTTGTCGGAGTTGGTGTCTTGCCACGATGCGTCCTTGGAAGTCCATCACAGCGGCATCCATGGCGTTTTCCGCTTCTAAGGTGCAGCGTCCCGAAGTCGGGTTGGGCCAAAGCCGCAGGCTCTTGTTTCCGCTTTCGGCTATGCCTTCGCTCCCACCCTTTCCTGCGAAAAAGTCGTGTATCTCGGTCAGATAGCCGATGTCGTATTGGCTTTCGCTGTGATACCAAGTGTGGTTGCCGCCAATCACCTTGATGTGTTGCAGTTCGGCATCGCCCTCGTAGGTGTAGCGCACGAAGCGCAGTCCGTCGTTATGGAGGTCGGGAAAGGTGTCGATGACGGGGTTGTCGGCGCAGTTGTTGGCGTTTCTCCAATATTCGAGGATGGCCTCAACGCCGAGGCCCAAGTTGCCTCCAAAATACTGGGAATTGCCGTCGTAGCCCACCACGGGGTCGGCAGTGCCGTGGATGTGGAGCATCCTCACGGGGGCCACTGCGGTTTGGTTCGCCATGGAATGGGTAATCAGTCCGCTGACGGGCGCGCAAGCCGTGATGCGGTCGCCATGCTCGATGGCCATGCGGTGCGTCATGAAGCCGCCCATCGAGAAACCCGTGAAGAACACGCTGTCCTGGTTGATGGGATATTGGTCGGCCAACGCATCGAGAAGCGCCATCAGGAAGCCTGAGTCGTCGGTGCCGCTGTTCATCAAGCCCGCGTTCCACATGGTGCCGAAGCCTTCGTTTCGCGCCTGTGGCACCGCTATGGCCCAACCAAAGTCGTTGGCGATTTGGGCGAAATTGAACTCTGCGTCGAGGCGCGTGATGTTGTCGCCCAGCCCATGCAGGAAAAACAAAATGGGCATAGGCTCCTCGTATTGCGAAGGCGTTCTGACCAAATATTCCCTTTGGACACCCTGCCATTCAAAGGTCTGGATTTGGGAAAACACGCTGCCGCCAAAGGCCAGCAGTACAAATAAAATACTGATTCTAAAAATGTTAACTGATTTCATCGCGATAAGATTTTCAATTCGGGGGCAAAATTACTGTTTTTTCGTTTCCGCATGGACGGACGATGCCATTTTGTAGATGGAACGGACAAAAATTTGCCGAGGTTCGCAAAAATACCTAATTTTGCCATCAAAATCAACGAAAGCGATGAATGGCAAGGTGATATTGGTTACGGGCACCAGCAGCGGCATCGGCTACGACACCGCCTTGGCGTTGGCCCGGCAAGGCCACAAGGTGTATGCCGCCGCCCGAAGGATGGAAAAGATGGAGCCTTTGCGCGAGGAAGGTGTCGTCACGATTCGGATGGACGTGACCGACGAGACCTCGATGACGGAGGGCATTAGGACAATCATGGAGGCGGAAGGCCGCATCGACGTGCTCATCAACAACGCGGGCTACGGCTATTTCGGCGCCATCGAGAACGTGAGCATGGAGGAAGCTCGCCGACAGTTGGAAGTCAACGTGTTCGGCTTGGCGCGACTGTGCCAGTTGGTGCTGCCCGTCATGCGCGGGCAAGGCTCGGGACGCATCATCAACACCTCGTCGGTGGCGGGGAAGTCGGTGCTTTACTATGGCGGCTGGTACCACGTCACCAAATACTCCGTCGAGGCCTTCAGCGACGCGCTCCGCATCGAGATGAAGCCTTTCGGCATCGACGTGGTGATGATTGAGCCGGGCGGCATCAAGACCGAATGGGGCCATATCGCCGCCGACCATCTCGCCGAGTCGTCGCGGGGCACCGCCTACGAGCCGACGGCTCTCGTCGAAGCCGAGAATTTCCACTGGATGTACGACTCCAACCTGCTCTCGAAGCCCGGTGTGGTCACCAAGGCGATGTGCAAGGCCGTCAACAGCCGCCGTCCGAAGCCACGCTACCGCATCGGGGCGTTTTCGGGCGCCATGGTGTTCTTCCATTGGCTCCTTCCGACCCGCTGGTGGGACGCCCTCGTGAGGAAGATGGGGAAAGTCAAGGCAAACAAGTCATAACACCTTAAAACACAGTATTATGCCAACATTCAACATCCGTCCGGCAAAGCCTGAGGAGACCGGACTCGTCCTTGAGTTCATCAACAGATTGGCCGCCTACGAGAAATGCTCCGATGAAGTCGTGGCCGACGAAGCAACCTTGCGGCAGTCGCTTTTCGTGGAGAAGGCCGCCGAGGTCGTCTTTGCCGAAGAAGACGGCGTGGTCATCGGCTTCGCCTTGTTTTTCCACAACTTCTCGACCTTCGTGGGACGCAAGGGACTCTATCTCGAAGACCTCTTCATCATCCCCGAGAAACGCGGCTTGGGCTACGGCAAGGCCATCCTGAAATACTTGGCCGACATCGCCGTTGAGCGCAACTGCGGACGCATGGAGTGGATCTGCCTCGACTGGAACGCGCCCTCGTTAGCCTTCTACCGCTCCATCGGGGCCGTCCCCTTGGACGAATGGACCGTGCAGCGCATGACCGAGGACGTGATGAAAGGGTTTGCGGAACAATAGCCTATGAGCAACCCTAAGTAGCGCATTGTCAGTGCCTTAGACTTGGGCAGCGTTTTATGCCCAAGTGAAGTTCTCTTTTCCCGCCCCGATTTCGAAGTGGCACTTGACGATGCCGAGGTCGAGCTTGGCGTAGGAGCTGAGCGCGAAACGGGTCTTGGCCTTGGTTGATGCCTTAGCCCAACGAAATCACGCATGAAAGGAACATGGTTTGTAAGTGTTTACAAGTGCGAAAATACAAAAATGACGGCGACGCAAAGCGGGAAGTTTGTCATTTTTTCCCAAAATCGCCCAACCTGTCAACGAAAGCATGGTCTTTGCGCACCAAACCCCACACAAAATTCCAAGGCTTTTGAAAGGATTTGCTACTTTTGCAGGCTGAACAAGAAAAACGTATCGACATGACAAGCAAACCGTGTTTCAACCTCCAAAGAATCCTTCTCTCCGCGCTCCTCTTGGGCCTGTCGCTGTCCGTCTTCGCCCAAGGCGACCGTCCTGCCGGCTTCGGCGAACGATACACCTTGAAGCAAGTCGTGGTGCTGAGCCGCCACAACATCCGCTCGCCCATTTCGGGGAAAAGGTCAACGCTGAGAAGAATCACGCCGCACGAATGGCACCGATGGTCGTCGGCACCGAGCGAGCTGTCGTTGCGCGGCGGCGCGTTGGAGACCATGATGGGGCAGTATTTCCGCAAGTGGCTCGTCGGCGAAGGCCTGATGAAAGAGAACGAAATCCCCGCCGAAGGCACCATGCGCTTCTATGCCAACTCGATGCAGCGCACCATCGCCACGGCGCAGTATTTCTCGTCGGGGATGCTGCCGGTGGCCAACGTCGCCATCGAGCACCATTGCGAGGTGGGCAGGATGGACCCCGTTTTCAACCCGCAAATCACCGACGACACCGACGACTTCAAGGCCCTTGCCCAACGGCAGATTGCGGCTATGGGCGGCACGAAAGGGATGGCCGGCATTGGCGAAAAGATGGCCGAAAACTTCAAGTTGCTGGAACAAGTGCTTGACATTGAGGAAAGTACGGCCTGTCGCGAAGGCGACACCTGCCGTTTCCGCACCGACGACGCACACGTCTATCTCGTCAAGAACCGCGAGCCGGGCATGGGCGGGTCGTTGCGCCTTGCCTGCCAAGCCGCCGACGCCCTCGTCCTGCAATATTACGAGGAACCCGACGCGGTGAAGGCCGCCTTCGGCGACACGCTGACGCCTGAGGATTGGGAGAGGATTTCCGAAATCAAGGACTGGTACGGCGACGTGCTGTTCACCGCGCCCGCAGTGGCCCGTCAGGTGGCCCGTCCGCTCTTGCTGACGATGCGCGAAGAATTGCAAACCGAAGGCAGGAAGTTCACCTTCCTCTGCGGCCACGACTCCAACATCGGCAGCGTGTTGGCCGCCCTCAATGCCGAGGAATACAGCCTGCCGCAGACCATCGAGAAGAAGACGCCCATCGGAGCCAAACTCGTCATCGGGAAATGGGAAAACGCTGAGGGACAGGTTTTTGTCGCGCTCAACCTTGTGTATCAAAGCACGGAGCAGCTGCGCCAAATGTCGCTCCTCGACCTCGACCATCCGCCCGTAGTGTTCCCGATTCGTCTCAGCGGCTTGGAAGCCAACGCCGACGGCCTTTATCCTTTTGAAGCCCTCGTAAAGCGGTTCGATTCCGCCATTCTTCCGGATTGAATTGATAAAACCAATGGATTTTGCCTATCTTTGCACCTTCAAGAAACGAAAACTCCTTCAGCAATGAAAAGCTACCTCTACACCTTGGAAATGGAGACGCGCGACTACGAGTGCGACCTCCAAGGCATCGTGAACAACGCCAACTACCAGCATTACCTTGAAGCCACGCGCCACAAATGGCTGCAGCAGGAAGGGCAGTCGTTCCGCCAATGGCATGAGGCCGGCATGGACGTGGTGGTGGCCGAAATCACGATGAAATACAAGACGCCGTTGCGCGGACAGGAAGCCTTCCTCTCGTGCCTCAACGTGCGTCGCGAAGGACCTCGTTTCATCTTCGAGCAGGACATCTACCGCAAAGCCGACATGAAACTGTGCGTTTCGGCCTCGGTTTCAACGGTTTGCATGATTGACGGACGGCTGACACGTGGCGAAGAGCTTGCCGTCTTGTTTGCCAAATACCTATAAATGGAGATGAAAAAAATGCGGACGGGTTTTCAAGCCTGTCCGCATTTTCCGTAACGCCAAGGCGTCGGTCATCTGATGCGCTTGTAGCCATAAACGGCTTGGCTGCCAAGCTCTTCCTCGATGCGGATGAGTTGGTTGTACTTGGCCATGCGGTCGGTGCGGCTCAGCGAGCCGGTCTTGATTTGGCCCGAGTTGGTGGCCACGGCGATGTCGGCGATGGTGGTGTCCTCGGTCTCGCCCGAACGGTGGCTGGTCACGGTGTTGTAGCCGTGGCGGTGGGCCATCTCGATGGCGTCGAGGGTCTCGGAGAGCGATCCGATTTGGTTCACCTTGATGAGGATGGCGTTGGCCGCGCCCATGGCGATGCCCTTTTCGAGGAACTTCACGTTGGTCACAAACAAGTCGTCGCCGACGAGCTGGCAGCGGTCGCCGATGGCCTCGGTGAGCTTCACCCAGCTTTCCCAGTCGTTCTCGTCGAGGCCGTCCTCGATGGAGTCGATGGGATATTTGGTGATGAGTTCTTCGAGGAACTTGATTTGCTCTTCGGCAGAGAGTTTCTTGCCGTTGGGGTCTTTCTTCTTGCCGCCTTTCAGTTGGCTGTAGTCGTAGAAATACTTGCCGTTTTCGAGGAAGGCGAACTCGGAGGCGGCACAGTCGAGGGCGATTTTCACGTCCTTGCCGGGCTCGTAGCCGGCCTCGCGGATGGCTTGGCAGATGATGTCCAAGGCATCCTCGGTGCTGTTGAGGGCCGGGGCGAAGCCGCCTTCGTCGCCGACGGCGGTGGAGAGGCCACGCTTCTTGAGCAGCTTGGCCAAGGCATGAAACACCTCGGCGCCCATGCGCACGGCTTCCTTCAGTGTGGGCGCGCCCACGGGACGGATCATGAACTCCTGGAACGCGATGGGCGCGTCGGAGTGGGCGCCGCCGTTGATGATGTTCATCATCGGGACGGGCAGCATGTAGGTGTTGGTGCCGCCGATGTAGCGGTAGAGCGGCATGTTGAGCGCGTTGGCGGCGGCTTTGGCGGCGGCCAGCGACACGCCGAGGATGGCGTTGGCGCCGAGCTTGCTCTTGGTGGCGGTGCCGTCCAAGGCAATCATCTTGGCGTCGAGGGCGCGTTGCTGGAACACGCAGTCGCCGACAAGGGCCGGCGCGATGATGCTGTTCACGTTGTCAACGGCTTTCCGGGTGCCCTTGCCGCCGTAGCGGTTCTTGTCGCCGTCGCGAAGCTCAAGGGCTTCGTTCTCGCCCGTCGAGGCGCCCGAAGGCACGCTGGCGCGACCCATCACGCCGTTTTCCAATGTCACTTCCACTTCAACGGTGGGGTTGCCTCTCGAATCGAGGATCTCTCTTGCATGAATCTTTGTGATTTTCATAATTCGTATGCGATTAATGATTTTTTCGGGTCGCAAAGATACACAATCTTGCAAAAAGGAAAGAAAAAACATCTGAAAAGAAAAAAAAGCGGTAATTTTGCAGCCCCTAAAAACAGGCATCACGATGCACAAGATATTTCTCCCCGTTTACCGTTATTTCAGTTCCCATAAGGCGTTGATGTTCATCGTTATGGCGATATCGGCAGCCGTTTTCCTCTTCTTCGGCCTGAAGCTTCACTACGAGGAAGACATCTCCAAACTCCTGCCCGAATCGAGCGTGGAAAGCCAGCTGGCTTTCAGTTCCATCGAACTTAAGGACAAGATTTACATACAGGTGACCTCTTCCGACGAGCCGTTGCCCTCGGAAATGCTTGCCGACCGCACCGACGAGTTTATCGACTTGCTGCTTGAGAAAGACACCGCCAACCACCTCATCTCCAACATCCTCTACAAGCTGGAGCCCGAGATGGCCATTAACGCCTTGGACTTCGTGTTGGCCCATCTTCCTTCCTTCATCGACACCTCTGCCTATCAAACCTTTGCGCAGTTGATGGAGCCCGAAGCCGTGGAGACACAGATGTGGGTGAACTACAACCAAATGATGGAAGACGAGACTGGCGACCTGACCCAGATGATTGCCTACGACCCGCTCAACCTGAGAATGGCCATGCTCGGCGACGCCATCGAAGGCGCGATGAGCGGCTTCAACATCATCGACGGACACCTTTTCAGCCCCGACAGCACGGTGGCCATCGCCTACCTCGCGCCGGCGTTCCGCTCGTTGGATTCGTGGTCGGCGAGACATCTCTCCAAGATGCTCTCGAAGGCGCAAAAAGAGTTTGAGGCGATGCATCCCGACGTGAAGGTGCACGCCCACGGCGACCCCATCGGAAACGTGTCGAACGCAGGCCGCATCCGCTCCGACCTTGTGGTGACAGTGGGCATCTCACTCGTCCTCATCCTTATCCTCATCGGACTGTGTTTCAAGAGTTTCGCGTTCATTTGGAAAATGTTGCTGCCCATCCTTTACGGCACGGCCTTCTCGCTCGCCTGCATCTTCTGGATTAAAGGGGAAATGTCGCTCATGGCCCTCGGCTTGGGCGCCATCGTGCTCGGCGTTGCCATCAGCTATTGCCTGCATGTGCTCATCCACCACTTTTTCGTCGGCGACCCCGAGAAGCTGCTCGCCGACGAATCAACGCCCGTGTCTTTGGGTTGCATCACCACGGTGGGTGCCTTTTGCAGCCTGCTGTTCACCGACAGCGACCTGCTGCGCGACTTCGGCCTTTTTGCCTCGTTCGCGTTGATTGGCAGCACCCTGTTTGCATTAGTCTTCCTACCCCATTTCCTGCCCAAATGCAACGCCGATTCCGACAGCAAGACCTTCCGCCTTATCACGCGCCTCAACAACCTGCCTTTCGACAAGAAGCCTTGGTTCCTGGCCTTGATTTGCCTCGTCGTGGCCATTGGCATCATTTTCTCGCCCAAGGTGAAGTTCGACAGCGACTTGCGCAACCTCGACTACAACTCGCCCGCCGAGGTGAAGGCCGAAGCGCTCTTCAACGAAAAGAACAACGACGGCTTCTCGCACCTCTATTTCGCCACCGTCAGCACCGACATCGACGAGGCTTTGGAGGCCGACAAGTCGCTGATGGTCAAGCTGGACTCGATGAAAAGGCAAGGCCTTGTCCACGCCTATTCCGACGTGATTCCCAAGCTTTTCGTCACCCAAAAGGACCAAGAGCTGCGCATCGCCGCCTGGAACGCCTACTGGACCGCCGAACGAAAAGCCGAAGCCATCCGCATGGTGGACAAGGGCGCGAAAGAGTTTGGCCTCGACCCGATGATGTTCTACGAGTTCAAGGACCTGCTCGACGCCGAATACGAACCCGCCTCGCTGTTGGAAAGCGGCGTGGTGCCCGACAACCTCTTGGGCAACTTCATCGAGTGCAATGCCGACAACCAATACATGGTGTTCACCGACGTCTCCATGACCTTCGACGAGAAGGACGTGGTGTCCGACGCGCTCGTCACCAATCCCAAGACCTTCGTGCTGGAGCCGTTCTACTACTGCAAGAGCATGGTCGATGTGATCCACGACGACTTCAACATCGCCGTATGGATTTCTTCGCTTTTCGTACTGATCATCCTGTTGGTTTCGTTCCGCAACCTCCTCACCGCGCTGATTTCTTTCCTGCCTATGGTGCTCAGTTGGTTCATGGTGCAGGGCTACATGGCCATCATCGGCTTGGAGTTCAACCTCATCAACATCATCATCTCCACCTTCATCTTCGGCGTGGGCGTCGATTACAGCATCTTCATCACCGAAGGCCTGCTTTCCGAAGCCCGAACAGGCAGCCGCGACATGCTCACCTGGCACAAGATTGCCATCTTCTTCTCGGCGGTCATCCTTGCCATCGTGGTCACCTCGTTGCTCTTCGCCGTGCATCCGGCCATCCGCTCCATCGGGCTCATCACCCTCATCGGCATGGCCTCGACCATCATGATTTCCTATGCGCTGCAACCCTTCGTGTTCAGGCTACTGATGAAGATTCCGGCTTATCGGCGCGGTGTAATGAAAAAGAAGTGACCTTGGCATTCAACAACCTCTATAACGCAATCCTCGCCCGCCAAAACCCGGCCCAAGTGGAAGGCCTCTCGCGCTTCTTCAAGACGGGAAAAGGGCAATACGGCGAAGGCGACCGCTTCCTCGGCATCAAGGTGCCCGTCACCCGCGAGGTGGTCAAGCAATGCTGGAAAACGACGAGCTTCGGGGAGTTGGAAACCTGCATCCGCTCCGAATACCACGAAATGCGCCTCGCGGCCTTGCTGGTTTTGGTGCAAATCTTCAAGCACGCCAAAAAGAACCCATCCCCCCTTCAGAGTCATTGCGGGCCGCGACCCGCAATCTCCCATGCAACGCAACAGCAATGCATCGACTTCTATCTTTCACATACACAATACATTAATAATTGGGATTTGGTCGATTTGACTTGCTACGAACTGCTCGGCATCTGGCTCTTGGACAAGGACCGCACCCTGCTCTACGACCTCGCCCGCGACGGCAAGACCATTTGGGAGCAACGCATCGGCATGGTGAGCACAATGCAGTTCGTCCGCCACGGCGAGCTTGACGACACCTTCGCCATCGCCGACCTCTTTTTGGCGAAGCCCAAACCTTTGCACGACCTCCTGCAAAAAGCCGTCGGGTGGCTTTTGCGCGAGGCCGGCAAACGCGACGAGCAACGGCTGAAAGACTGGTTGTCAGTTCGTTATACGACCATGCCGCGCACCATGCTCCGCTATGCCATCGAGAAGTTTTCGGAGGAAGAACGACAGAACTATTTGAAGCCAACGCCATGACGACTCATTACTCCATCCGCCATTCCACCTTCGACGACCTCCCGACTATCTTGGATCTCCGCGACCAAGCCCGCGACATCATGCGAAGCTACGGCAATGTGTATCAATGGCCCGACGGCTATCCGCGCGACGACATGTTCAAGAAAGACATTGAGTTAGGCGGCAGCTATGTGATGGCCGACGACGAGGGAAAGTTGGTCGGCACTTTTGCGTTGTTGCCCGGTCCCGAAGTGACTTACAACGTCATCTACGACGGCCAGTGGCTCGACGACGCGCCCTATCACGTCGTCCACCGCATCGCCAGCACCCCCGACTCGCACGGCGTCTTGGATGCCGTTTTGGACTTTTGCGAAGCCCATGCCGACAACATCCGCATCGACACGCACGAGGCCAACGTCATCATGCGGAAGGGCTTGGAGCGGCACGGCTACCGCTATTGCGGCATCATCCATCTGCTGAACGGCGACGAGCGGTTGGCGTTCCAGAAAAAAATGGAGTGATTTCTTTTTTATTGATGGAATCTTGTTATTTTTGCGGCTGTAAAAACATAATCCGACATGGGAAAGCAATATCTGACAGAAGACCAAGTGCGCGACAAGGCCAAACTGATTTTGGGCTTGGAAGACACCGAAACCGCCCTTTCGGGTACGGGTCAGATAACCACTTTCAATCAGTTGGGTTTCAGAGGGATATCCGACAAGCCCGACGGCTGGTATCTTCCAAACGAGACCTCTTTCCCGGCTTTGATACTGGAAACAAAAGCCGAAAATCACGCCTTTACCGAGAAAGACCGTCAGGAATTGTCGAAAAATTGCGGGATTTGCCATAGAAAGTATGCCCATGTGGTGGGCGTTTTGTACAATGGCGACGATGTGGAAGTCTTTCAAGACGGGGTGAAGGTCGAGGTTGGAGGAATCTTGCTGAACAAAGAGGCTTATCTCGGCTTGTTCCAGCAAAACAGCATCGACAAGAAAAGCATCTACCAGCTTACCAAGAAAATCAACGACGCGCTCCATTTCGACTTCGGCATCAAGAACCTGTATCATAGGATGATTTTCACTTCGTGTACCTTGGTGGCGAAACGCTTTGGCGCCATGCTGGTCCACGACATGAAATGGGAGCTTTTCCAGACTTCCATCAAGGCGACCTTGGAGGCATCGCTGCAAAAGGACTTGGAGAAAAACGCCAAGCTCCAAATCCTGATTGACACTTATTCCAACATCCAAGTCAACACCACGCCTCGGCAGCAATCCATCAACGACTTCATCGACAATGTCTCCAAGATTTCAGACAACCTCAATTCCGATTTTTGGAACGGCGAGGACGTGATGGCCATTTTCTTCAACGAGTTCACGCGCTACAAAGGGAAGTCGGAGCAAGGGCAGGTGTTCACGCCCGACCACATCACTTCGTTGATGTACAGGCTGATAGAGGTTGATAAGAACTCGGTCGTGTTGGATGCGGCTTGTGGCTCGGGTGCGTTTCTCGTGAAGGCCATGTGCAACATGATTAAGGAGTCGGGCGGCGTCAGGACGATGCAAGCCACCGAAATCAAGGACAGCCAACTGTTCGGCATCGAGTTTGACAGGGAGATCTACGCCTTGGCCTGCGCCAATATGCTGATCCACAAGGATGGAAAGACCAACTTGGCCTTGCTCGACAGCCGCACGGAGGAGGCCTCGCAGTGGATTCGGTCGAAACCGATAACCAAGGTGTTGATGAATCCGCCGTTTGAGAACAAATACGGCTGCCTCGACATCGTGATGAACGTGTTGCGCAGTGTTGACATGGGTACGCAATGCGCCTTTATCCTGCCCGACAACAAATTGGAGAAGAATCCGTCGATGACGAGGAAGATCCTGAAAAGCAACCGCCTCGAAAAGATCGTCAAACTGCCTAAGGACACTTTCCAAAGCGTAAGCATGACGACTTCGGTGTTTGTGTTTACGGCGGGTGTGCCGCAAAACGGGAAAAGCATTTTCGCCTGTTACATTGAAGACGACGGGCTGGAAACCGTCAAGAACCAAGGACGGCAGGACACCAAGAACCGTTGGCAGGAGATTGAGGACTATTGGATGGAAGTCATCCGAAAGCAGAACGGAAGCGACACCATCCAATGGATCGACCCGTCGCAAACCATCAGATACAAGGAGCCTTTGAAGCCTTTGGAGATTACGGAAGCCGACTTCGTGAGGAGTGTGCTCCACCATATCCTCTACAAAAAGGGCATCGACGAAAAGGACTTCAAGGAACAGGTGCTGAACATGGTGCTTTACAACGAGGAGATCTCCGATGAATACAGGAAATTGGTCACCATACGGAAAAGCACCGCCAAAATCGACACCTCGGCTTGGAAGCCTTTCGCATACCGGTCGCTGTTCCGCATCGAAAAAGGCGAGCGTCTCACCAAGGCCGACATGAAGGAAGGGGGAATCCGTTACGTTGGGGCATCGGCTTTCAACAACGGTGTCACGGCGCTCATCGGCAACACGGAGCATTTGCACCAAGCCAACACCATCACCGTGTGCTATAACGGTTCCATCGGCTCGGCGTTCTATCAGGAAGAGCCGTTTTGGGCCTCCGACGACGTGAATGTCTTCTATCCGAAGTTCGACATGGACCTTTACGTCGCACTCTTTTTCGTCTCGCTTTTCAGGAAAGAAGGCATCCGATACCAATTCCTCGACAAATGGACGCTCGACAAGATGAACGAAACCACGGTCTTGCTGCCTTGCGATGCCGATGGCCGTCCCGATTGGAAGGGCATACGGAAACTTGTCAAAGACATCTACGACAAGATGGCGTGAAGACAGGCGTTCCCCATCCGACAACGCATCGATTCGCGCGTATTCCCGTCCTCATTTCATGGTATTGGCATAGCGGAAAACCCCAATTAATGGCGAGAAACCTCTTGGGCTTCATGGCGTAGTTTTGCATTGCAGTTGTAATCTGTCCCACCAATAAAACCGCAAAGCCATGAAATTCACGCTTATGGACAGGCTCATCTGGAGCAAGATTGCCCCAACCTGCCTCAACACCCTGAAGACCCACCGTCCCGAATGGGACACGAAGGCCGTCGGCAAGGCCGCCAAGCGGCGCTTCAAGCAAATCGTCGAAGAAACGCCCTCCATCGGCTCCATCAAGGAAAACCCGATGCGCTTCAGCCTCAACGGTTCGATGGTGTGGTTCGCCATCTACGAGGCCGCCCACGAACGCTATGGCGACAGCATGGACCTCGAACTCTACGGCCAGCTCTGCCACGACTCGTTCTCGTCGCCGTTCTTCATCAACCAGTACAAGAAGAAGGACATGTTCTCGCAGGCCACCCTCGACAAGCGCGACCGCGTGGCCGCGCAAATCAACGCCATCGACGCGGAATACAACTGGCAGCAGCAAAACATCCGGGGCGAAACACCCGACGAATACACCTTGATTTACACGAAATGCGGCATCTGCAAACTCGCCGAGCGCCTCGGCCACAAGGACTTGCTGCCTCCCATGTGCAAGGCCGACTACATCGTCATGGACGCCGCCGGCGTGTGCCTCCACCGCGACAAGACCCTTGCCCACGGCGACGACTGCTGCCTCTATTACTGCACAAGGAAAGGCTCCGAGGCCGAGCGCCGCTGGCAAGAGGCACATCCCGCCGGAACGTTCGTGGAACGATAGGCCATACTCTTGACTACAGCTTCGCCGAGTTGTCGGGCACGACCTTCATCAAGCAACGGCCTTTCTTCACGCAGGCACGGAAGATGTTGAAGCGTAAGTTGAACATCTACTCGCGGGTGGCCATGTGGGTGGCCGACGAAGGCCCGGCGCGAAGCATGTTGCTCCACCTCGCACTGTAAGGCAATCAGTCGATGTTCTCGATAATCTTGTCCTCTTCCTGCAAGTCGGGCACCAAGCGTTGTATGGGCTTGTAGCGGTAAAAGAACCGTATGGCGATGACGCGCACCACCGTATAGGCAGGGATGGCCACCAGCATCCCGACGGTGCCTCCAATGTGGCCCGCTATGAGCAAGACGATGAAGATTTCCAACGGATGCGCCTTGATGCTCGTCGAATAGATGACAGGCTGGTAGATGAAGTTGTCGATGAGCTGCGCGACAAGCATGATGGCAAGGATGACGAGGGCGAAAATCCAGATGTTCACGCCTAAGCCAACCCCAGTGCCGAATTTCAGCAACACGCCCAAGACAACGCCGATGACCTCGCCCATGAGCGGACCGACGTAGGGAATCACGTTGAGCAAGCCCGCGATGAACGCGATGCCGAGCGCATAGCTGACGGGCAGCCGCGCGATGAGCCAAAGTCCCAAGAAATCGACCAAGGCCACGCCAAGCATCTCGATGAGCAAACCCACGAAATAGCGCGACAGCAGCTGCTTGATGTCATTCAGGGTCTTGTTCAGCGTGGCCTCGTGCTTGTCGGGCACGAAGGCGCTGACGATTTTCTCGAACAGCGTGTCGTCCTTGATGAAGAAAAACGAGATGAACACCACGGCAAACAAGCCCACAAAGGCACTCGAAACCACCGAGGCCACCGAGCCTACAAGCCCCGAAACGTTACTCAGGTTGACCAACTCCTTGAGTTTCGCCATGAGCACGGCAACCACGTCGAAATCGCGGCCAAGAGAAGGAAAAGTGGAAATGAGCCAAGTGTTCAGCATGTCGATGGGATTCGATTCGAAATAGGTGTTCCCGCTCATGGAGGATATGTCGCGTATAATATTGGAAATCAACGGGATGATTTGCGTTATCAGCAACAAGAGGAACGCGATGATGACCACGATGGTGATTACGGTGAGGAGCCAATCGGGAGCCGACTTCCCCCTGATCTTGATTTTGCGCAGGCGTGTCATGACGGGCATCCCTATCAGCGAGACCACGAAGGCTATGATGATGTAAATCAGCACGTTCTTGAAATACCAGCACAAGGCCAAAACCGCCGCCAAACCACCTATCTTGATGAGGTATCCGGCCAATTTGTCAATGTTTCTCTCTTTTTCCATGTCTTGAAATGTATATTAATAAGGTACAAAAGTAGTGTATTTTGGAAAAAAACACATTTTTCGTCGAAAAAATAAAAATATCGCTTGCGATATAAATTTTTTGTCGTACATTTGCATCGCGAACGACACAAATGCGAGTGGTGGGGAAAGTCCCGCGTCTCGCAGTCCCGTGTCTCGAGTCATAACAAAAACATCAACATTCAAAAACCCAAAAAAATGGACAAACAGAAATCAATCAATGCGTTACAGTTTTTCGTAACGAACCTTTCCAACCAGGCCTACGGCCACAAGCTGCAAGGCAAACTCTTTGCTTCCCAAGGCTTCGAGAAGCTCGGCACCAAGTACAACGGCCATCACGACGAGGAAATGGGCTGGGTCGATCAGTTCATCGACCGCATCCTCGACCTCGGCGGCGAAGTGAAGCACGAAGCCCGCACCGAAGGCCACATCATCACCGACCCATGCGAATACGTCAAGGCCGAGCTGCAAGTCTCCATCGCCGGCATCGACTTCCTGCGCAAGTGCATGAACGACATTTGCGACGACGTGACCACCTTCGACATCATGAAGGAATACCTGAAGGACGAGGAGGAAGACATGTACTGGAGCGAGAACCAACTCGAACTCATCGAAAAGATCGGTTACCAGAACTGGCTCATCAAACAAATGTAAAATAGACGCGGGACTTCGGGACACGAGACTGCGGGACGACGTGGTTTCGCGTCCTCAAGCCCAACGTCAAGCAAGCAAATTATGAACAAAACGATTATTTGCATGGCTCTTGGCCTTTTGATGGCAATGGGCTCATGCGCACAAAAAACTGAAAAAATGGCTACGATTTATGACTTTAAGGCCCTGAACAACAAGGGCGAAGAAGTGGACATGGCCCAATACAAGGGCAAGGTCCTGATGATTGTCAACACCGCCTCGAAGTGCGGTTTCACCCCCCAATACGACGGCTTGGAGGCACTCTACAAGAAGTACCAAGACCAAGGTTTCGTCATCCTCGGCTTCCCCTGCGACCAGTTCAAGCACCAAGAGCCGGGCAGCGACGAGGAGATTGCCGAGTTCTGCCGCCTCAACCACGGCGTCACCTTCCCGCTGATGAAGAAAATCGACGTGTTTGGCGAGAACGCCGACCCGATCTTCAAGTACCTCACCACGCAAGCCCCCGAAGAAGAAGTCAAAGGCTTGAAGGACAAGGCCGTGATGAAGATGGTCGATAGCATCAGCAAGAGCGAAGGTCGCGAGGAAGGCGGCGTGCGTTGGAACTTCACCAAGTTCCTCATCTCGAAGGACGGCTCGGTCATCAAGCGCTTCCCTCCGACCACCACGCCTGCCGAATTGGACGCCGAGGTTGCCGAAATGCTGAAATAAACAATGTTATGTATCCTCAACTGAAACTCGATAACCAGCTCTGTTTCAGGTTCTACACCGTGTCGAGGCTCATCACGCAGGCCTACCAACCCCTGCTGAAGGGCCTCGGCTTGACTTATCCCCAATACTTGGTCATGCTCGTGCTGTGGGAGCAAGACGCGCAGCCCGTCAACGACATCGCCAAGCGGCTGATGCTCAACACGAACACGGTCACGCCGCTGCTGAAACGCATGGAAGCCTTGGGCTTATTGGAACGCAAGAAAGGCCAAACCGATGCGCGGCAGGTCATCGTTTCGCTCACCGAGAAGGGAAAGCAGATGGAGCAACAAGCCGCCCACATTCCAGCAGAATTGACCAATTCGTTCACATGCAGCGAATTGCAGCAAGAAGCGGGAGCGAATATGGTGGGGTGGCTCGACGTGATGATCAACGAATTGGGCGCTACTGTCGCATCTCCTCATAATCAGGAAGATGGTCCATCGCTTTCAGCCCTTGAGCATCAACCCTGAAGCAAAGGCATACCGACACGTTATACAACATCAGGTATTTGGGCTTTAAGGCAGAATAATAGCGCACCGCCTGTTCCAAAGTCCTTTCGGTAATTTTCACCTGACGTGATTTGCATTCCACGATCATCAGGGGAGCGCCGTCGGAGCCGAACACGACAGCGTCGCAACGCTTGTCTAAATGGTTCACCTTGACGGAATATTCCACCGCCAACAACCCAGCAGGCACGTGAAGATGTTCCACCAACAGGAAAAGGGCCTTCTGCCTGACTTCTTCTTCTGGGGTCAGCAATACCTGTCGTTTGCGAAGCGGGTCGAAAACGTATGTCTTGCCTTCGCTCGTTGTGGTTTTGAACCATTGCAGCGGTTGTTTGTCCATGAAGCCTGAATTTTGTGCCGACAAAGATAAAAAACATTACCTTTGCCCCAAATTCCACGCAATGAAAAAGCAGTTGTTTTTCTTTTTTGGCCTTGCCTTTCTGCTCTGCTCATGCTCACCCAAGCCCGACACCCTTATCGGTCACTGGTCGGCGCAGAAGGTCAACGTCCAATTCGACGAGACGCGAACCACGCCCGAGTTGGTGAAGCAAATCGGTGAAATGGAGAAGCGAAACAGCTTCAGCATCACCGAGGATTCCATATTGGTTTTCAAGAGCTTGCACGAAGAGACGCAAGGGCGCGTCACAGCCGATGCCGAAGGGAACTTGTTCCTTGACGGCGTATTGTTTGGACGTTGGGACAAGGGTCAAATCGTCACGGCAACGCCATCCCCGATGGGCGAAATCGTGGTGACTTACCGGAAGGATTAGGTCAGCTTGCGTCTCTTTCCACGAACTTTAGGCTATACAAAATGGCTTCCAACTGAAGCAGCTGGTTGCGTTTCTTTTGGTTGGGTTCGTAGTAATAGCCTTCCACGGTGACGAGGTTACCTGTACGGCTGTCGGCAAAGGTATAGGACACGAACGGGCCTCCCATGAAGTCGTTCTCCACTTTCCACATGCCGCGCATCTCGACGGCATAGCCGGCGGGGAAATCAGCGACGTAGGTCACCAAGGGCGGCACGAATTCGGTTTCCGTTGACATATAGGAACCTTCCAAGGGGCCGGGGATGTGTTTCTGAAGCATCATGTTGCGCATGGCAACGAGGCTGTTGGCGCTGAATTGTGCGGTGTCGATGTAAGGGGTCTGGTAAATCACGATACAGGCGCTCGACCGTTCCAATTCCTTGCGGAGCCACATGAAGTCGGGCTCGTTCTTGGCGAGGTAGAAGCCTTGGGGCACAGTCAGCGTGAATCCCATTTTTTGGGCGATGGCCTCAACGAGGTTGTTGTCAACCGAAGGGCGGAACACGCTTAGGATGCGCTCGCGTTCCACTTCGTCGAACCACATTTTGTAGATTGTTTTCTGCGACTCGAACAAATCGACCCACGACTGGAGGCTTGGCGCGGTGATTTTCACATAGCGTTGCGGCGCGGCCCAAAGGTCGGTGGCGGTTTCGGCCTTGGCTTTTTCCATTTGGGGGTCGATTTCCACTTGAAGGATGCATTTGTGCTTCTTGAACATGTCGGAAAACCCCGACACGTTGATGTGGGCCAAGTCGTTCTGCGCTTCAGGTTGGGGCAGCCCGTATTGGTAGTCGAGGAAAAAATGGCGAATGGAGTCGCCAACCATGCCGTTCCATTGCTCGTCGTTTTGGGTGACGACAAGGATTTCGGCGGTGCCGCCGGCCGAGCGGTCTTTCTTCGCTGTTCGAGGCTTGTCGCCGCAAGAGGTCATGAGGCAGGCCAACACAAGGGTTGCCACGATATGGAGGTGTCTTTTCATGAAGAAGGGGTTTTAGGGGTTCATTTCTTGATTTTCAGTTTTTGGCCCGCCTGGATGTTGTTGCCCTTGATGCCGTTCCACTTCTTGATGTCGTTGACGGTGCAATTGTATTTGCGCGAAATGGAAGAAAGGGTCTCGCCTTTTTTCACCACGTGGGTCTTGGTGGAGGAAGTGGACGGCTTCGTTGAAGAAGCTTTCGGCGATTTGCCCACTTGCGCCATCGGGGCGCCCGAACGGTAGATGACAAGCTTTTGGCCGACTTGGATGGTTTCCCGCTTCAGCCGGTTCCACTGCTTGATGTTGGCCACGCTGACGTGGTGTTTCTTCGCGATGCTGCCCAAGCTCTCGCCTTTCTTCACCACATGGGTAAAGCTGTCGCTCACTTCCTTGACTTGCTCGGCGATTTTCTCACGGGTGGCTTCCGCTTTGGTCTGATACGAGTAGATGCTGTCTTCAAGCTGCACAAAGCGGAGGGCGTATTTCATGGGCAAACGCAACGAACAGAGGTTGTCTGACGAGCCGGGGATGATTTGCTTGGTGTATTGAGGGTTGAAAAACACGATGTCTTCCATAGGCACGCCCACACATTCGCTGACTTGGTCGAAAGCCAACTGGTCGTGAACCATCACGGTGTCGGTGCCATGAAGCAGCAGTCCGGGATTGATGGGATAGAGGTTGTGCTCCGTGGCGAAATTCATCACATAAGTCACGGCGATGAAGGCGGGGACGTAGCCTCGGGTCTCCTTGGGAAGGTAAGGCCAGATGGCCCAATAATTCTTCACGCCTCCGGCACGAAGTATGGCCTTGTTGACCGTGCCCGGACCTGAGTTGTAGGCTGCCAGCACAAGGAACCAATCCCCATAGCGGGCGTAGAGGCTTTGCAAATACTGGCAGGCCGCCACGGTTTCCTTCATCGGGTCGTACCGGTCGTCAACCAACGAGGTGACACGCAACCCGTAGTCGCGTCCGGTGCCGAGCATGAACTGCCAAAGCCCCTTGGCTCCGGCCTTGGAACCTGCAACGGGATTCAAAGCCGATTCCACCATGGCGAGGTACTTCAGCTCTAACGGAAGATTGTATTTGTCGAGCAGTTCTTCGAACATCGGGAAATAGACGTAGGAAAGGCCTAACATGCGGCTCGACTGTGTTCGCAATCGGTTGGCATACAGCTCGATGAAGGATTTCACATGGGAGTTGAACGTCAGCGGGATTGTCGTTTCGCGTGCCAAGGCCGCGATGCGTTCCATATAGATGGTGTCGTCGAAAACGGGCACTTCGTTCTTGTCGTAGCCATACACGTTCATCACTGCGGAGTCGATGTCGAGATAGACGTCCTTGAAATAGCTGATGGTGCTGATCCGGTCGAGCATCTCCAACACCGTCGATTCTTCCACGATGGCCTTGCCCGAATTCAGGTCGTTGATTTCCTGCTCGTCGTAATACTCGACGTCGAGGGAGTCGGGCTCGGGTTCGTCCGTGTTGTAGGATTGGGCAAGGAGCTGCGTGAAAGGCAACAGGAGCATGAACAATACAAGGTGTGTTTTTCTCATGGGGCAAGGTTAATCTGTATCAAAGAAACTGCAAAGATAGCGTTTTTATTGTAAACCTCAAGAATTTCGTCTGCGCTCAGAGGATGTTCAATCGGTTGGCGTCTTGCTTGATGAAGATGGCGAGCATGATGGTGAACGCCAACATGCTTGACCCGCCGTAACTCAAGAAGGGCAAGGGGATGCCGATGACAGGCATTAGGCCGATGGCCATGCCGATATTGATGGCAAAATGCATGAAAAAGATGCCTGCGATGCTGTAGCCATAAACCCGGCTGAAGGTGGATCGCTGGCGCTCGGCAAGATAAACGAGTCGCATGAGCAAGGCCATGTAAAGCAACACCACGACGGAAGTGCCCACAAAGCCGCCTTCCTCGCCGATAGTGCAGAAAATGAAATCGGTGTGCTGCTCGGGAACGAAGTCGTACTTGGTCTGGGTGCCTTGGAGGAACCCTTTTCCGGTGAGGCCTCCCGAACCGATGGCGATTTTCGACTGGTGCACGTTGTAGCCCACGCCCTTGGGGTCGTTTCTCAGCCCGAGCAAAACCTCGATGCGGTCGCGCTGGTGCGAAGGGAACTTCTCGTGGTGGAAGGCGAAATCGGCCACAAACGTGAAAGCGACCATGCCGCCGAATAGCACAAGGGTCTTGACGAGGCCGCGTTTCTTTGCGAGGATTTTGTAGGCCGCCACCACGACGAAACAGCCGGCAAGGATGAGACTCACAACCTTGGGCGACCATAACAAACTGAAAATGAACAAGACAACGGCCAAGACACCCAATACCATCACCCAGCCGGCACCGGGCAAGCCTTCACGGTAGAACACGAAAATGAAGGAAAGGAAGACCAATGCCGACCCCGTGTCGTTTTGCATCAGCACCAAAGCCATGGGGATGAGAACGATGACGCATGAAACTATGCAGTCTTTGGGTTTGCCCAAGTCCACGTCGAGGCGGTCGAGATAGCCGGCCAAGGCCAAGGCGGTCGCCATCTTCGCGAATTCGGAGGGCTGGAACTTGACGGAGCCGAACTCGATCCACGACACGGCCCCTTTGGTGGCCTTTCCGTAAACCAAAAGCAAGAGAAGCGTGGCCAACACTACGACATAAATCCACAAGGAAAAGGCGTTGAAGAACTTGGCGTCGATGAGGAGGACGACAAACCCGATGAACAGAGCCACGCCGATCCACACCAATTGCTTGCCGTATTCCTTCGAGAAGTCGAAAATGCTGGGGTGCATTTCGTCGAACTTGGCCGAAAAGATGCTGAACCATCCTATCATCACCAAGGCGAGATAGATGCCCACGGTCAGCCAGTCGATTTTTCCTATGATCCTGTTCCTGTCGTTCATCTTTCTTTCGTATAACTGATTCTTCCTTCCAACATTCGCTTTTCAAGCTCTTCGCGTTCGGTGTGGCCGCGAATGTATTTTTCCATCATCAGGCTGGCGATGGGTGCCGCCCATGTGGCGCCGTAACCGCCGTTCTCGATGATTACGGAAAGGGCGATCTTGGGGTTCTCGGCTGGGGCAAACGCCATGAAAAGGGAATGGTAGTTGCCGTGTGGGTTTTGCGCCGTTCCGGTCTTCCCGCATTGCGCGATGTCGGGCAGCTCATAGCGCCGAGCGGTGCCGGCAGGCCCGCTGAACACCGTGCGAAGCCCGGCTTTCATGACCTTGAAATGCCGCTGTTCTATGCCCGGCTCCACCTTGGTGGTCATCACTTCGGGGATGGGCGTCCCGTCGCCGAAGCTTTTGATGAGGTGGGGCGGGTAATAGTAGCCTTCGTTGGCGATGGTGGCCGCAATGTTGGCCAACTGCAACGGCGTCACCAGCACCTCGCCTTGGCCGATGCCTAACGAGCGGATGGTCACCGAGTTCCATTGCCCGTTGTACATCTTGTCGTAATACTCTCTCGAAGGGATGTTGCCTTTCAATTCGTAGGGGATGTCGGTCCCGAAAGTGTGTCCGAGGCCCATCTTGTAGGTCATGTCTTTCCAATATTGGTAGCCGTCCTTGATGTTTCCGAATCTCCGGTTGTTGATGGTGGCTTTGAAGGCCTCGTAGAAATAGGGGTTGCAAGAGTTCATGATGGCGTTGGCGAAGTCGGGGCTGCCTCCGTGATGGTGCGTACATTTGATGGGCAAGGAGCCGGGGCCGTTGCAGTGGAACACCGTGGCGGGCGTGATGCTCTCGCTTTGCATGGCAATCAGTCCGACGACGGTTTTGAAGGTTGACCCTGGCGGGTATGTGCCGCTGATGGCCCTGTTGATGAGCGGCTTCATGGGGTCTTGCTGAAGCTCGTGGAAATGCTTGCCGCGTTCACGGCCCACGAGCAGGTTGGGGTCGTAGGTGGGACTGGAAACGAAGGCCAGAATCTGTCCCGTCGCAGGCTCGATGGCCACGATGGAGCCAACCTTGCCCACCATCAGCTGTTCGCCGTAGGCCTGAAGGTCGGCGTCCATGCCAAGGCAGATGTCTTTCCCTGCCACGGGTTCCTCGTCGAAGGCGCCGTCCCTGAAGCTGCCCATCTCTCGGTTATGCACGTCCACCATCACCACTTTCAGGCCTTTCACGCCGCGCAGCTCCTTTTCATACGATTTCTCTATGCCCGACTTGCCGATATAGTCGCCTTGTTTGTAGTATTCGTCCTTGTCCAACTCTGCCTGGCTCACTTCTCCGATGTCGCCCAAGGTGTGTGCGGCAATCGCGTTGGGATAGTGCCTGATGGTGCGCGTCTGGAAATAAAACCCCGGGAAGCGATAAAGCACTTCCGCGACTTGGGCGTAATCCTCCTTTGGGACTTGCCCGACAAACAAGGAAGGCTTCACCTGCGAAAAGGCTTTCGCCTTGTTCATCCGCTCCACAAACGACTCCTTGCTGATGTCGAGGAGGCTGCAAAGCTCTGTCGTGTCGAAAACGACGCCTTTCTTGAAGGCTTGCTTTGGCACCACCATCAGGTCATAGACAGCCTCGTTGAAGACCAACAGCTTGCCGTTGCGGTCATACACCTTGCCGCGTGCCGGATATTGCGTCACATAGCGCAAGGCGTTGTTGTCGGCCATGACCTTGTACGAGTCGTCGATGACTTGAAGCAGAAACAGCTTGACGATAAAGGCCATGCCCACGGCAAGGAAGACTCCCATCACAAGGAACCGCCTCGATTTCAGGTTGTTATTCTTCGTTTTCATCTCGTTTCGGCTGTTGGTTTTGCGCTATTTTCGTGGAGTACAAAAGTAATGGTTTTCCCGTTTCCGTCAAGCGTTTTTTTCCGAAAATTCTCTTGAGGAGCTTGAAAAAGTTCGCGAACGGGACTGCCGTATTCGTTTTTTCCCTATTTTTGCGCCTCATTATCGCTTGAATGAAGAAAACACTACCTATCCTGTTGATGCTTGTGTGCCTTGCTTTTTCGGCCTGTCGGCGGTCGGGAAACGACACCCCGTTGGTGCATCGTGTTTTTTTCGACGACACGTGGGAACGCTTTGATTATGTGTCGAATAACGTTGAAGTCAAGGAAGAGACGAGCTACGACTTGAGCATGAGGATCAGCTTCACCGACGCTTATCCTTACGACGATTTCTCGATGGTGTTTTCCGTGTTCGACGACGCTGGCACACCCTATCGCAGCAGAGGCTACAAATTCAAGCTGAAGGACGCCGAAGGCCAGTGGAACGCACGGAACGCCGACGGATGCTACACGTTTGAGCTTCCCATCAACAAGGAGTTGCTCATCACCGAGCCGGGCACCTACAAGTTCCAGATAGAATACCGCATGCCCAAAACGCCCGTTTACGGCGTCAGGGAATTGAGTTTGATTGCAAATTGACAGACCGGTTTTAACGATGAATCAAGATTTGCATTGGTACGCGCTGTATGTCAAGTCAAGGTCGGAGAAGAAAGTGCAAGGCCAGCTTGAGCGGATGGGGATAGAGTCGTTCTTGCCCCTCATCACCCGTGTCAAGCAATGGAGCGACAGGAAGAAGAAGGTGGAAGAGCCGCTGTTCAAGTCGTATGTCTTTGTGCGCTCCTCCGAAAAAGAACGATACCCCATAATGTGTGTCTATGGCGTGGTGAAGTTCGTCTCCTTCGAGCAAAAGCCCGTCATCGTCCCCGAAAACCAAATCATCGCCATCAAGCGTTACATCGACGATTTCGAGGAAGAGGAAAAGAACCTGAACAACAACGACTTGAAGGTTGGGCAAATGGTAAGGATCATCGGCGGGCCCATGATGGGTTTGGTGGGACGGCTCAACTCAGTGAAGGACAAAAAGCGGTTGGTCGTGTTCATCGACGCGGTCGGACAATACATCTCGGTGAGCATTCCGAGGACAAAAGTGGAGCCGATTGTCGAAAATGCGACACAAAATTGAACTTGTATTCAAGGAATTGTTATTTTTGCAAGGTGAAACGAATTTAAAAAGAAAAGATATGGATTCAGAGAAAAAAACGAAAATCCCCGTTTGGATGTATGCCATCATCGCGGTGTTGGCGTTGGCCCTCGTTGGCTTGTTCCTATGGCTCTCGTCGCTGAAAGGCAACCTCAAAGAGCTTGAAGCAGAAAAAGAATTGCAACGCATTGACTTTCAGGCTGAAGTTGACAGTCTCATGCGGATTCACAACGAATTGAAGGAAAGCTATGGCGAACTCAGCCAAGAGTTGGCCGAAAAAGACAGCATCATCCAAGCCGATGCCGTCGAAATCAAGAAACTCCTTGATTCACAGTGGGATTACAACAGAATCAAGAAGAAAGTGGAGGCCTTGCAAGCCATCTCCCAAAAGTATGTGCGCCAGATGGACTCGCTTTATACGGTCAACCGCGAATTGGTGGCCGAAAACGAACGCATCCGCGAAGAGTATCAGGCCGAAAAACGCCAAAACAACAACTTGACCAAGCAGAAAGAGGAGCTGACCAACAAGGTGAACCAAGCCTCGGCCTTGAAAATCTACAGCCTTACGGCCAATCCGGTGCGGTTTAAGGGCGGTGGCGACAAGGAGGCCGAGACAGACAGGGCCAACCGCGTGGAACGCATCAAGATCGACTTCACCTTGGCGCAAAACGACTTGGTGCAAGCCGGCACGAAAGTGTTTTATGTGCGTATCGCCGACCCCACCAAAGCCGTCATCTGCAAGGGCAGCGGCGACGAGTACTCGTTCACTTCCAACGGCGAGACCTTGCAATACACCGAAAAGGTCAGGGTCAATTACGACAACAAGGAAACCGACGTCCGTGCCTATTACGTCAAGCCTTCCGGCATCGAAATGATGAAAGGCCATTACTTTGTTGACGTTTATGAGCAAGGAGGGAAGCTCGTGGGCCAAACCTCATTTGAGTTGAAATAACCATTTGTTTGGTAATCTTTTCATTTGTTTGCCGGCTTTCGGGCCGGTTTTTTTATTGCAAGACGGACTTCAACACGTCGTGCGAACGGAATTCCTTCATCACGGGCGTGTGAAGCCGCATGAAGACTATCAATCCGTCGAGGAGCGTGCGCCGTTGTTGCAGGTCCATCGGGAGACGACACGCCTCGTCGATTCCCAAGCCCAACAAATCGTGCAGCAAAGCCGACGTTTCGGCGTCGAGATAGTAGGGATGTATCGGCGCTTCACCGACAAACTGCCCTTCCATCATGTCGAAGCAATGGTGAGGCTGGTAGTTTGGCGTGGGGTAAAACCCGAGATGGCGGGTCAGCTCCAAGGTGAAATGCAAAGGGAAGTTTGCGTAACGATCTTCCACCAAGTCGAGCCATTGCAACGATTGGACGATGAAACCGTAAAGCGTCTCGTTTTGCTCTTGCCCCGTCAGGGTTTTTGAAAGCAGTTCGCTGACATACAAGAGGATGGCGCTTTTCTTCATGTCGAAGGGAATGCTTTGATACACTTCAGAAAGCTGGACGTCCTTCATGTAGCCCAGCGAGGCACCGCTTGGCTTTCCCGTCTCCACATAGCTGATCATGTTCAGGTTTTGGAACAACGCCACTTTGTTCTTGGCGTTTCGGTTATAGGCTCCCTTGACCATATACGACCGCAAGCCGAAATTACGGGTGAAGACTTTCACGATCAGGCTGGAATCGCCGTATCGCAGGCTTTGCAGGACTATGCCTTGTATCTTGTCGTCCATCAATTCAGAACCAAAACCTTGGTGGCAAAACGCTGTTGTCCGTCCTTGGTGCTGGTGAAAATAAGATAAACGCCCGGAGTCACTTTCTTGCCATCAACCGTGGTGCAGTCCCAAACGGCTTGGCCGCCTTCCGACATTAGTTGGGTGACGAAGGCCCCATCGACCGTGGTGATGCGAACCAACGAGTTTTCCACCAAGCCCTTGATGCCGACATAGCCTTCGTATCCTTGCCGCACCGGATTGGGATAGGCCACCACGTCGCTCACTTGGGGGCTGGGCGGAACGGATTGTGCCCGGAAGGAAATGACGCCGCTGCCCATCCCGAAAAACACTTCGCCGTTGTCGTCGATGGCCATCGTGGTCACATTGTTTTCCGGCAACGGGCTGTTGTCGGTGTTGAAATGCTGGAGTTGGGTACAGTCTCTGTCTTGGGCGACTAAATAGACCCCCGACTCAAGGCCGAACCAAATGTCGTTGGAGCCGTCAACCGCCATCGAAAGCACGTTGGAGCCTTCGAAAAGATAATCGTACTGGTCGGTGCCGTCGTTTCGCGGCACCTTCTTTTTCTCCGCGTCGAAGTTCGAGCCGTCAAAAATCCTCCTTGAGTCGCTGATATAGCATGGCCCGTTGTTGGTGCCGATCCAAACGACGTTGTCCCTGTCCACCACAAAGCAGTTGGCCGAGCCCGACAAGCCTCCGCTTCCCGAGGCGGTGTTGAGTACGGCCACCTTGTCGTCGGCCGGATTGTTGAAAGTGCCGTTGTCGTCGAACACGATAACCTCTCCGCCGCGCTTGAAGATCCATTTGTAGTCATAGCCATCGATCATGAGGGTTCCGATGTCGAGCCCGCCAAGGTTTCCTCCCAAGCTATAGGAATGCCAAGTGCCATCAGGTTCCATCATCGACAGGAGGTTGGTGGCTCCCGTGTTGGCCACCCAAAGGTTGCCGTGGCTGTCGAAGGCCAACCCGCTGATGTTTATCAAGTTGGGGTCGGAAGTCCAATAATCGAGCGTGCTGTTGTCGGCGTTGTAGATTTGCTCCAACTGGCCTTCTTTGAATTTGAAGACCCCATAGCCCCATGTGCCGACGTAGGTCACCGTAGGGTCAAGCGGGTTGGTGGCGGTGCAGATGAAATCGGAGTAACCGTCCAACTCGGGGGTGCTTTCGCGATTGATGCTGGTCCAAAGCCCGTCGAAACACGCGATGCCGTCCTTGATGTAGCGTTTGCTCCAGTTGGCGGCATAGCCTCCCGTGGCGATCCAGACCTGGTTGCCGCACGACTGCAACTGGAACACGTTTTTCGAGACGGGGCCGTTGGGCAACACGTCCATGCTGTTCCAGCCGTTGTCCGACTTGATGAGGCCGCGATTCGCGTCGCCGATCCAGAAGTTGCCGCTGTTGTCGATGGCCGTCGAGAGCGGCTCGATGCTTCCGCCCGGCTGGTGGATGTTTTGGGTCTCGTTCAGGTTGCGGTCGTAAACCTTCACGTTGTAGCGGTTGACCACGACGAGGCAGTCGTCGTAGGCCCGCAGCTCCCTCTTTTGGCTGACGTTTTCCTTCTCGAAATAGCCCCATTGGAAGCCGTCGAAGACAAAGAGCGTGTCGGCGTTGTAGCCGCCGTCGTAGTTGAGGAAGAGCTTTCCGCCGAAGACCGCCATCTCGGTGTAGGCCAAATGCGGGTGAATCAGGCTCGTGTCGAAGCTCCATGCCGTGAAATTGGCCAAATGCGCGTCGTCTTTCGAGGCACGATACACGCCGTCGTCGGTGCAGGCATAAATCCAGTTGTTGTAGAAGACAATGTCGGTCACGTTGACAGCATCGCCGTGATCTCCAATGTAATAGGTGTCTTTCACCTCTTCTTTCTTCAAGTCGAAGACCACGATGCCGAAGCCGCAAGCCACATAAGCCAAGTCGCCGTCGAAACACACGTTGTTGATGCTTTTGTTGCCCAAGATGTTCTTGTCCTTGATGTCGCTCATGTTGGTGACGTTGCCTTCGGCGTCAATGAGATCCACGTTGGCGTTGGTGTAGGCCACGAAGAGTTTCCTTTGGCTTTTGTTGTAGGCCATGGTGCTGACGCCGATGTCCGACAGCCCGTTCACTTTGTTGAGGATGTTGATGGAGTTGTCCTCCTTGTCGTAGTAGAACAGCTCGTATTCGGTGGCGGCGAAAACCTTGTTTCCGATGGGTTCAACGCCAATCACTTTCCGATAGGGAAGGTGCGTGCGCCAATTGCCGATGCCGATGCCGTCTTGGGCGAAAACAGTTGTTGAGACAAGAATGGCTATGATTAGGGTAAAAAGTCTAAGGTTCTTCATTGCATTGCTTATTTGGGCGGTAAAGATACGAAAAATACACCGTTCAAACGCAAGTTCTTGGGGAATATTGTTTTGGGTCGAAATAAAATGAACAACACAAAGATCTGTCATTCAGTTCTTTGTGTTGTTTCAGTAGCCCCACTAGGACTCGAACCTAGATTTAAAGTTTAGGAAACTTCCGTTCTATCCCTTGAACTATAAGGCCATTGCGGTAAAATCCGCTGCAAAGATACGACTTTTTTTGAAACCGTGGCAAACTTTATTCCAATTCCAGCACGACGGGACAGTGGTCGGAGTGCATCACCTCGGGCAGGATGCCGACGGCGGCGATGCGGTCGCTGAGGTTGTCGGTCACCATGTGGTAGTCGATACGCCAGCCGAGGTTCTTCTGCCTTGCGCCGGCACGGAAACTCCACCAGCTGTAGCGGTTGGGTTCCTTCACCAAGTGGCGGAAGCTGTCGATGTAGCCGTCGCTGAGGAAGCCGGTCATCCATTGGCGTTCCTCGGGCAGGAATCCCGACGCGGTGTCGTGCCTGCGCGGGTTGTTGATGTCGATGTCCTCATGACAGATGTTGTAGTCGCCCGAAAGCACCAACTGCGGTCGTTCCTTGCGTAACTCGTTGACATACTGGCGGAAGAAGTCGAGCCACACCATCTTGAAGGCTTGACGCTCGTCGCCCGTGGTGCCCGAGGGGTGATAGACGCTCACCACCGAGAGGTCGCCGAAGTCGGCACGGAGGAAGCGGCCTTCGTTGTCGTAGAGCGGCTCGTCCATGCCGTAAACCACGTTGTCAGGCTCGCTTTTCGTGATGATGCCCACGCCGCTGTAGCCTTTCTTCTCGGCGGGGAACCAGTAATGATGATAGCCCATCATCTCGAAGTCCATCAAGGGGATTTGGTCGGGCGTGGCTTTCAGCTCTTGGAAGCAGAGCACGTCGGGTTGGTAGTCGTTGATCCATTGCAGCAGGCCTTTGCCGATGGCTGCACGGATGCCGTTCACGTTGTAGCTGACGATTTTCATGGTTTTCTTTTTGACGCGGGACTGCGGGACGCGCGACGACGGGACTAAATGTCTCGTGTCCCGAAGTCTCGTGTCCCGTGTCTATTAGACTGCGAAAATAGGGAAAAAGTCGTTTCTTTTCGCTTCGCGCGTTACTTTTTCCTATCTTAGCCGCCGCAAAACGACCGAAATCGTGCTTAAGGACAAGATAAACGGATGGATTGACCGCTTGAACGCATGGCGTGGCACCCACATGACCGACCGACGTTTCATGCTGATACTCAGCATCCCGACGGGATTTCTCGCAGGCGTGGCAGCCATCGTCATCAAGAAGTTGGCGCACGGCATCCGCGACTTGGTCATCAACGCGCAGTTCAACTATTCCCACCTGCTTTATTTCGTCTGTCCCGCCATCGGCATCCTGCTCACCATCTTGTTTTGCAAGTATATCCTGAAGAAAGACGTCGGGCACGGCATTCCGGGCATCCTTTATGCCATCACGAAGAAGAAAGGCAAGGTGGAACGCAGCAGCACATGGTCGAGCATCGTCACCAGCGCCCTGACGGTGGGTTTCGGCGGCTCGGTGGGATTGGAAGGGCCCAGCGTCTCGACGGGCGGCGCCATCGGCTCCAACATCGCGCAGCTCTTCAAACTCGACCACAAGCACACCGTGCAGCTCATCGGCATGGGCGGCGCGGCGGCGTTGGCGGCCATCTTCCAAGCCCCCATCACGGGCATCGCGTTCGCCTTGGAAGTCTTCATGATCGACCTGTCGCTCAACGCGTTGATACCCATCATCGTGTCGTCGTTTGTCGCCATCCTGACGGCCTATTTCTTCCTCGGCCAAACGGTGGAATATCCCACCAGCATCGCGGAAGGCTTCATCCCGTCCAACACCATCTATTACATCGTTCTGGGCCTCTTTGCGGGCTTGGTGTCGGCCTATTTCCTCAAAGTGACCTTCTCCGTCGAGAAGCGCTTCAAGCGAATCCATTCGCCATGGAAACGCCTGCTCATCGGAGGTGCGTTGTTGGGCATCCTAATCTTCTTGTTCCCAGCCCTTTACGGCGAGGGTTACGAGGCCATCAACTCGGCCTTGCGCGGCGACTACAGCCCCGTGTTCGGCAATCCTTGGTTTGCACGCTATAAAGACATCGACTTGGTGGTGATTATCTTGTTCGCAGGCATGATTTTGCTGAAAGCCTTCGCCACGGCGTTCACTTTCGGTGCGGGCGGCGTGGGCGGCACCTTCGCTCCGGCCTTGTTCATCGGGGCCTTCACGGGACTGTTCTTCGCCACGTTGGTCAACTATTTGGGAATCGGAAATTTAGACCCGGCCAAGTTCGCCCTCGTCGGGATGAGCGGCCTCGTGGCGGGTATGCTCCATGCGCCGCTGACGGGCATCTTCCTCATCGCCGAAATCACCAACGGCTACGCGCTCATCGTGCCGCTGATGATCGTCTCGGCCTTGTCGTATGTCATCAACAGGCTGTTTTTCAAGCATTCCATCTATACCAATGCCGTGGCCGAGCAAGGTGTGGAGGTCACGCACAACAAGGACAAGAGCATCCTCAACATGATGGCTATCAACCAGTTGATAGAAACCAACTTCAGCACCATCGACCCTGACTGCCTCTTCCGCGACTTGTTGCCGTTGGTGTCGTCGTCGAAGCGCAACATCTTCCCCGTGGTCGATAAGCAAGGCATATTCTGCGGCCATGTCTTGTTCGACGACGTGCGAAGCATCATCTTCGACGAAAGCTATTACGACCAGTCGATACAGAATTTCGCCGTCCTCCCCGATTACGTCATCCATCCCGAGGAGCCAATGGAGGAGATTGTGCAAAAGTTCCAGAAATCAGGCAAATACAACATCCCCGTGGTGCAAAACGGGCAGTATTTGGGCTACATCTCGCGGGCCAACGTGTTCTCGGCCTACCGCGCCATGATGAGCGAGATTTCGGAGGAATGAAGGTTATGCGCAGATTTGTTTTTAGAATGGCGGAGTCAACAGGCTATTTCTGCGACTTCAGCCATTTGTAAGGAGTTGTTCCTGTCACGGCCTTGAAATTGCGGTAGAAAGTAACTTCCGATGAAAACCCCGACTGTGTGGCGATTTCCTCCATGTTAGCCTCAGGGTTTTCCAAGAGTAGCCGTTGCGCATGGCCAACCCGATAACGATTGACGAACTCGGAGAAGGAGATGCCCATTTCGACATTGATGGCATTGTAGAGATAGTTTCGATTGGTTCCCAAAAGTGCAGCCAAGTCCGAAATTTTCAAGTTGGGTTGGAGATACACTTGTTCTTCTTCCATCTTCTTGACAATCAAATCTTTCAGATCGAAATGATAGTGAGACACCTCGTGCTTTTCTTCGGCAACGGTTTCCATCTCCATAAGACTCGAAGCCGGATGTTCCTGATAGAAGCAAACATAGGCTAAGGCATAAAGTGCCAAAGAAAACAAGGTGGATGGTATCGCCAAAACGAAGTCGGCATTGAAGAAACGATGGCGACCGAGCAGGTTGGCCACAAACGATAGCAGGGAGGTGAGAGCAAACAACAACAGCAACCGCTTCACCGACGAAAGATCCAACTTTTGGGTACTCGAGAAATAGGCCTCGATTCGCCGCTTGTGCGCTCCCAACCGCTTGAGGCCCATCCCAAGGATGCCTACGACTTGCACCGCAAACAGTATCGTTGCGGCGGTATGCAACGCCCTCTGCACCAGCATTATCGGTGTGAACGTCGTTTCGGTTTGGTGGTATAGGCAAGCCATGACAAAATTCATTCTTTCCGACTGCGACATGAGGAGATACATAACACCAATCGCCAACGAAACGAGCAAAGGCGGCAGAAGAATGGTGAAGTCCTTCAGCGTGAGAGGCTTCACGTCGGTAAGCGTCTTGATATATACAAAAAACAGCGGATACACCGACAGGGAAGCCATATTATATAAGGTGTCGGAAAGGGGCAATACCGAAAAACAACTGTTGAAATATAGGCCGTGGCAGAAATAGAGCACCGTAGCGACCAATATGAAAACGGTGAAAACGACCTTTGGCGTGTCCTTCTTGTCGAATTGGAGCAAGAATAGTACCGACCAAAAGAGGCACACGAACATGGGCATAGTCGAAAACACGGAATGGAACATATCTCTCTCTTTTGGCTTGCAAAAATAGCCAAAAAAAGTCCCGTGCAACCATTAATGGCTACTTTTGTCATATTTGCAGCGAAAAGTGTCGGATTTCGCGTGAAAAACTGTTTCATTTCTGCAAATACGACACTATTTTCTGCGAAAATGGAAAGGCCAAGGCGTGGAGAAAGCATACTTTTGTAGTCATGAAATCAATGGCATGCAATTCTGATAGCAATTCAATTTTTAGTTACACTCTTAAATCCTTAATCATTATGGCAAAGCAAAAACTAACAGCTTTCGGCGCTTTGATAGTTAGCGCGATTCTCCTTGTCGGTTGCTTCAATACCGATAATCAAAAAGAAGACCTGCGAAAGGCAGGCGTCAAGGACTTCTTCGAGATGGAAGAGGGCGTTTACCATGGTTTCGACTTCCCTGACCCTGACAACAACAAGCAGATCTCCAACGTAAGTATGAACGGCAACCTTGTTGCCGGAGGCACAGCCTTTGTCACACTCACCGTTCCAAGTGACATGGCTCGTGTGATTGTCGGCATCAAGGATCAATTTGGCTACTGCGAGGCTGCCCCGGTTCGCAACACTGATGGCACCTGCTCTGTCGTCCTCGTTGTCAAGCAGGACATCTCGCTTGAAGAGTTCACGATGCAATTCGCCTATGTTGACATGGATGGCGAAGTCAGCCAGATCTACTATGTCGATGTATCCATGATACAAGTCGGAACGGGCAAGTTGCAAGTCAGCGTTTCGTTCGACAACGCCAAGGACATCGACCTCCATCTGATTGAGCCTAACGGTGCTCATATCTACTACGGCAACAGCTCGAGCAGCAATGGCGGCCAGCTTGACCTCGACTCCAATGCAGGTTGCAGCATCGACAACATCAACAACGAGAACATCTATTACGAAGATGATGCCACTGTTGAAGCGGGCACTTACAACGCCTACGTCGTAATGTACCGCAACTGCGACGAGTCGGTTGCCACGAATTACGTTTTGACCGTGCGCTACAACGGTCGTGTTTTGAATACGGTTACGGGCACGTTCCCTGTTGGAGCACCCAGCACGGGAAGCAGCTTGAGCAACCTTGAACCTACCTGCACCTTCGTTATCGGAGGAAAGGGTATGCAAGGCACGGGCAAGACCTACGCACCCAAGGTGCTTTCGCCCGAAAAGCTGTGACCAACCTTCGGCCAATGCCTAAAAGGTCGCACCGCACCAGCGATGCGACCTTTTCCAACTTAACCCGATAGTCCTACGTCCTTTTCTTCTTGAAAAAGTCCGTTACTAAAGCCAGGCATTCGTCGTGCATCACGCCCGTTTCGGTCTTTGTCTTGGGGTGCAGCATGTTGCCGAAGCGCGAGAAGCCGTTCTTCGGATCGTCGGCGGCCCACACGACTTTCCCGATGTGGGCATGGCATAAGGCACCGGCGCACATGGGGCAAGGCTCCAAGGTGACGTAGAGCGTACATTCGTCCAAGTATTTGGCTCCCAAGGCGTTGGCCGCTGCGGTGATGGCGAGCATCTCGGCGTGTGCGGTCACGTCGTTGAGGGTCTCGGTCTGGTTGTGCGCCCTCGCGATGATCTTGTTGTTGCACACCACCACGGCCCCGATGGGGATTTCGTCAGCCTCAAGGGCTTGCTGGGCCTCCTGATAGGCCTGTTTCATATAGTATTCGTCGGTGAAAACGGTGAGCATTGTTTAGAGTTGAGAGTTTAGAGTTTAGGGTTTAGAGTTTAGAGTTTAGAGTTTAGAGTTTAGGGTGTGGTGTTGTCAGACGATTTTGGACAACAATTGTGATGCCGTGATGTCCATCTTATTGAAAGCGAACCATTTTTTCCCGAGATCCTTCAATGACGCACCAACATGGTAAACGGTTTCGTCAATCATCAGAAAACGGTCGTGTGAATCGGTGAAGACTTGAACATCAATGGCTTCGTATTGGGCGTTGTGAAGCGTAATGTCGTTTTGCAAAGCAGGAGCAATCTGTTTCGTATAAACGGTGGCTTTGATGCCAGCCGCACGCTTGTCGAGCAGCTTCAATACAGTATCATCAATATAATTGTCAATGAGGACGACGGCTTTTTTTGCGCTTCGTATCAAGTCGCTGACAAAAGTATGTGCATCAAACACTTGGCCTTCAAAGAAAATGCCTTCGACGGGTGGGAGCGACGTACGGACAAAAAAGTCAATTTTTTCGGAATGTTCTGCCAATAAAACCTGTTGGTTCTCTAATTGGTTTTCGATTCTTAGCAGGCGTTGGTTTATGGCGTAACCTTTTAATAAATAGTCTTTCAAGACTTTGTTGGCCCAAATCCTGAATTGTGTACCTCTACGGCTTTTTACCCGATAGCCTACAGAAATAATGACATCAAGATTATAGAATTTCTGAATGCGTTTTATGGTTCTATTCCCTTCTTGTTGAACCGTCAAGTATTCCTTGACAGTTGAAGAAGGTAAAAGTTCTTCTTCCTTGAAAATATTATTAATGTGAAGGCTAACATTTTGCTTTGTGGTTTCGAACAACATAGTCATTTGCTGTTGCGTAAGCCAAACAGTCTCTTCCTCCAACCGTACTTCGAGCTGTACGCTTTCATCGGGCTGATAAAGTATGATTTCTCCGGTTTGCTGCATTTTTTTGTGTTTAGAGTTTAGGGGTTAGAGTTTCAAATCCGTCCCAGTCCGGCCCCAAGGGGAATTTCCCTCGGAAACGCAGCAGGCTTTCGCCGTCCAAGGTGCAGTGCATGACGGCCTCTTGGTAAGGCTTGGCCTTCGTGACGACTTCGCCTCGGGCGTTGACCACCTGCGACTCGCCGCTGTAGTGCAGCCCGTGGGCATCGTCGCCGATGCGGTTCACGCCGACGAAATAGGCTTGGTTCTCGATGGCGCGGGCTTGGAGCAGCGTGTTCCAGACGTTCATCCGCGAGTCGGGGAAGTTGGCCAAATAAAAGCCCAAGTCGTATTCGTATCGCCCGTCTTGATAGCGATTGCGCGCCCACACGGGGAAACGGATGTCGTAGCACACCATCGGCTTGATGCGCCAGCCGTTCAGCTCCACAATCAGTTGGCTTTCACCGCGTTCCACCAATTTGTCCTCGCCTCCCATCGTAAAGGTGTGCCGCTTGAAATAAAGTTCATGGCTCCCGTCGGGACGCATCCAGACGAGGCTGTTGTAGTAATGCCCGTTTTGCTCCAATGGAAACGTGGCGCAAACGACGGCATTTTTTCTTTTCGCTTGGTTTTGAAGCCATTGCATCGTCGGGCCGCCTTCGGTTTCGGCGAATTGCTTCGGCTCGACGGGGAAGGCCGTGGTGAAGGTTTCGGGCAACAGAATCAAGTCCGTATCGGGCTGCACTTGCTCAAGCAATTTGCTGAAATGCAGTAAATTGGCCTTTTTGTCCTCCCAAACGAGGTCGGCTTGGATGAAGGCGATGTTGAGGTCTTTCATGGGCAAAACAATCAAAACTGGAAATAGATGAACGCCTGCAAGTCGGCGGTGATGAACTGGTAGATGACGAACACGATGACGACGCAGACAAGCACCATCAGCGGCAGGGGCATCTTGGCGAACCAAAGGCGATAACGCCGCTTGAAATTCTCGGGCAGCCAGTGGATGACCATCCCCAACAGAATGAGGATGAACACGTTGCGATAGTGCATGACGATGTCGGGAACCTGCTCCAAACGCCAATGACTGCCAATCTGGTTGACCATGTTCTTGGCCGTGTTCCATGCCGTTTCGTTGGCCACGGCGGGGTCGAGGTTGGAGCCGCTGCGGAAAAACAGTCGCGTGAAGGTGATGAAGGTGAACGTCTGCAAGACGGCCCAAGCGTCTTGCAGCCATTGCAGGGGCTTCTTGCCGCCAAAGAGGTTGTAAAGCATCCGAACCACGTTCCCCGCAAGGATGACGGCGCACCACACGAACAGCATGTTGAACACCGGCCGGGGCACATAGACGCACAGCAGCCTCAGGCCGAAGGTCACCACCATCATGAACAAGGTGCGGCCATACACGCTCCAGTCTTTCCAAAAACGGTAAAACAGCATCCCGATGCCGTTCAAGCCGCCCCAAATCATGAAGTTCCACGACGCGCCGTGCCACAGGCCGCCAAGCAGCATCGTGTCCATTCGGTTGATTTCCGTGGTGATAGTCTTTCGCGCCTCGGGCTTGAACACGGCCAACAAAGCCACCACCAAGGCGACGACCCCCACGCCCAAGGCCACCCACCAACTTCCCGAGAGGAACACGGCGATGGCGGCAATCACAATGATGATGCAGAACGTGCCGAAGGTGGCGTTGCGGTTGCCGCCAAGCGGGATGTAAAGGTAATCCTGCAACCACCGCGAGAGCGAGATGTGCCAGCGTTTCCAAAACTCGCCCGGGTTCTTGGCCTTGTAGGGCGAGTTGAAGTTCTTGGGCAGGTAGAAACCCATTAGCATGGCCACGCCGATGGCGATGTCGGTGTAGCCCGAGAAGTCGGCATAGACTTGCAGCGAGTAGCCGAACAAGGCCATCAGGTTCTCGAAGCCTGTGTAAAGCAAGGGGTTGTCGAACACGCGGTCGATGAAGTTGACGGCGATGTAGTCGCTCAGCACGATTTTCTTCACCAAGCCGTTCATGATCCAGAACACGGCGATGCCGAACTGCTTGCGACCGAGGAAATAAGGCTTATGGAGCTGCGGGATGAACTCGTTGGCCCTCACGATGGGACCGGCCACCAACTGCGGGAAGAAGCTTACATAGAAGCCGAAATCGAAGATGTTCCTGACCGGCCCGATGCGGCGGCGATACACGTCCATGATGTAGCTGATGGCTTGGAAGGTATAGAACGAGATGCCCACCGGCAGCAGGATGTCATCAACGCTGAAGCGGTTGCTATGGGTGATTTCGTTGCCGACCCACGAGAACACGTCGAACACGCGGAACTCGGTGTGGAACAAGTCGTTCACCACGTCGGTGATGAAGTAGGCGTACTTGAAATAGAACAGGATGGAAAGGTTCACGACGACGCTGAGCGCGAGGACGAGATTGCGGCTTGCGTCCTTCTTTCGCGAATGCAGCCATTTGCCCGCGAAGAAGTTGTATAACGTGATGAAAACCAGTATCAACGTGAACAGCCCGCTGGTCTTGTAATAGAAAAACAGGCTGACGAAAAACAGGAAGGCGTTGCGGAGCAGGGTTTTGTTCTTGAACAGGCAGAAGACGGCGAACACGAGGGCGAAGAAAGCCCAGAAATAGAACTGGGTGAACAGCAACGGATGCGCCTTGTCGAACGAGAAAAGGTTGCGCAGGAAGTCCAATGCTATGTCCGAAAAGCCCGTCATCTCATTGTGTTATTTCATGGGTTTTTAGGTGCTCTATGTAGTCGGCAATCAGGGCGTTGTAGAGCAGGTCGCCCATCAGCCGGTAGCCGTCGCGGGTGAAATGCACCTTGTCTCTTTGGGCCAAGCCTGCCTTTTCCCATGCCTGCATCGAGCGCAGGCCGCCCATCACGTCGAACTGGTCCCACACGGCGGCGCCGTATGCCTCGGCCATCTCCATGAAGGCCTGTTGGACGACCGTCCCGTTGGGGTTCACTTCATAAACACGTTTTTTCTTCACCCTTTTGCTCTTGAAGCTGTCGTTGTTGGTCACGAAAAGCAACGCACAGTCGGGGTTGACGCGCTGCATGATGTCGATGAGTTCGGCGTAGTTTTGCTTGAAGGTTTCCTTGTCGAAGTCCTTCTCCGCCGCGTCGTTGATGCCGATGCCGAAGACGATGAGGTCGGGCTTCACCAATGCGAGGTCGCGCTCGAAGTCGTCGCAGCGCAGATAGGAGGGCACGCTGGCCCCGTTGACGCCCACGCCGTGCACGCTGAGGCCGGGAAGGTCGTTTTCGAGCAGCACGCCCGTCAAGGTGAACTCGCCAGCGATGCTGTCGAAGAAGACGCACACGGAATCGGTATAGTCAGGCAGGCGGAAAGTGTAGGTGGCACCCCATTCGTCCCACTCGCCATGCAGCGTGTCGCCGTCGTAGCCGAGCACGGGTTCGACGTTGCCCGTCTCCGAATAGCCGATGAGCGTCACTTTGTTGAATTCATAGGTCGGCGGCATGTCGGAGGGATAGCGTTCGCGCACAACGACTTGGATGCTGGCGGTGCTGTCGGTGGTGGTGACGGCGGCGCCCGCCAAGCCCATGCGCTTGTCGGTGTCGCGGCGCACGGCGTTGCGGCAGTATTGCCATTGGCCCGTGGAATGGATGGTGTAGTGCGAGGGGTTGTTGGTGCCGCCCGCCGTGAAGGGAAACAGGAAGTAGGAGCCGCCCATCAGGTCGTCACCGATCGACAACAAGTCGTCGCGAAACTGCTGGGTGAACGTCCCAGCCTGCACGTGCGAGCCGCCGATGTGCATGATGCTGACGTTGCCTTGACCGTGGAAGACGACGGAGTCCATCTTGTCGAAAAAGCGTTGCATGGCCGCGCTGTCGCCTGCCGGATAGAGGAGGCGGTTGCGCTCGAAATGGGCGAAACCGTAGTCGGGCACGGGGCGCAGCTGGGGCGTCTGGGCTTGCGTCAAAAGTGCTGCGGCGAGGCATCCTGTCATCAAAAGCCAACGTTTCATTTCTCTTTGGTTTTAAACGGGTTGTAACTTGGGACCATCCTTGAATAGGGCTTTTTCCGTTCGTTTTCGCTTTCGTCGCCGTTGATGAACCCGATAACCTCCTCTTCGGACACGCGGCGACGCAGTCTGTAGAAATCGTAGTAGGTCGCAAACGACTTGGCCAAGTCGCCACCGATTTCCTGTGCGCCCTTGAAGGTGAAATGGATGTAGTCGGGACCGGCCAAGGGAGGCGTGTGCTTCACCCACTGCGCCATCGAGCCTTCGCCGCCCATCACATGGAACATGTCCCAATAGGCCACGTCGTTGCGCAAGGCCATGGCGCAGAGCGAGTCGTTGAGTTCGGGCAGGCCTTTCCATGTGCCCATCTTGCCGTTGTAGCTCTTGCCCATGTCGGCGGGACCGATGAAAAGGAAAGTGCATTGCGGGGCCACTTGCTTCAAGTAACCAATCTGTCTCTCAAGCTCTTTCGTGTAGGCCGCGATGCTTTTGCTCCCTGCCAAGCCTGGCATTCGGTTGCCGCCAAACTGCAAGATGACGAGTCGGGTGTTGAGCGTGTCGAACGACTGCCGCATGACGGCTTCGTTGATGCGGGTGAAAATCGTTCCGGAGCAGCCGCGCAGGGCCACGTTGTCCAACGCCACGCCCGCTTCGCCGTCGAGCAAGATGGCGTAAATCTCGGCGTTGCCCTTGAAGCTGAGGGTGCCTTTCCTGACCTCGGAAGGCAAACGCCAAGTGATGAGCGAAACGCTGTCGTTGGCATCGAGCACCTTAGGCTCGACCGACAGGGTATCGCATTTCAACGAAGCCGTGAAGCCCTCGTTGTTGTGGCCCAAGAGCACCGAAACGGAGGAAATCTGCTTGACTTTCTCAAACGCTTGGGAGTGGCTCGACTGGCTGAACGATACGGTGCCACCGCCCGACACTTGGCCGAACTGCGACATCACGCCGTAGCGGTTGTGGTTGGCACGCCGAGTGGTGGAGTCGCCATAGACCGTGTAGCGACACAGGCCTGAGGCACGTTGCGACACCGAGATGGTGGCCACGGGCTGGATGGCGGGAATCATGTTGGGCCCCGAGCCGCCAAACAGCTCTTGCAGCTTCTGCCTGAGCACCGACGAAATCCGATCCATCTCGATTTGCGAATCGCCGTAATGCATCACGCGAAGGGTCTTGCCTTCGGCCCGCGCCTGCTCGAATTGGGCAAACAGTGTGTCGAAAAACGTGTAGTCGTCGTCGGGAAGAAAGATGCGGTTGGGGTTGCCCGTCAGATAGTCGCGGAAGAAGCAAAGGCTGTCGTAAAGCGTCTCGGAATAGGCCATCTCATAGCTTTTCTTGACCTTGTCGATGACGGCGTCCACATCCACTTCCTCGCTGTCGCTCTCCGCCAAGGCGCCGGAATAAGAGGGAAAACGCAGGTTGAGCCTTCCCACGGCGATGCCTTCGGCAGGGAAGAAAAACCATCCCGTCACCAAAAGCATCATGACGGAAAAAATGAATATCAGCGTCTTTATTGCCCTCATCTTCACAATGTTACGGAAACAGCACGCCACCAAAGGCGGCATCACGCTGTTCGGGCTGCAAAAATACAGATTTGTTTTGGATTTGACACCTGCTTTTTTACTACTTTTGCACGCTCAAAAAAACGACGGAACCAAATGATTGATCGCACCAAGGAACTGGAGACCGAGGGTATCGGGAAACTGCTGTGGATGTATGCCTTGCCAAGCATCGTCAGCCACATTATCGCCTCGATCTACAACATCGTTGACCGCATTTTCTTAGGCCAGTGCGTGGGTGCGCTCGCCATTGCGGGCTTGGCCATCACCATGCCCATCATGAACATCATCCACGCCTTCGGCTCGCTCGTGGGCGCGGGTTCGGCGGCCCGAATGTCGATCATCCTTGGCAAGAAAGACTACAACTGGGCGGAGAAAATCTTGGGCAACAGCATGTTGTTGACCTTCTTCTTCGGCTTCCTCTTCGTCACGGGCGGCTACCTCTTCATGGACAAGATATTGACGATGTTCGGCGCTTCGCCCGACACCATCGCCTACGCCCGCGAGTACATGGACATCGTGCTGCCCGGAATGTTCATGACCACCTTGACCTTCAACCTGACCGGCCTCATCCGCGCCACGGGCTATCCCAAGAAGTCGATGTGGATCATGGCGGGCGGCGCCATCCTCAACATCTTCCTCGACGCGCTGTTCATCTACGCCTTGGATTGGGGCATCGCGGGCGCGGCTTGGGCAACCACCATCTCGATGAGCCTCACCGCCGTCTTCTCGGTGTGGCATTTCGTGCAAAGAAGCTCGTTCATCCGTTTCCGTCGCCACGCATGGAAGCCCAAGGGCTACATCTTCCGCAACATCCTGATGATTGGCATGAGTCCTTTCTCGATGAACTTGGCGGCCTCGGCGGTGGTGGCGTTGCTCAACAACCAGCTGCTGCGCTATGGTGGCGACATGGCCGTGGGCGCCTATGGCATCGTGAACACCTTCGGCAGCCTCAGCGTGATGCTCATCGTGGGCCTCTGCCAAGGGATGCAGCCCATAGCGGGCTACAACTACGGCGCCGGGCATCCGCACCGCCTGCGCGAGGTCTATTCGCTCACCATGAAAGTGAACGTGCTCATCGGTTTCTTCGGCGCACTGCTGGCCCTGACGCTGCCCCACGCCATGCTGCGCATCTTCACCAAGGAGGAGGAACTGATCCAAATCGGCATCCCCGCCATGCGTTTCATGATGGTGATGTTCCCCTTGGTGGGCTTCACCATCACCAACTCCAACTTCTTCCAGAGCATCGACAAGCCTTGGATTGCCATCGTGACGAGCCTCTCGCGGCAGGTGCTGTTCCTCGCCCCGATGATCTACATCGTCCCCACGCTCTTCATCAACGCGGGTGGCAACGGCTTGACGGGCGTTTGGGCCTCGTTGACCATCAGCGACGTGCTGGGCGCGTTGTTGGCCTTCCTGCTCATGCTCACGCAACGCCACGTCTTCAAAGCCAACCAACAATGAAGGTCGGCGCGAGCCGCCTTGTCGCACATTCGATTTTTTTTGTTTTTTTTTGAATTTGCAATAATTTGATTTACAGCGCGTTATTTGTATAAATAAAAAAATACACAAATTTATATCGGTTTGTTCTTATTATTATTTATAGTTTTGCAAAACAAAAACGAGGAATACCGATTGCAAAACCTTAAACAACAAACAAATATTCAAACCTTAAATCATTAAAATCATGAAAAGAAAAGTTCTTTATTTCGGTGGTTTATTGATGGTTACCACCATGATGCTTGTCGGGTGCTTCAAGACGAAGACCGTGACCGTGAACAACTATTTCGAAGTGCAAGGTGGCACCTTGGTTGAAAAGTCCATGCCCGAAGCCACTTCGAGCAACAGCGTCGATGTTTCGATGAACTCAAGCGTGATAGCCGGCGGCAGCTCCATCGTCACCGTCAATTCGCCCGCGACCATCAAAAAGGTCATGGTCGGCGTTGAAGACGAATACGGCTACTACGAGATTGCCCCGAACACGACGGGCACAAGCTTCACCTTCACCCTTATCGTGAATCAAAACATCAACTTGGGAGAAGAAGACACCTTCCCGATTCTCGTCGGTGTCGTTGACAACAGCGGCAACATCTATGAGATTTGGAGAGCCGACATCAGGTTGATAGAAGCGGGTACCGGCGCACTTCAAGTGAGTCTCTCCTTCAACAACGCCAAGGACGTTGACCTGCACCTCTTCGAGCCTAACGGCGAGCACATCTACTATGGCCACCGCACGAGCAGCAACGGCGGCCACCTCGACCTCGACTCCAACGCCGGTTGCGGCATCGACAACATCAACAACGAAAACATCACCTACGACGAGGAAGCCTATGTGGAGCCCGGCACCTACACCGTGTATGTTGACCTCTGGAGCAACTGCGACCCGACCATCGCCACCGACTATGTCGTTTCGGTGTTCTACGGCGGCAGCCTGATTTCCGCCCAAACGGGCACCAACCCCTACAGCGGAAGGTTCCCCGTGGATGCGCCCAGCAATTACAACAACCTCAGCAACATCGAACCCGTGATGACCTTCGTCATCCCCGACAACGGGCAGAAAAAAGTGAGAAGCTTCGAGCCTGAACCCCTGAGCGAGAGCGCTCGCGAGAAGATGGCTATGGAAGAATAAGCGCCCCGTCGCGAACCAACGGAAAAGCAGGCCGAATCGGGTCTGCTTTTTTTGTTTGTCCAAACCTAGAAGCCGCTTCCATCCTTTTCTTGACTTCATCAATGCGATGTCCAAATTTCAGAGTTGGCTCAAATCCTCGTCGAAGAGGGGGCGTAAGTCCGTCGGGAACATGGTTCTGGTATAGTACCTTATTGTTGGTGGCAAACGTTATTGCCGACTGGAGCGAAGCAAATCCTACCGAAGAAATAGGGACACCCATTTTTCTGACGGGCGAGCAATTGCTGGAATACAGGAAGCTGGCTTAAAGGTTGGCACTTTACGAGATTTTGCTTACCTTTGCCATCCAAATCACAACACACTATGTCCTGCCTCCAAGTCATCCTATCCATCATCTTTCCGCCGCTGGCGGTCATCGACCGTGGTTGCGGCTCGATGCTCATCGTGTTCCTGCTCACCTGCATCGGTTGGGTGCCGGGCGTCATCGCCGCCTTGATTATCCTCAACAAGAACAAGTGACCATGCCCGACCGCCTCACCCCCGCACAGCGACACTACGTCATGTCGCGCATCCACGGCAAAGGCACCAAGCCCGAGCTGAAGGTGCGGCAATGGCTGTGGCGGCACGGCTACCGCTACCGCCTCAACGTGAAATCGGTGCCGGGCAAGCCCGACATCGTGATGCGGAAATACAGGACGGCGATTTTCGTGAACGGGTGCTTCTGGCACGGTCATTTTGTTGAGTTTAGAGTTGAGAGTTTAGAGTTTAGAGAGGAAAGTTCGCAGTGTTGCAAGATTCCGCAGTCGAACCGCGAGTTTTGGGTACGCAAGATTCGCCGCAACCAAGAGCGCGACAAAAGGAACATGCAGCTTTTGCGCGACAACGGCTGGCAGGTCATCACCATCTGGGAATGTCAACTCACGCCCAAACGATTGGAAAACACCATGTTGCAAGTGGAACTGCTACTCAACGAGAACTTCCTCGCCTTGCACAAGCCCAAATTGGTGCCTTATGGTCTTGACGAAGACTACCCCGTCACACTCGCCGCCGAGGAACCGGCACCTTACGGCCTGAACGACAATCCTACTTCATCCTGAACTCCAACACCCCGCCCGACATGATCTGCTGATGGGTGAGCGTGTAGTCTTTGATGGGCTTGCCGTTGAGCTTCACGCTCTTCACATGGATGCGCTCCGCCGTCTTGTTGGGCGCGGAGATCACGAAATCGTTGCCGTTTTCGAGATGCAAAGTGGCCTTGGCGAACAAAGGTGTCCCAATGACGTATTCCGCGCTGCCGGCGTGGAAGGGATAGAAACCAAGGGCCGAGAAAATGTACCATGCCGACATCTGGCCGCAGTCGTCGTTGCCGGCATAGCCGCAGGGCGTGGCGCGGTAGAACTCGCTCCGAACCTGTTCCACCAACTCCTGCGTGCGCTCATGACGGCCCGCGAAGTTGTAGAGATAGACGGTGTGATGGCTCGGCTCGTTGCCGTGGGCGTATTGCCCGATGAAGCCGCTGGCGTTGCCGTTGACCTCGCCGCTGGTGGCGGTGAGGCTGAAGTTCTCGTCGAGTTTCTTCAGGAAGCCTTTCTCGCCGCCAAAGAGGTCGATGAGGCCTTGCGGGTCGTGCGGCACAAACCATAGATACTGCCAAGCGTTGCCTTCCACGAAGCAAGGCTGCTCGTACGACAGCGGGTCGAAGCCTTCCATCCAACGGCCTTGCTCGTCCTTCGGGCGGAAGAATCCCGTCGCAGGGTCGAAGAGGTTTTTATAGAACATGCTGCGACGATGGAAACGTTCATAGTCGTCCATTTTGCTGAGTTTCTTGGCCACCAATGCCACGCAAGCGTCGTCGAAGCTCTGTTCCATGGTAATGCTAACACTCTCGTCTTGAAGCGTTTGCGGCATATAACCATACTTCTCCCACACCTCAAAAGGCGAGTTGAAATGGCTCCTCGTGCTGCTCTCCACCATGGCTTGGTAGGCCGCCTCCACGTCGATGCCGGGCAGCTCGGTCATGATGGCATCGGCGAGCACGGGAATGGCGTGGTTGCCAATCATGCAGTAGTTGTCCTGTCCCCAAAGGTCCCAAATGGGCAGGTAGCCGTAGGTTTGGTGGTGCAAGACCATGTCTCTCACAAACTGCGCGGCGATGCCGGGGGCGATGAGCGTGTAGAGCGGATGGGCGGCGCGGAAGGTGTCCCACAGGCTGAAGGTGCTGTGATACGCCTGTCCCTCAGGCATCTGCTTGATTTCGAAGTTGGTGTCCATGTAACGGCCATCCACGTCGCTCATGGTGTTGGGTTGCATCAGCACATGGTAAAGGCCCGTGAAGAAGATGGTCTTTTGCTCGTCGGTGCCTTCCACTTCGATGCGGCTGAGTTCGCGTTGCCAAACATCATGGGCGGCCTGCGCATAGTCGTCGAAACGCCAGCTTTTGGCCTCGGCTTGCATGTTTTTGCGTGCGCCTTCGATATCGACGGGTGAGATGGCGACTTTGACAATCAGTTCGTTACCTTCTTTTGGGTCGAAAGTCAAGGCGGTGCGCAGCGTCCTTCCGTTCACCACGTCGCTGTTGCCGACGTTGAGACCGCCATTCATCAGCAAATGTTGGCTGAACGGCTTCGAGAACTCGGCGCGAAAATACACCTTGCGCAGCTTGGCCCAGCCGGTGATGACGCGATAGCCCTCAACGGTGTGGTCATCGACGAGGCGAATCTGCGCTTGAATCACGTCGTAGGTGCGCCGTTTGGAGTAATAGGCCTCGCCACGGAAGGTGCCACGGTCCAAGTCGAGGACGACGGTCTGGGGTTTCCCTTCGGGGAAGGTGTAACGATGGATGCCCGTGCGCGTGGTGGCCGAAAGCTCGACGTTCACGCCGCTCTCCTGCAACAGCACTTGGTAATAGCCCGGTCGCGCCGATTCCTTTTCGTGGCTGTAATGTTGCCCAAAGTCGGCAGCCGACAGCTGTTCGGGGGTCACAGCACTGCTTAACGGCATGAGGCTCACGTCGATGAGGTCGGTGCAGCCCGTTCCGCTGAGGTGGGTATGGGTGAAGCCGTAGATGACGTCCTTGTTGTAGTCGTAGCCCGAGCAGGGGTCCCAAGTCACCATCAGTTCCGTTTCGGGACTGAGCTGCACCATGCCTTGCGGCATCGTGGCTCCCGGAAAGGTGCTGCCGCTGAGGGCACCAGTCTCGTCGGTCTGCGTGCCGATGAAGGGGTTCACGAATCGGGTGTAGTCGTTGCTTGTGGTTTGTGCGCTCAGCAGCAGCGGCAACAGCAACAAGGACGTCAACAAAGGCTTGCGTTTGTTCATGTTTACTCTTTTATCAATTTGATGGCTGTCGTACCTGATGCGGATGCGATATGCGCAACGTAAACACCTTTGGCACAATCGGTCAGGTCGATTTCGGCGCGGCCTTCACGAATCAAGGCCGAGGCCACTTGCTTGCCGAACATGTCGAACACGACGACTTCGCCATCGGTGGCGTTGGTCTCCACAGCGACCTTTCCCGTGGTAGGATTCGGCATGACCGAAGCCTTGACCGAAGTCTCGGCAACGCCAACGTTCTCGCCTTTGCCCACATACACGTCGTCCACATAAATGCCGTAGCCATTGAAGGAAACGGCAATGAAGCTGATCTGGTAGGTGGCCGAAGGGTTGGGCAGACTCAGCGAAACGGGTTCCCAACTGCTCGCTGCTTCATTGTAGGCATCCAAAAATTGCCATTCCTCGTCTTCTGAAATGCGGTAATAGACCGAAAGCTCGTCCACAGCACCGCCCAATTGCGGCTGCTTGCGGTTGAAGGTCAGGGTCGGGTTGGTGACGGCGGTGAGGTCCAAAGGCGCGGAGATGAGTCGCGCCGCCTCGCCAAGCCAGATGAAGAAAGCCGTGTTGTTGGGATTGACGTAACCGGGGTCAACCACCCAGCCATCCGTGCCCGCCAAGATTTCGTTCTGCCAACAGACGAAATCGTCAGAGGCTTCAAAATCGTCGAAATAAGGTTCCGTATCGGTAACGACAATCACGTCGCAAAGCGTGGTGAACGAAATCGGGGTTGCCCAGTCCGATTCTTGGCCGTCGCCGCAATTGGCCTTCACGCGGAAAGTGTAGGTCGAGCTTGGCCTCAGGCCATCAAGCAGATAAGGCTGTTCGGTGACGGTGATGTTCGTGCCGTCGAGTTCGATGGTCCAGCTTTCCTCGTTGCCGTTGACCGACCAACCGAGCAACGCGGAAAAAGCCGTGATTTCGGTGGCCTGCAAGCCGACGGGACGGGCGCAACCTTGCGCGGAAACGATTTCGATGTTGTCAACGAAGATGTAAAAACCGCCCAAGTTGCGACCCAAAAACGAAATCTGGTAAGTGGACGAAAGGTCGGGCAGTTCGTACATTTCTTCATAGAAGTTTTCCCAATCGCTGAAGCTGAAGTAGCCCAATTCGTGCCATGCGTCCGTCTCGGAAGAACGGTAGCTGACGGTGAGTTCGTCCGACTCGTACAGCCCCATCATGGCGTAAGAGAAACTAAAGGTTGCGGCAGCCACACCCGACAGGTCGAAAGTGGGGGAAATCAGGCGGGCCTCGTCGTTAACATTAGAGGCCGAGAAGCAAACCACGGTGGATTCGGTGCCCGTCATGGGTGCCCATTGTCCGCCGTTGGCTTCCACGGTCCAGCAGTCGAAGCCGTCGCCTTCGAAGTCCTCAAAATAAGGCTGGCTGTCGGTAATGGGAATCACGCATTGCCCAAACATCGGGGCGGCGTTGAGGAGGCAAAAGATTGCCGTTGCAAAGATTGCAGAAAAAAATCGCTTGTCTTTCATAATGAAAAGTTTTGAAAATGAATAAAATGGATAAAATCGGGGCAAAAATAAGAAAATTCTGCTTTCATCGGCCGTTTTTCATGCCGAACCAATACTGTCCCTTCCCCACCGTGGCCTTGCCGTAGTGGATGGCGTTGACGGGACAATGGTGATAGCAGGCCATGCAGATGGTGCAGTGGCCGTGCCAAACGGGACGACCTTCTTCAAGAGTGATGTTTTGCAACGGACACGTTTCCACGCACTTGCCGCAATGGATGCAGGCTTCGGTGGAGCGGTATTTCTTGTCGTCGGTGGCAAAGCGGTTGAAGCCCGGATTGACCACATAGCTCTTCAGCCAAGCCGCGCCGCCCACCGTCATTTTGGAAAAGCTTTCCTTGTTTTGCAGTTTTGGAAGATACTCCTTCAGGGTGGCATCGGCGGCAGCGATTTTGCGCTGGGCGTTCTCGTCGGTGTCGAGCTTGAAGCCCGGCATACCGATGTAAGTCTCAGGCATTTGCAGGCTGAAGCAGGCCGCGAGCGACCAGCCTTTCTTTTCCAACGTCTTGCGGAAGATCCTTTCCGTGAGGCCGCACTCGTCGCCCATGGTGCAGGCGAAATATATGTATGGCAAAGCCGTTGAGCCTGTCGAAACGCCGGCCTTAACCGTCATTTTCTTCACAAAATCGAATACCAATTTCGGCGGTGCCCAAGAATAGACGGGGAAGACGAAGCCGATGCTTTCGCCTTCGGACAAAGTGTAGTCGTAACGGCCTTCGCGAGCCGCTTCGGGGATGAAGGTCAATTTGTCGTCGAGTCCTGCGGCGATGGTTTCCGCCACATGCAGGCTGTTGCCACAGCCGGAGAAGTAGAAGATCATGATTTTTGAGTTTGTTTCGGCGGCAAAAATAACCAAATTATCGTACTTTTGCGCCCTCAAAACGACATTTATGCCCCAACCCTCCCTCAACCGCTCCATCCTGAAGCTGGCCATCCCGAACATCGTCAGCAACGTCACCGTGCCGCTGCTCGGTTTCGTGGACATGGTGCTGATGGGGCATCAGGACAGCGTGGCCTACATCGGGGCCATCGGCTTGGGCGGCACCATCTTCAGCGTGATGTACTCCATCTTCAGCTTCATGCGGGCGGGCACGACGGGTTTCACGGCACAAGCCTACGGCGCGGGCGACCAGACCGAGATGGCGCATTCGCTCTATCGCGCCCTCGGCATCGCGCTGATTTCCACCGTTTTGGTGCTTTCGCTGCAAGGCTTCGTGGAATGGCTCAGCCTGAAGCTGCTCAACGGCAGCGAGGAAGTGCTGGCCTTCACCGTCACCTACTTCCGCGTGCGCATCTGGGCAGCACCGGCGGTGCTTTGCCTCTATGCCTTCAACGGCTGGTACATCGGGATGCAAAACACCACCATCCCCATGATTATCGCCATCCTGACCAACGTGGTTAACATCGTGCTGAGCATCCTGTTCGTCAATGCGATGGGCATGGGCGTCACAGGCGTGGCTTTGGGCACCGTCATCGCGCAATATTGCGGCTTGGCCATCGCCGTGGCATTTCTGTTCACCAAATACCGCAAACACTTGATTCCCATACAGAAAGAGATACTCCTGCAAGCCGACAAACTGAAACGTTTCTTCTCGGTCAACGCCGACTTCATGGTCCGGAGCATCCTGCTTGTGCTGAGCATCGCCTACTTCAACAACCAGTCGGCCAAGCTCGGCGACGACATGTTAGCCGTCAACATGATCCTGATGCAGTTCTTCTACATCTTCTCCTATTTCACGGACGGTTTCGCATACGCGGGCGAGGCATTGGTGGGGCGTTTCACCGGTGCTCACGACGGTAATCAACTGCGCCGCACGGTGAGCCTCTTGCTCGTTTGGGGCTTCCTCATTGCCTTGCCGTTCACCTTGCTTTACGCGCTCTTCCCCGACTGGTTCATCGGCCTCGTCAGCGACCAGCCCGACATCCTCCCGATGGCCAAGCCATACCATGTTTACTTGGCCCTCATCCCGCTCGTCACCTTTGCGGCCTTCCTTTGGGACGGCATCTATATCGGCGCGACGGCGGCCCGTGCCATCCGCAACACAATGCTCATCTCAGCCATCGGCGTCTTCCTGCCCGCCACCTTATTATTAATGCCGCGCTTCGGCAACCACGGCCTTTGGACGGCCTTCCTGCTGTTCATGGTGGCTCGCGGCCTCAGCATGACTCTAATGGCGCGAAAAGCGGTGTTTGCGAAAGATTAACAAAGGCGTTTAGGCCGATTTCCTATACCGCGCTTCCAACTCCGCACGATATTTCTCCGCAATGGCGCGTACCAACGCCACACCGTCGCCTTGCGGCTCGGCGCTGAAGCTGCCGATGCGCTCGCGCCACCATTGGCCTTCGTATTTACAGATGCGCTCGTGATAAGCCCTTTCGTCGAAGGGTTGACCCGCTGCGATGGCGGCATCCACGTCCTTGAAGAACTCCTTCCAGCGGTAGGCGTAGTAGGTCTCCGTCAGGCCGGCCCATGCGCGACTCGCGTATTCGTTGAGCAAAGCGTCCTCCTCGCCCCAAGTGGTGATGATGTTGCGGGCGTTGCTCTCGAAATAGTCCTTGTCCTCATCGGTCGTGCCGATGGCGCGGGCGTCGCGAATCCAGCGACCCACGAGGAAGGCACTCTCGGTGGACAAGATCTTGTCGGTGTCGTCGAGGATGTTGGTCATGGTCTGCTCCACTTGGTGCAGCTTCTCGTAATCTCCTTCACGATAGGCTTTTACATAGTCGGCGTAAAGGTCACCGAAATAGTTGCCCAACAGTTGCCGCGTGATGTTGACCGCGTCGAAATGGCGCGTGCGCGTGTCGGAGTCGGCGGCCAAGAGATGGTCGAGGGCATCGAGCAGGTCGATGTTGTTGTATCTATAGGTCGGGGCGATGTAATACTGCCGGTATTCCATGATGTCGCCCATCGTCGGGCGCTGGTTGATGCGGACGGTCTGCCCGGGCGACGACACCTTATTATATATGCTGTCGGCCAACAGTTTCCACGCGGCACGCATCTCAGGGTCTTCCTTACCGGCGCGTTGGTCGGCGAGGCGTTCCACCCAAGCATCCACGTCTTGGGTGAGCGGGTTGTCCCAAGCCTTCTCGAAGACGTATTCATACATGAAGGGGTTGCAGTCGAAGCCTTCAAGCGTTGAGCCGATGCCCACGAAGTTGTCGCCGCCACGGGCGAAGGCGCGTTCAATCCTGACGTTCACGGTGTCAAGGTTTCCGGCCAACATGGAGTTGCCGCCGAAGTTGCCGAGATAGCACCAGATGTAAGGCACTCCATAATAGGAATTGGTGCGCTCCCATATCGGCTGACGTTCGCAGTAGTAGTCGAGCAGCAGTCGTTTTTCCTTGTCGAAGGAAGTGATGTAGGCCTCGATGCGGTTGTCGATTTCCCAATACTGGCGCTCGTTCCAGAAGAGCCAAGTCATTTCGAGCCACTTCGCCTCGGGGTCGGCGGCCTCAAGCGACTCATAGACCTGACGGCTCACGCGGCCCAAATATTCGGGTTCCCAGCTCGGCGGAATCATCTCGTTGAAGATGTCGATGCCGTAGATATGGTCGGTGCCGTAAAACTCCATCTCCTTGGAAATGAACCGTTTCTGGATGTCGGCGTACAAGGGGCACTCAGGGTCGAGGAACTTGCACCAGCAGGTGCTGTCGAAGCCCGCCCAGTCACCGAGCGAGGCCAAAGGCGCGTCGGGGTAAATCCTTGTGATGCAGGGCGGCACATGGCCTGCAAAGCCGGGCAACACGGGCTTCATATTCAACTCGCGCTCGCGGGCGACGATTTGCTTTTGCAACGCCTTTTGGTTGTCGAGCCACGACATGGGCAGCGGTCCGCCCCAACGGTCGATGTTCTGCATACGGTGCCACGGCAGGTGCGCCGGTCCGGTGAAGTAGCTGCGGATTTCCTCGTCGGTGAGGCCGAGTTCGCTCCACACCTCATACCACACGCTCTCCTGTCCCGTGATGGCCAAGGGCAGGTTGATGCCGTTGAGGGCCATCCAGTCGATGAAATGCTCCCACTGCGACCAGTCCCACCACGGCAAGGTGTAGCCGAAGGTGCAATAATTCAGGAAGAAACGGTCGGGCACACGGGCGTTGAGGCTCACCTTGGCGGGCACTTTCGGCATCGTGGCCGGAATCTGCAACGGCTCTTCCTTGAACCACGAGTATTGCGCCATGCAATAGTATTTCAGGTAGTGGTTCAAGCCCACGGCCATGCTGTTGGCGTTGTTGCCTCGGATGACGAGGCGTTTGCCTTGGCTTTCGATTTCGAAGCGGTCGGCGGTGTCGTTGGCAAGTCGCTCAAGGACAATGTTTTGCGAATATTCCGGCACCACACGGTTCACCAAACCGCGCATGGCGACGACTTCGGGGTCGGTTTCCTTTTTCGCGCAGGAAACGCAGAGCGCGAGGCCCAAAAGAGCGATAAGATAGCGTTTTTTCATTTGAAGGATTATTTTATAATCAGTTTTGACGGAATAATGCGGTCAACAAGGACAAATTTTCCATCTATATGGAAAACAGCCGTCCAACGACGGTTCATATACGACCTTATAAGTTTGCATAAGCTGCCAGCAGTTTTTGTTCGAAGATGGCAGAGAACTCTTCTGAAGAAACATATCCATCGGGGATGTCTGACTTTGCCTTAATTGATGTCTTTGTCTGCTTTGGTTTTGCCGGAATTGTTTCTATGGTGCGGTATGCGGTTTCCATTATCTGAAAGTTTAACGCCGCAAAAATAACATTTTTTCCGCAAATCCGCTTGCACAACCAAAAAAGTTGTATTTTTGGAGCATTCCCCGTTCAGGCGGATTTGCAATCCGCCTGCTCTGAAAAGGGGATTTGCAATCCCCGCACGAACTAACCACCTCCGCAGGAAATCCTCTTGCGGAGGTTTTGTTTATTCTCCCAGCACCCACTTCCAAAGCGGCACCACTTGAATGGTCTTGCCGTTTTATCGTTTATATTCGACAAAGCCGTTCAATATCTTGATGTAGGTCGTTTTTTTCTTCACTTAAAAGTGAATTGTTCCAAAATATTGTGTATTTTTGCAGCGACATAATATGATTCACTATGAAAAAAGCACAATTGAAAACCATCGAACAGTATGATAACGTAAGTCTGTATTCCATTTGTTTTGATGGAAACAGCGTATCGGAATATGAGGATTTCATGACGAAATTCAAGGACAACTCCACATTGAACCGAGATTTCCAACGAATCTTGTTTGCATTGGAAAAAATTATTGAACGGGGTGCGTTGGAACGGTTTTTTCGTATCGAGGGCAAGATGAATGATCGCTTATCAGCCCTATCCCTTGATTCAAAAAGTTTGCGCCTGTATTGCCTTCGCATATCAGACCAGATTTTGATTTTGGGCAATGGTGGAGCGAAAACCACCCGTACCTACGAAGAAGACGAGACGCTCAGCGGTTATGTAATGGATTTGCAGCGGTTCGACGAGCTTCTGAAGCAGGCACAGAAAAACGGCAGCATCACCATTGAAAAGAATATGATAGTAGGAATCGACAACAAAGTGTTTGAGCTATGATTACCGTTACCAATCCATTGTTCCGTGAATGTTTGGATCAGATTTCAGAAAAAAACCGCGCCGAATTCAACCTTTCGTTTGAAATTGCCGATTGTATTGACGCGATTTTGAAAGAGAAAGGCTTGACCCAAAAAGAGTTGGCCAAAAGAATGGGCAAAAGGGAATCGGAGGTGTCACGATGGCTTACCGGAAGGCATAATTTCACCACAAACACCTTGGCCGACATTTCGCTTGCTTTGGGCGAACCTGTCGTTATTGTACCCCGTCAAAACAATTGATGTTTGCATTTGTCAAGGGTATTAATCGTTTCTCCCAGTTCAGGCGGATTTGAAATCCGCCTGAACTGAAAAGGGGATTTGCAATCCCCGCACGAACTAACCACCTCCGCAGGAAATCCTCTTGCGGAGGTTTTGTTTATTCTCCCAGCACCCACTTCCAAAGCGGCACCACTTGAATGGTCTTCGTTTATAATCGATAAACCACACAAAAAAAGGCAGGGGCTGCGTTGCTTTACGTCCCTGCCTTTCGGCTTATTTCTTCGCCACGGGGTCGCAGGTGAGTCCGATGCCGAGCTTCTTGAAAATCTTCTGATCGACTTCGCTGAGCATCACCGTGCTATGCACTTGGCAGTTTTGGAGTTGGGGAAGGCATTCGAGGGCCTTCTTGCAGTTTTCGTCCCAAAGGCTGAGCATCGAAAGGGCCACCAACACCTCGTCGGTATGCAGTCGTGGGTTGTTGCCGTGCAGCAGGCTGACCTTGGTGTTTTGTATCGGCTCGATCATGGCTTGCGGGATGAGCTTCACCTCGTGCGGGATGTCGGCCAAATGCTTCGTCGCGTTGAGCAGCAAGGCCGCGCTGGGACCGAGCAGGTCGCTGGTGTGTGCCGTGATGAGGGTGCCGTCGGCCAACTCGATGGCAGCCGAGGCCACGCCTTCCTTCTCTTTGCGCTCCTTGGCGGCGATGGTGGTCTTTCGATAGGCGGTGCTGATGCGGGCTTGTTTCATCAGCAAGGCAATCTTGTTCACCTCGTTTTCAGAGCCTTTGCCCTTGGCCAAGTCGCAAAGGGCGGTGTAATAGCGTCGGATGATTTCCTGCTTCGAGGCTTCGCAGCAGGCTTCGTCGTCGCTGAGGCAATAGCCCACCATGTTGACGCCCATGTCGGTCGGCGACTTGTAAGGATTTTCGCCATAGATGCTTTCGAAAATCGCATTCAGCACGGGGAAAATCTCGATGTCGCGGTTGTAGTTGACGGCGGTCTTGCCGTAGGCTTCGAGATGGAACGGGTCAATCATGTTGACGTCGCTGAGGTCGGCGGTGGCGGCTTCGTAGGCCACGTTGACGGGGTGCTTCAGCGGCAGGTTCCACACGGGGAAGGTCTCGAACTTGGCATAGCCGGCCTTGATGCCGCGCTTGTTTTCCTGATAGAGCTGGCTGAGGCAGACGGCCATCTTGCCGCTACCGGGCCCCGGGGCGGTAATCACTACGAGCGGGCGCGTGGTCTCCACATAATCGTTGCGGCCAAAACCTTCGTCGGAGTCGATGAGGGCCACGTTGTTCGGATAGCCTTCAATGAGGCGATGGTAATACACCTTGATGCCCATGCGCTCAAGGCGTTGGCGATAGGCGTCGGTGCTGGCTTGGCCGTTGTAGTGGGTGACGACCACCGAATTGACCGTAAACCCTCGGCTCATGAACTCGTCGCGGAGGCGCAACACATCAACGTCGTAGGTGATGCCGAGGTCGCCGCGCACCTTGTTCTTCTCGATATCGACCGCGCTGATGACGATGACGATTTCGGCCACATCGACCAGTTGCATCAACATTTTCAGCTTGCTGTCGGGCTGGAATCCCGGCAGCACGCGGCTGGCATGGAAGTCGTCGAAGAGCTTGCCGCCGAATTCGAGATAAAGCTTGTCGCCGAACTTGGCGATGCGTTCCTTGATGTGTTCTGACTGGATCTTGAGGTACTTTTCGTTGTCGAACCCGTATTTTTGTGCGTTTTTCATGGAGCTTAAAAATTAAAATACGGGATGCAAAGATAGCAAATGTTTTGGTAACGGGGGAACAAAAAAAAGATTTTTTGCGAAATCGAAGGCGTGAGATGAACCGTAGGCGATTCCACGTTTCGAACAAGCATGGAAAAAGGTCGCCGGCATCTCGTCGGCGACCTGCCATTATGAAGATAAAAAACAACTGTTGTTTTCTGGTTTTCCAATTATCCGCACTTCGAATAACCGCAGTTGCGACAGTGCTTGCAGCCGTCCTCGAAGACGAGTTTCTCTCCGCAATTGGGGCATTTCTCCTTCTCATCGACCATGCCGTCGGGCACGTATTTCTTCAAGGCGCGGGCGATGCCGTTCTTCCAAGTGTTGATGCTGTCTTCCTCCACGTTGAGGTTTTGCACAAGCTCAATCACATATTGGATGGGCATTCCGTGGCGCAAGACGCCCGAAATCAGCTTGGCGTAGTTCCAATACTCCTTGTCGAACGAGCGCGACAGGCCTTGCATAAGCACTTCGTAGCCGTCCTTGTCGAAGTAACGGAAGTCGTAGCGCGAGGCTTCGTTCTTGTTTTTCTCCCTGATAATCACGCCTTTGTCAACGTATGGCGGCAGGAAGAAGTCTTCGGCCTTGCCTAAGAAAATCTCGTAAGGCTTGCCGTGCAGCTTTCCGACGAAGGCAATCCATTTTTCATAGTTGTTCTGGAAACGCACCACGTCGCATTCCAATTCCTTCGGGCGAGGAGGGGCCGAGGTCTCATGGATGTCGGCTGGCCGCGTCTCTTCCTGTTTTACGGTTTCCTTCTTTTCATCCTTGGCCACGAGCACGCCGTCGCGCGAGCCGTCGCGATAGATGGTCATGCCCTTGCAGCCGCTTTCCCAAGCCGTCATGTAGATCTGGCTGACCAACTCCTCGGTGGTCTCTTTCGGGACGTTCACCGTCACGCTGATGGAGTGATCGACCCACTTTTGCATTGCGCCTTGCATTCTCACTTTGCTCACCCAGTCGATGTCGTTGGCGGTGGCTTTATAATAAGGTGACTTGGCGATGACGGCGTTCAGCTTTTCGTCGTCGTATTGCAAAACCTCATCCACGTTATATCCGTTGACTTCTAACCAAGTGATGAACTTGTGGTGGAACACGTTGTATTCCTCGAAGGAATTGCCCGTGGCGTCGGTGAAGGTGACGTTGACGTCCTTGTCGTTGGCGTTCACCTTGCGGCGGCGTTTGTAGGCCACCATGAAAACCGGTTCGATGCCGGAGGTGGTTTGCGTGCAGATGCTGACGGTGCCCGTCGGGGCGATGGTCAGCATGGCGATGTTGCGGCGTCCAACGCGGGTCATTTTTTGGTAGAGATCTTCGTCCAACGCACGCAGCCGCTTGATGAAGGGGTTGTTCTCTTCGCGTTTGGCGTCATACATGGGGAACTTGCCGCGTTCTTCGGCCAAGTTGACCGAGGAACGGTAGGCGTTGTAAGCCAACAGTTTCTGTATCTCGGTCGAGAAGGCGATGGCTTCGTCGGTGGCGTAGCGTTTGCCTAAGGCGGCCAACATGTCGCCTTCTGCGGTGATGCCGATGCCGGTGCGACGGCCTTGCAGGCACTTCTCGCGGATGTTTTTCCAAAGGTTGACTTCGGTGCGTTTGATTTCGTCGTCTTCGGGGTCGGCGGCGATTTTGGCCAAAATCGCGTCCACCTTTTCGATTTCGAGGTCAACGATGTCGTCCATCATGCGTTGGGCGATGGCCACATGCTTCGAGAAAAGCTGGTAGTTGAATCGGGCTTGCGGCGAGAAGGGATGGTCAACATAGCTGTAAAGGTTGATGGCGATGAGGCGGCAGCTGTCGTAGGCACAGAGCGGAATCTCGCCGCAAGGGTTGGTGCTCAAGGTCTTGAAGCCGAGGTCGGCATAGCAGTCGGGGATGGACTCTCGGATGATGGTGTCCCAAAACATCACGCCGGGTTCGGCCGATTTCCATGCGTTGTGGATGATTTTGTTCCACAAGGCGCGGGCGTCCACTTCCTTGGTGTATTTCGGGTTGGGCGAGTCGATGGGATATTGCTGGACGAAGGGCTTGCCTTCCTTGACGCATTGCATGAACTCGTCGGTGATGCGCACCGACACGTTGGCGTTGGTGATGCGGCCTTGGGTCATCTTGGCGTCGATGAAGGCCTCCGAATCAGGGTGCTTGATGCTGATGCTCATCATCAAGGCGCCGCGCCGTCCGTCTTGGGCCACCTCTTTGGTCGAGTTGGAAAAACGCTCCATGAACGGCACCACGCCGGTGGAGGTGATGGCGCAGTTCTTGACGGGGCTGCCCGCCGGACGGATGTGCGACAGGTCGTGGCCCACGCCACCGCGCCGTTTCATCAGCTGCACTTGCTCCTGGTCGGTCTTCATGATGCCGCCGTAGGAGTCGGAGCAGCCATTGTTGCCGATGACGAAGCAGTTCGACAACGAGGTGATTTGCAGGTTGTTGCCGATGCCTGCCATGGGACTGCCTTGCGGCACGATGTAGCGGAAGTCCTTCAGCACCTCGAAGATCTCGTCTTCCGTCAGCGGGTTGGGGTATTTGCGCTCGATGCGGGCCACTTCGCGTGCGATGCGGTGGTGCATCTCGTCGGGCGTCAGCTCGTAGGTGTTGCCGTCGCTGTCCTTCAAGGCGTATTTGTTGGCCCACACGTCGCCGGCCAGCGCGTCACCATGGAAGTATTCCTTGGCGGCGGCCTTCACCTCGTCGATAGGATAGGCATGACGCTCCGCCTCAGGCGCTTCGGGTGTCATGGGGCGCGGCGCCGGCGTTTCCGCTTTCTCAACAAGCTGAACTTCGTCCAAAGCCTCAAGACTTTCGGCGACAAAACTGGTGTTTTTGCGCGATTCCAAAATCTTGTCGTATGAAACAGGTTCGTGCTGCTCGACTTCGGTTTCCTGAAGGCCGCTGAACAAGTCTTCTTCAAAATCCATAATGCTGTGGCTTAATTTCATCTTGTTGATATTTAATATGTTGTGTATATGATAAAAGCTGTTTTCCCTTGTCTTTTTCAATGTGCGAAGATAGGAAAGATGTGGGTATGAATGTGGGAAAAAAAGCAATTTACGTCCGGTTTTTTTTCAACAACAGGTGTTGATAATCGGTTGGCACGGATTTTCAGCGAAATACCCGACAGCAAACGACCACAAGCGTTTAATCAACGGGATGCGTCGCAAGAAATTTCCTTGATGGGTTCCGTTTTGTCGAAAAAGATTACTTTTGCATGACTAATTCAAAGAGCCATGACAAACACTAAAGCAATGAAAACGGGCGTCACTGAGCAGGACAAAGCGTTTATGCGCGAAGCCATCCGCCTTGCCGACGAGAGCGTCAAAAACGGTGGCGGGCCTTTCGGCGCGGTCGTCGTGAAAGATGGCGAAATCGTGGCGGGAAGCGCGAACCGCGTCACTCTCGACAACGACCCCACCGCCCATGCCGAAGTGAACACCATCCGCGAGGCTTGCCGCAAATTGGGCACGTTCGACCTTTCGGGATGCGTGATCTACACTTCGTGCGAGCCTTGTCCGATGTGCCTCGGAGCCATCTATTGGGCCCGAATCGACCGCATCTATTACGGCAACACCCGAAAGGATGCCGCCAAAATCGACTTCGCCGACGATTTTATCTACGAGGAACTGGACAAGGACTTGTCGGAGCGCACCGTGCCGCTCATTCCCATCTTGCGCAAGGAAGCCCTTGGCACTTTCAGGGCGTGGGAGGAGAAACAAGACAAAAAAGAGTATTGATGGAGTTTATTCTATCTCATACGTGTTGATGGTCCCGATGGCTTCTTCCAGCGTCATTTTGGTCAGCACGTGGTTGGAAAGGCGGTAGGTCAGTTCCATCGAGGAATAACCGCCCCTCGGCACTTTTCCGTTGACCTTGAGGACGACCGTCCGGAATCCTTGAGCGTCTGTGACCGTTGCCTCGGCGTTGTTGTCAACGGCGGCTTTTTGCCAATTTCCTGAAAGGCAATTCAATAGCGTGGCGCGTTGCAACTTGACCATAGGCACCTTTTCTGCGTCAAGTTCTACCTTCTTGCCGTCCATGTTGATTTTCACCGTGTTGCCGTCAACGACGAAATACTCTCCTTCGGGCGTGGTGTAGTTCATGGAAAGCTGCTCGTCTCCGTCAAAGACAAGATGCCCCACCTTGGTAATGGTCTTTCCCGACACCTTCATCACGCGGGTTTGGGTGAAGTCGGCATCGTATTGGTGCTGCGCAAAAGTGGCGACGGAAGCAAATAATGCTATGACAATCAAAAAAACACGTTTCATCTCGGCAGGTTATCTAAATAGGTGACTACATCGTTGACGGTTTCATGTGCTTATACTTGTTCTTGGGAAACAAGGAAGCCACTGCTGCAAATTCCACCGGTGTGTTTCCAAATTGAATCAAAGGGTTCTTCATTCTGTTTTTTTAGTTTTGTACGCCGCAAAAATAGTAAAATTTTGAGTACCTAATGGAGAAAAAACCAATTTGCTCTTCAAAATATTACTTTTTCTACTGGATTAAGGAAACCAACAAAGGCGAATGGAACAGGTCGTCAGGGTTCGTGCCCGAAACGCCTTGCGGAATCTCCATCCCCTGCGCCTCAAACAGTTCCACCCAATAAGGGTCAAACGCGCCCTCAGCGTTGCGGAAGTTCATCGGGGCGGCCTCGAAGATGGGCTTGCCGTCGCGCTGATAACATTCGTAAACCAACTCGCTGCAATAGTATTTCCCGTTGTCGGGCAGGAAAGCGAAATCGTAGTCAGCACCAATGCGGCTTTTGGCCTTGTCCACGAAATCCAAGGCATCGTGGTTGTCTTTCAGTCGCATGATGCTGATGTTGGGCAGGTTCCCGTCTTCGTCTTTCTGGGCTTCCATGAAGGCTTCCCAAGGGCGGCGGCTGACTCCCGTTTTTGGCGCCGCGTCGATGACGAAAACGCTGTCGTTCGCCACTTCCACAATGCCCACATGCACCATCGCGCCGGTGCTGCCCACGATGGCTTGCTCCATATCGGACTGGCTTTCGAGCCGAATGCCGGACTCCACAAAGACCAAGTCGCCCGTCTGCCAAGGCTGTTGCTGCTCGCGGCAGGCGACTAAGGCAAACGTCAAGAGCAACAAAAGAAGCCGATTCGCTTGGACTGAACCGGCTTCATGATGACGAACGGACCGCATCATTCGATCCAATAGACGTAGTTCTCCTTGCGCGGCTTGGCTTCGGGATAATCGCCGTTCACGTAGCCGAGGATGCAGTTGCCGATGCCGACGTATTTGGTGTCGTCAATGCCGAGTTCACGCAGGATGGCCTTGCCTTCCGGCGACTCAAATTCTTCCTTGGCGCGGTGGATCCAGCACGAGCCGAGGCCTTTGGCGTGGGCGGCGTTGAGCAGGTTGCCCATCACCAGCGAACCGTCTTCCTTCCACGTGAAGGCAGAAGTGGTATCGACCAGCACGACCAACACCACGGGCGCGCCGTAGAACGGGTCCATGTCGTTGTCCTTGCCGAAGACGGCGGCGTTGAGCTTGCTCAACTTGTCGCGCACCTCGCGGTTGGTGACGGCGAGGATGATGGGAGCCTGACGGTTCATACCCGTGGGGGCGTAGGTGCCTGCCTCACAGATTTCTTCGATGACCTCCTTGGGCGGCATCTGGTCGGTGTAGCTGCGCACGCTGCGGCGCGTCAGCAGGTCGTTCATGGTAGTGTTCATGGTGGTTTCGTTTTTGTTGTTTTCAGTAGCGGCCTTGTCGCAATTGCTGCACGAGCTAACGGCGGCGAAAGTGGCCAAAGCGAGGATAAAAAGAAGTCTTTTCATATTAATATTGATGTTTAGGCGGCAAAGGTACGCATTATTTTCGCAATTTTGCAGCCCCAATCCGGAAATGATGCAAAAAATCAGAAGTTATATCCTGCCCGTCGCCATTGTGTTGGGTCTTTTGCTGCACGAATACTGTGCCTCGTTCAGTGTGGCGGTGCCCTATCTCATCTTCAGCATCCTCTTGCTGACGTTCACGGCGGTGGATGTGCGCAAGCTGAAGTTCAGCCCCATGTTTGTTTGGATTCTGCTGTTCCAAATTGTGGTGAGCATTGGAATGTATGCCTTGCTGAAGGCTTTTGGGGCCAGCCCCGTCGTGGCCGAGGGCGTGATGATGGCCGCGCTGTGCCCGGTGGCCTCGTCGGTGGCGGTGGTGAGTTGCATGCTCGGTGCCGACCGCCAAACGGTGACCTCGTTCACCATCATCGGCAACCTCGTGATTTCCATCGTGGCGCCGGCCTATTTCACCCTCATCGGCGTGCATCCCGAAATGACCTTCTTCGCCTCGTTCCTCTCCATCCTGAAGCGGGTGGGCGTGGTCATCGGACTGCCGTTTTTCGTGGCCTTGGCCTTGCAGCTTTGGCTGCCCAAGGTGAACGGTTTCCTGAGCCGCTACAAGGGCCTGTCGTTCTATCTTTGGTCTGTGGCGTTGCTGTTCACCATCGGGCAGACCATCGACTTCATCTTCCTGCACGGCTCGGGCAACTGGAGCAGCATCCTTTGGCTCGGCGTGGCCTCGCTGCTGTTTTGCATCGTGCAGTTCGGCTTGGGCAAATGGATTGGCGGCAAATATGGCGACGTCATTGCGGGCGGACAGTTGCTCGGGCAGAAAAACACCGCAATGGGCATTTGGATGGCCAACCACTACCTGCATCCGTTAACGTCTGTGGTTTTGGCTTTCTACGCCATTTTCCAGAACCTGTTCAACAGTTGGCAGATCTGGCGCCACGACCAAAAACAAAAGAAAGCGTCGGAATGACGCTTTCTGTTTTATGTTCAGCGACTTGATGTTGTCGTTTAAAGTGAGCTGTAGCTTGGCGAGAAGGTGTCGCCCTGCGAGAGGTTGCCGGTGGAGAGGCCTTTCTTGAGCCACCTCATGCGCTGCGCCGAGGTGCCGTGGGTGAAAAGGTCGGACTGCACCTGACGGTAGCCGGCTTGTTTTTGCAGGTAGTCGTCGCCGATCTTTTGCGCCGCGTTGATGGCTTCCTCAAGGTCGCCGTCTTCCAACGAGCCGAACATCTTGTTCTCGTAATGGCCCCACACGCCGGCGTAGAAGTCGGCCTGAAGCTCAATGCGCACGCTGGTTTCGTTGTATTTCGGATTGTTCTTTCCGTATTGCGCCATCTGCTGGTGCTTTTCCGACAAGGTGCCCAGCAGGTTTTGGACATGATGCCCCACCTCGTGCGCAATGACGTAGGCGCAGGCGAAGTCGCCCTTGATGCCCATCGACTGCTGCATCTCGTTGAAGAAGTCGAGGTCGAGGTAAAGCTTCTCGTCGGCGGAGCAATAGAACGGGCCGACGTCTGACGTCGCGCTGCCGCAGCCGCTGCTGACCGAGCCTTTGAAGATCACCATCGTGGGCGTGCGATAGGTGGCGCCGTATTGCTTGAACACCTCTGTCCACACGTCTTCCGTCGAGGCGAGGATTTGCGAGGCAAACAGCTCGAATTCCTTTTCCTGCTCGGTGGCGACGTATTCGGTTGTCGTCGTTGTGCCACTTGTCAATTCGCCGAGGGTTTGGCTGTCGGGGGTCTTGCCCGTCAGGAGCCAGATGAGGCCCACAATGATGATGCCGCCCAAGCCTAATCCGCCGGCGGTTGCAGCACCTTTGCCGCGACGATCCTCGACGTTGGTGCTTGTTCTTCTGCCATCCATTTTCATGATTGTACGATTTTAGGGGATTAATTTGGGGGCAAAGGTATGGAAAAAACCATAAGATATTTCCATTTTTCTGAAAAAACCGTAATTTTGCCACGATTAACACAAACAACTGAAACCATGAAAGCATTCGTCAACGACACAGAAGTGCGCACCTACTATGGCGCCAAAGTGAAATCAGTGGTGCTGGCCTATTGCCGCGCCAACAACCTGCCCCTGAAACTCGAAGGCATCGAAGTGAGAGACGCCTACGGCAACGTCATCGACCTTGACGGCTCGCTCCGCGCCAATTCGAAAATCTACATTAAATTCTGAACACCATGAAGAAAGTCACCAAATTCATGCTGGCGACCATCGTCGCCACGTTTTTCCTTTCGGCCTGCGGACCCAAGGAACAGAAGATCTACATCGTCTCGACCAACGACATGCACGCCAACATCGACAACTTCCCGCAGATGGCGGCCCTCATCGACAGCCTCCGCACGGCACATCCCGACCTGCTGCTTTTCGGCGCGGGCGACAACCGTTCGGGCAACCCCATCAACGACCGCTATGCCGAGCCCACCAAGCCCATGTATGAGCTGATGAACGCCCTCGGCTTCGACTTGAGCACCTTCGGCAACCATGAGTGGGACGGCGGCGTGCTGGCCTTGCGCAACGTGCTCGGTTGGGCCGACTTCCCCTTCGTGTGCGCCAACGTCACCTTCGACGACACGCTCCAGATGCCCAACGTGTATCCTTACACCATCTTTGAGCGCAACGGACTGAAAATCGGCGTGATAGGCGGCATCCAGCTTGGCATGAACGGCCTCCCCGACTTCCATCCGAAACACGCCGCCGGCTCGCATTTCGTGCCCATCGAGGAAGTGCTGCCCCAATACGTCGAGGAGCTGCGCGACGAGTGCAACGCCCTCTTCCTCCTCTCTCACTGCGGCTATGAGGCCGACCGCGAGACCGCCGAGAAGTTCCCCCAACTCGACGCCATCTTTGGCGGCCACAGCCACACCCGCGTGGGCGAAGACGGGAAGCAAATGGTGAACGGCGTTCTCGTCACCCAAGCTGAGGCCAAGGTCAAGTTTGTGACGCTCAGCACCTTCACCTTGCACGACGGCAAAATCGTCGATGTGGAGTCGCAGCTGCTTTCCATCAAGGACTTCCCGAAGCGCAACGAGAAAGTGCAGCAAATGGTGGACGGCTACAACAACAACGATTTCTTTTACACCGTGCTCACCCACAACACGACCCCGATTGTCAACGACTACGAGGCCCTCGGCTGCCTGATGACCGACGCCATCCGCTACACGGCGGGTGCCGACATGGGCTTCCAGAACCCCGGCGGCGTGCGCTACGACACCCTCTCGGTGCGTCCCGTGACGATGAAGGACATGCTTGCCCTCGACCCGTTCGACAACGAAATCATCCGTTACACGCTTTCGGGCGAGGAAATCATCCGGTTGATGAAGTCGTGCTTCGTCACCGACCACGGCCCCATCTATTGCTCCGGCTGCTCCTATTCCTATAAGGTGGACGACAACGACGAGATGACCGACATCAAGGTGACGTTGGAGAACGGCAAGCCTTTGGACATGAAGGCGAAATACAACATTGTGATGAACAGCTATATGTCGAGCGTGTTCGACTACGAGCACGAGGACGAAGGCACGAGCACTTTCCGCACCTCCAACGACATGATGCTGGAATATTTGGCGCAACATCCTGAAATAGACTATGGTAGCACTTCGCGTGTGAAAGAGCTGTGATTTTGGCATGGTTTTGGTTAGGAATCAAGCAAACAACCAAACAACCAAACGGAAGTCTAACCCTCAAAAACAAACGAACCATGAAAGCCAAGAACATCCTGATGAGCGTCCTGTTGGCAATGGGATTCATCGCAGCAAAAGCGGCCACCGGCTACCCGCCTGAACTCGCCTTGGTGTCGCAGCCCGTGCTGGTTTACAACTACAACTCGGTCACGGTCTATTACGACGTGCAGAACATCGGCGACTATGTTTACAGGGGCCCTGTCTATCTCTACCTCAGTCCTGACAACGGCTATTACTACGCCGACAGATATGTGAAGGTGTGCCCAGGTCGCATCAAGAGAGTGGCCATCGAGATTCCGGCCTACCGCCCGAACCCCGCCTACACCTACACAATCATGCCCTACTATGAGTTGGGCGACGAACTCTACAGCTTCACCACCTTCGAATACTTCGAGCCGCTCAGCTTCTACTGGGACGGCCCGCGCACCGAGCGCTGGGTGGTGGTGAACGTGCCGCCGCGTCCGCGCCACTACACCCGCCCCGGCGACTACCGCTACTACTACGACGGCTTCCGTCCGCCGATGCCGCCTCCACCGACGACAGGCTTCAGCCACGAGAACCCGCCCATGCCGCCTGCGGCGAACCCGATGCACCACACCTATAACTACCACAACAACAACGGCTATCCGGCCGCGCCCAACAACCTGAACGACAACCCGCCCGCGCCCGGCGACAACGGAAACGGCGGTGGCGGCGGCAACGCAACGGTCAGGCCGAAGACCAACGGCGGAAGCATGAGCCACGGCAATGCCAATAACGGCAACAACAACGGAGGCAACACTCCGCCACCGGCTCCCAACAACAACGGCTCTTCAACCTCCGGCTCCAACAGCGGTCGCACT
>FLNX01003615.1_pt1 | contig 75441 bp, 59 predicted proteins | sample 1140341 | NCBI WGS metagenome assembly FLNX01 (sample SAMEA3878208, study PRJEB12797) | bioreactor metagenome | biome: Moose rumen | place: Sweden | collected 2011-10
ATCTGACAACAACACATTACAGCTACGAAATACCTAGAAAGCATTTTTTAGAGGTTGGTCTCTTCGAAACCCTCGTTTTTCTCGCCTTGGCATAGTGCAAACACTGCGTGGTTGCCCTCTGCGCTCGGCTTAACGAAAATGTTGCCTTAAATGTGACTCGTGCATGTTGTGTATCAGATGGTTGGTTGATTATTATGCAAATTGGCTGAATATAGTCCTCTAGTATGTCGGAAATTTTTGTATCTTTGCATTACTGCACGTGTCGGGTACGATGCGTGCAAGTGTTTGTTTTGTAGTGTATTATTTAAGTAATTGTTGATGGACAACATAAATAAATTAGAGACTGAGCCTATAGGGAAGCTGTTGTTTCAGTATGCCTTGCCGGCCGTCGTCACGCAGGTGGTGGCGTCGGTGTACAATATTGTAGATCGTGTGTTCCTGGGGCAATACGTCGGGGCGTTAGCCATAGCCGGTCTTGCCATCACCTTGCCCATCATGAACATCATCCATGCCCTTGGCTCGCTGGTTGGCGTCGGCGCCAGCAGCCGGATGAGCATCGTGCTGGGGCGCAAGGATGTCCGCTGGGCAGAGAAGATACTGGGCAACAGTATGTTGATGACATTCTTCTTTGGTGCACTGTTTTTGGTGGGCGGCTATTTCTTCATGGACAGGATACTGGAGCTCTTCGGTGCTTCGGACGACACTATTGGCTATGCACGTGAATATATGCAGATTGTGCTGCCTGGCATGTTTTTTACCACTATGACGTTCAACCTGACGGGTCTTATTCGAGCCAGCGGCTATCCGGCCAAGAGCATGTGGATTATGTCCGGCGGTGCCATTCTCAACATCTTCCTCGACGCTCTGTTCATCGTGGTTCTGAATCTCGGCATAGGAGGAGCGGCTTGGGCCACCACTATTTCGATGTTTTCTACGGCAGTGGTGGCGGTGGTGCATTTTGTAAGTCCACGTTCGTTCATACGCTTCAAGCGCCATGCATGGGCGCCGAAGCTGTACATATTCCGTAACGTGCTGCTCATCGGCATGAGCCCGTTCCTGATGAACTTTGCTGCGTCGTTTGTGGTGGCGTTGCTCAACCGTCAGCTGATACGCTATGGCGGCGACCTGGCTGTTGGAGCCTATGGCATCGTCAACACGTTCGGCTCGTTTATGGTGATGCTGATCCTGGGTCTCTGTCAGGGTATGCAGCCCATTGCGGGCTACAACTATGGCGCCGGTCATAATCACCGTCTGCGCACGGTATTCACGCTGACTATGAAAGTGACGCTGGCTGTCGGCCTTGTCGGCTCACTTCTCTCAATGCTGATGCCACGCCTGATACTGCGGGCATTCACTTCAAGTGTGGAGCTGCTCGACATCGGCGTCCCTGCCATGCGCTACCTCAACGTGATGATGCCGCTCATCGCCTTCACCATAACCAACTCGCAGTTCTTCCAGTCGATCGACAAGCCGTGGATAGCCATAGTCACCTCGCTCTCGCGCCAGGTGTTGTTTCTTATACCTCTGATGTATGTCATTCCTGCCTTGATGGTGAATGCCGGTGGCAACGGCTTGACGGGTGTGTGGATCACATGCACCGTGTGCGACGTGCTTGGCGCCGTGTTGGCCGGTTCGTTGCTGGTGTCGCAGCTCAAAGTGTTCCGTCCTGGCTATGTGGCGCCGATGCGCCGTCCTCGAAAGGAGGCAGGACCTAAAGATGCTGAAAGACAGGAGGGTCTATGAAGGTTGTAGAAGATGTCTCGCTCAAGCCGTACAATACGTTCGGTCTCGAAGCACGGGCGGCACGACTGGCTGAGCTGTCGCCTGACGACGACCCGCATTGTGTCGACGCCTTTTCACAGGAGCTCTTTGTCCTCGGTGCCGGCAGCGACGTGGTGTTCTCTGCCGACTATCGTGGCACCGTGCTGCGGCTGTCGCCGGTGCAACAGGCTGTCGCCGTCGGCGAACGGGTGACGGCGTGGGGCGGCATGACGATGGACGACCTGGTGCAGTGGACTGTCGACCGTGGACTCTATGGTCTCGAGAACCTCAGTGCCATACCTGGCACGGTAGGTGCCGCGGTGGTGCAGAACGTCGGCGCCTATGGTGTCGAGGCAAAGGATGTCGTCGAGAGCATCGAGGTGTACGACATGCAGCGCCGCGAGCTGTGTAACGTCGCCGCCGCTGAGTGCGGCTTCGCCTACCGCGACTCGCTGTTCAAGCGGTGTGCTGGACATTATCTGGTGCTGCGTGTCACCTTCCGTTTGCGGCGCCAGTATGTGCCGGTGCTGGCCTACAAGGCCCTTGCCGCGTTGCCGCACGACACCGCGCAGCAGATGCGCGACGCCATCACCGACTTGCGTTGGCAGAAGCTGCCGCGTCCCGAGCAGTATGGCTCTGTCGGCAGTTTCTTCAAGAACCCTGTCGTCAGCGAGACTGTCTATCTCCGTCTGCGCGAGGCCTGCCCCGACATGCCGGAGGCGCATCCTACACCCGACGGCCGACACAAGCTGTCGGCAGGATGGCTGATAGACCATGCCGGTTGGAAGGGACGTACCCGTGGCGGTGCAGGTGTATGGCCACACAATGCGTTGGTTCTCTACAACAACGGCTCGTGCACTGCTGCCGAGGTACTCTCGCTCGCTGCCGAGATAACGGCCGACGTCGAGGATAAATATGGTGTGACACTGACTCCCGAAGCTATTATTGTCTGAAGCGAAAGTCGATTGTTTAGTCTGCAAAATATTAATACAGGCAACCTCTCTCATTCCGCACGGAAATCTGTTCAAGTACTGCAATGAAATACCGTGAAAGCATTTTTTCAGAGGTTACCTAAAAACAAAGGATATGGATAATACAGAGAAGTTTTGGAGGTGGTTTCTGGACCACAACGAGCAGCTCATCGCTTTGGGCGACCTTGCGGATGGCGATCGCGAGATGTTGCTGTCGGGACTGCAGCACGAGCTGGATGCCTGCTGCGAAGGCTTGTCGTTCGAGATGGGTGAGCCGACGGCCAACGGACGTACCCTGACGTTCACCGCCGAGGGCGACACCGACCTGTTTCGCTATGTCGTGGATCTCGTCGACAACGCTCCCGACCTCGATTGGTGGGAGTTTGTGGCATTCAAGCAGCCGATGGGCACCGGACTGAAGGTACGCTTCGACCGATATGTGTTCGACACGCGCAAGATGTACTTCCAGCAGCTGGAGTGCGAAGAGGAGCCGGAGATGCTCGGCCTGCGCATCGCCGTAGAGGGTAGCAGGCCCGACGACGAGGACTTCCAGGTGGGCGTATACGTCACGCTGGAGGCCCTCATTGGTGAGTTCGACTGTGCTACACTTGTCGGCTACATGGAGACCGTGCCTGTCCCCGACGAGCCTTTTAAGGCCGGTTTCCAGCAACTTGACGACTTGCCAAGGTTTGTCGAGTGGTTCAAGAGAAAACGCGACGAGTAGCCCATGCCGCAGCAGCGTGACAACCGATACCGTGGACGTCAGCGACAGCGCACTGCACTGCCGCGTCGCAAGCCCGGGCATCTGCGTACCAACTACACCAGTGATGACGTCTACCTGTTTCGACAGGACTTGGAGAAGGTGCGTGCCGTGTGGCCGCAGGATATCCTCGCGGGCGACAGGAAGGCGCAACGCACCATGATGCTACGCATAACGGGTGTTACGACGGTCATAGTGATGGTGCCCGTCACGGTGTTTGCCATTGTAGGTGCCGTCAAGGGCGGTATGCCATGGTGGATGGTGCCTGTGATACAGTCGGCAGCGTTGCTGTATATCCTCGTGATGAACCTGTTCAACAGGCTTGGCAACAGGGACGAGGACATCGACCTGCTGATATATCGCGAGGCCGATCGTCGCGCCATCAAATACCAAAAGGGCAAGACGCCCCTATACAATATCATGAATCGTATCAACTACGATTATAATTGTACATTGTGGAACCGTAATTTTAAATGGAAATGAAAAAGACTGTGTTTTTCGCCGCCCTTGCGGCTATGTTGCTGTCGGCATGTCACAAGAGCAGTGTCGACATGCCCGAAGGTGCTGTGGAGCCTTTTTGCGACAGCGTCCTGCTGTATGCTCCGGGCGACTACGGCTCGGCCAACTGGCGTATACCTGCCATACTGTGTCTCGACGACGGCACCTTGCTGGCCGTCAACGACAAGCGTAAGTACAACGAGACCGACCTGCCGGAGGACATCGACATCGTCTACCGTCGCAGCAGCGACAAGGGCTACACTTGGAGCGAGCCGCAGACGCTCATAGAAGGGCAGGGGAGAGGTCTTGGCTATGGCGACCCTGCCTTGGTGCAGTGTCAGAACGGCGACGTGCTCTGCCTCTTCGCTGGCCACAACGGCTATTTCCAGTCTACCGCCGCCAACCCCATCTGTGTCTTTATGTGCCGTTCCACCGACCGTGGACAGACATGGAGCGATACGGTGAACCTCACCTCGGTGCTGTGGGATGCAGAGTCTGGCTATCACGCCGCCTTCGTGGCCTCGGGCAACGGCTTGCGCCTGCGCAGGGGAGAGCATGCCGGACGTCTGCTGTTTGCCGCCTCAATGTTGCGTAAGGGGCAGAACGTCAGCGACAACTATGTCATCTACAGCGATGACGACGGATTTACATGGCAACGCTCGGGCTTGGCCTTCAACAGCGGCGACGAGTCGAAGCTCATGGAGCTGACAGACGGTAGTGTGCTTATCAGCGTGCGTCGCACCGGTGCCCGCGGATACAACACATCGGCTGACGGAGGAGAGACATGGGGCCAGCAGGGACTATGGCAGGAGATGACGACCAATGCCTGCAACGGCGATATGTTGCGGCTCGACGACACTACGCTCCTGCACAGCATCCCCAATTCGATGCAACGCGAGGATGTGAGCATCTTTACCTCCAATGACGAGGGCACCTCGTGGCATAGCCCTGTGCTGATGACACCGGGACCGTCGGTCTACTCGTCGATGACAATGCTGAACGATGGCACAATAGGCTTCTATGTGGAACGCAATCCACAGGGTGCCTGCGAGCTGTGGTATTATCGCTTCAACGTCGAGTGGCTGAGAGAAAAAATGAAGGATTAAATCCAAGTCTGCCTCTGAATACCACGAAAGCAATTTTCAGAGGTTGGGTTAAAGAAGTCCATAGCCCTTGTGGCTCCTTATTCACCCTCTATAGGCAGAACGGTCTCGTTCATGCGTTGGTCTGTCGACAATATCTCGTAGACCACATATTCGCTCTGTCCGCGCCAGGGCAGTGTGCCCATGTAGCGTTTCCAGCGTAGCTCCACCATCTTGCCTGAACAGCGCATGAGCGAGTCGGCCACCGCCTTGTCGGTCACAGAGAACTTGAACTCGTTGGAGCGTAGGCCGCCAGTGCCGGCGTTGGCTCCTTTGAAACCACTCTGTATCATCTTGCCTTCGTATGTCTTGAACACCACACCCTGCCGCTGGAAATAGTTGAGGTCGCCAGCGTTGACACCGTTGCTGTAGACGAAGAAAAAGTGAAAGTAGATGAACGCCGTCAATGCCACGACGACCACTGCCGATGCAATTGTGATGACTTTTGCTTTGGTTGTCATAAATAATATAAAGTTAAATAGGTAAAAAATGATAGTTGTATGTGGTCATATCTCTATTTCTTTCTCGATGCGGTCTTCGCCCCAGATGCTCTTCATGTTGGCTCCGCCTTCGCGTAGGGTCATCTTGCCGTTCTGTTCCAGGTGAATACGGTAGAAGACGCATGAGTGCAGCGATGCCTGTCCGCACACCACGTCGGTGGCGAAGGCTTCGCATGTCGGCGCACCGCATACTCCACAGTCTATCTGTGGCAGTTGCACCTTCAGACGTTCTATCTTCTCCATTTTCTCGAGAGCCTTGGATATGTCGGTGTCGAGCACCATCATAGAGCGGGGCTGCACCTCGTCGACGAGCGAATGCCCGATAAGGTAGTCTTTGTATTTGTCCATCTCACGGTCGCGAGGCATCTCGCCGTTGCGTTCGCGCTCGGCGGCTTTGCGGGCACGGGCGTACATGCGTTCGCCACAGAGGAAACGGTTGTCGCACGAGAGCAGTGCACCTGCACAGCTCTGGTCGCAGGCCCTCAGTTCCAGAAACTCGACGCCTTCCACCTCGTCGTTCTCCATCTTGTCGAGAAAATCCATGACATTCTGTATGCCGTCGATGGAATAGCTGCGCTTGGCGGTGCATATGCGGCGTTCGCCGTTGGTGAGGGTGCTGAGGATGGCGTCGGCAGAGAGACGCTGGCGCGAGAGGGGCTTGTACTGGTGGTTCTTGCCGTTGTCTTTGATGCGTTTGTAGACGCGGTTGTAGAGCGAGTTCATGTTGATGACGCCGTCGATGATGCTCCTCTCTTCGCCCACTGGTGCCTTGACGGCGGACACTTTGGCAGCGCAGGGCGTGATGTAGAAGAGACCTATCTCGTCGCGTGGTATGCCGCGGCTGAGTAGCTCTTCGAGGGCATACATGGCACTCAGGTCGAGCGGCACTTTGATAGGCATGATGTTTTCCGCCAGCGAGGGGTACTTGATTTGTATCAACCGTACTATGGCCGGACAGAACGACGAAATCCATGGTTTTGTGTCAGGATGCTCGTGGGCATATTTCTCTTTGGCCTCCTTGTATATCATGGCGGCGCTCTCCACCTCCATGACATGGGCGAAGCCCAACTCATAGAGGGTGGCGTAGACCTGCGACACGCTTATCCCGTCGGGGAACTGACCCATGAATACAGCCGGCAGCAGTGCTACCGAATGGGGATAGCGACGGAAGGCCTCGAAGTCGTCGTCCTTGATGGCGATGGCCTGTGCCGGACATACCTCGTAGCACTTGCCGCAGTCGATGCAGCGGTGTTCCTGTATGGATGCTTTACCTCCACTGATGCGTACGGCCTCGGTGGGGCATATCTTCATGCAGCGCGAGCATCCGATGCAACGCGTCTCGTCAATCTGTAGGGCGTGAAAAAACATGTCGTTACTGTTTTCTATAACATATTACCTTTTTCGCTATGCGAAAAAGACATCCATCTCGACGGTGGTGCCGACGCCCACTTCGGATGTGACGTTCAGCTTGTCGACGTTTTTCTGCATGTTGGGCAGGCCCATTCCGGCGCCGAAACCCATGTCGCGCACTTCGGGACGGGCAGTGGAGTAACCTTCCTGCATGGCGAGCGCAATGTCAGGGATGCCGGGTCCTTTGTCGGCCACCACCATGTGTATCTTGTCGGCATCGATGTCGACCTCCACCTTGCCGCCATAGGCATGTGCTATGGCGTTGACTTCGGCCTCGTACAGGGCCACGACGACACGCTTCACCACCTGCGGGTTTACATTCAACTGCTTGAGGGTCTTTTTTACTGAACTGGATGCCTTGCCGGCATTGACGAAGTCACCTTCGATAACTGTATATTCCTGATGCATAACTTAAAAAACTTCCTTCTGTTTAATTGTGAAACCCCGATGGGAATCTGTAAAGTGTTAATTCGTTAATGTAGTTGTTGTGGAGGTGACGATATGTGAACAAAAGACATTGTCCCACTCGCTCCCTGCAACTTGCAACGCGTAAACCGTGTCAATAGAGTGGTTTCATACCGATTTCCCACAGCAGGCCACACGTCTTGAACATAGAGAAGGGGGTGCAGATTAGCACCATGCCGTTTTCGTCGGCCAGTTCTACCATGTCCTCCGAAGGACGTTTGCCACGCACGAAGACGACCACGTCGAGGTTGGCCATGTCGCAGGTGCGTATGGTCTGTATGTTGCACAGGCCGGTGATGAGCACCGGCGTGTCCTTCAGCGTCAGCACATCGCTCATAAGGTCTGAAGCGAAGCAGTGCTCTACTTCCATTCCCAGTTTGTCGCTACCGAGGCCCACGGTGGCGCCCAGTTTGTCAACAATTGCTTGTAAGGTCATAATCTTTATATCATTAGTTTTTTTAGTATTTGGAAGTGCAAAAGTACATTTTTTTTTTAATCTGTACAAAAAAAAGTTGGGAGCGGGTCTCCCGTAGTGGTGTATATTCCTTTTTTCTGCCAGTGTTTTTCCATCAAGGCAACCTCGTCGCTTGGCACGAGTTAAGAGGGTGCATAGACTAAGAAATCTGGGGATTATTAGGAGCGCGAAGTTGGTCAATGGCATCCCGCTACGCCTTCACCAGTGATGCAGCCGGTCTGCCCGAAGCAAATACCGATCCGACATAAATCCTAATGTCCTATTGGTGTTCAATCTGTCTTCTGGTCGGCAACACAATAATTTTGTTTCTTCGGCGTTATACACCTGTTATGATTAACGTACCTCCACTTTGTCTGGGCGACCAGGTGGCTCTGTGTGCCACCGCACGCGCTGTAAGCCCTGCCGAGATGCAGCCCGCTGTGGCGATGCTGACTTCGTGGGGTTTTCGGGTGGTGGTGCCCGATGGCTTGTATGAATGCGACGGCCAGCTGGCCGGCAGCGACAGCCACCGTGCCGCCGTCATGCAACACCTTCTCGACGACCCTGACATACGTGCCATCGTATGTTGCCGTGGGGGCTACGGTACGGTACGCATCGTCGACAGGCTCGACTTTACGAGATTCGCCGCCAGTCCGAAATGGATTGTCGGCTACAGCGATGTCACTGTGCTGCACAGTCATCTGCATGCCACACTCGGTGTGCCTACGCTCCACGCAACAATGCCTGTCAACATCGGCGCCGAGCCTTCGCCAGCCACCGAGAGTCTTCGCCGTGCCCTCGCAGGGCAGCCCTTGGAGTACCACTGGGACGTCGTTGTGCCAACTGGTGGTGCGTCAGATGCAGAACTCGACATTACCGCCCCCGTCGTCGGTGGTAACTTGAGCATCCTTTACAGTCTGCTAGGTTCACCTTCGCAGATCGACACACGCGGCAAGATACTCCTCGTAGAAGACCTCGACGAATATCTGTACCATGTCGACCGTATGATGCAGGCTCTGCGTCGTGCCGGTATGCTTGACGGCATCGCTGCACTGCTAGTCGGAGGAATGACCGACATGCACGACAACGCAGTGCCCTTCGGCCGCAACGCGCATCAGATTGTGGCCGAGGTGGCTGCACAGTGCGGGTGTCCACTACTGACAGGCGCTCCGTTTGGCCATTTGGGCGACGGCAACATGGCTCTGCCGCTTGGCCTGCCTGTAAACCTGTGTGTCCACGGCGGCCATGTCGGTTTGTCGGTCTGAATAGATGCCGCGCCAACGGCTCACAAATTCGCAGAGTGTGATGAAATAAATAATTCTTTTCAAACCATTAAGGCCATGCTGCTCATACACGTTCCTAAAATGACTAACCGCTTGGGTTACACACTCAATGTGTTGCTGAAGTATGTGCTGCATGTTGACTTCGGCATCACCACTCGCGATGATGATTTCCTGAGTTACGACGGCATGCGTCTCTGCTACGGCCCCAAACGCTTGGGCGACGCCTTGTTTGTCAAGGCGTGCGACTTGCTGTTCGAGACATCCATCGTCGACCAGGAGCCCCGACCTTGGTGCGACAACGGACAATGGAAGATGTTCCCCGTCTATGGACGAAACCTCGACTTCGACTTTGACCTCTTTGCGGCTACGTTCTACATGGTGAGTCGCTACGAAGAGTATCTGCCTCATCGTGAGGATGAACATGGCCGGTTCGTCACTGCCGACAGCCTGGCTGCCTCAACTGGTTTCCTCGACCAGCCTGTCGTCGACCAGTGGGCCGCCATGTTGGCTACCATGATATGCGGACGCTGGCCTGACGGCATGGTCAGACGTCCGCACTACCGTTTTGTGCAGACGGTGGATATCGACGCTGCCTGGTGCTACCGCTACAAGGGTCTGTTCCGCACATTTATTGGGACATTGCGTGATGCCATTTGGCGTCACGATTGGGAAGAGGTGCGCCGCCGCTACCGTGTGCTTGCCGGACGCGAGAACGATCCGTTCGACACCTTCGACTATATCCTCGACCTCAACCGGCGTTCGCGCGATACCTACCTCATATTCTTTTCGTTGCTGGCCGACTATGGACAGTATGACAAGCCCGTTGCATACCACAACGCACATCACCGCGAGCTGCTGCAACATCTTGGCGACTATGCCAAAGTGGGCATACATCCGGGCTATATGACGTCGGAACACCCACACAACCTCGATGTCGAGACACGCCGTCTCGAGGATATACTGCACCGCGCCATTGTGCGGTCGCGCTACCATTTCCTGCGCCTGCGCCTGCCCGAATCGTATCGTTCCCTTGCTCATGCAGGTATTCGTCACGACTACACTATGGGCTTCCACGACGCTGTCGGCTTCCGTGCAGGTGTAAGCTCGCCGTATCCCTTCTATGACCTCGAACGCGACATGGAGAGCACGCTCACCGTACATCCTTTCTGTGTGATGGATACTACCCTGCAGAAGTATCTGGCCTTGTCGCCCGACGACGCCCTGGCTACCTACCGTCGCCTTGTCGACACGGTCCGCGCTGTAGGAGGCACCTTCTGCTGTATCGTACACAACCAGAATCTATGCGAATTGTTCGGATGGCAGGGGTGGCGCTCTGTGTACGAAAAAATGATTGACTATGCAAAACCTTGAACCAGACGCTCGCCAGGCCGACAAAGAGGTTCCATGATGCACATGAACGTTGAACCCTAACCCCACAAACCGTAAAAAGATGATCAACTATAAAGAGAAACTTGCTCCCGTCAGGGCCTTCGTCTTCGACTTCGACGGTGTGATGACCGACGGGTCTGTATGGATTTATGCCGACCGCGAGACGGTGCGTTGCGGCAACATCAAGGATGGTTTCGCCGTGCAATATGCCGTCAAGAAGGGCTACATTGTGGCAGTCATCTCGGGTGCCACATCGGCCAGCATCGACAATCGTATGCAGATGCTTGGCGTGGAACAATGCTACACCGGATGTGGCGACAAGATAAAGACCTACCGCGAGTTCCTGCGTCGAAACGACCTCGCCGACGACGAGGTGCTGTGCATGGGCGACGACCTGCCGGACTACCCTATGCTGCAACGTGCCGGAGTCAGCGCCTGTCCGGCCGATGCCGCCGTGGAAATCAAGCAGATGGTCGACTATATCTCGCCTTTCGGTGGAGGACACGGCTGTGTGCGCGATGTGATTGAACAGGTGTTGCGCCTACGCGGCGACTGGTTTCACAATGATGCTGTGATATGGTGACGCACGTTGCAAGCAGGTCCGCAGTGCTGCTGTTGGCGCTGATGCTGTCGGCCATCGCAACCGACGGTGTGTCTGCACAGGAGTTCCCTGTCTACGACACCATCACCGAGTACCGCCACAAAGGCACATTCTACCACGACAGGTTCGAGGGGCGCAAGACCTCGAGCGGCGAGGTGTTCGACCAAAACGCCTTCTCCGCTGCACACTGGAAAATAAAACTAGGCACTTACTTGCTGGTCACTAACGAAAACACAGGGTTGCAGGTGATTGTCAAAGTCAACGACCGTTGTCCAAAGCACGGTGTGCTTGACCTCAGCCATCGTGCCGCCACGGCCATAGGAATACGCGGATGTCAGCCTGTCCGCCTGCGTCTGCTGCCCGAAGGATACGAAGACCGTTGTTTGGCACAAGATGCACGCTTCGACTCGGTCTATTCCCGTCTTCACCCTGCTCCGCATGACGCTGCGTCCGTAGCCGAGGCGCAGACTGTAGAATCAGCCATGCCTGCAGCCCCCAAGACTGCCAATGTCGCCAAGGCGGCACCAAAGACAGGCCGCAAGACTGCGCCTGCAAAAGCCGACAGACAACAGGAAACCTGTTTCCGTATCATCCTGGGCACTGTGGCCAGCCATGCCGATGCCTATAGCATGATACGCATGCTTCCCGACATATACCAGGACAGCGCCTCTGTGGAAGTCTTGGACGACAGCAACGAACTGCTCGTCTACCTCGACTTGCATGTCCGCAAAGACAGGGCCGACGACCTCTGCCGTGCATTGAAACGCACCTTCCCGCATGTCCGCCTCACCACCTGCTCGTGATTGTTCCTTTACCACCCTTTTCGACAACTGTCTATGCCCCTCCAAAAAGACTCTTTCTGACACCTGTTTTGATTTTTTTTTTAACTTTTTTTGCTTTATTTAAAATATTATTGCTATCTTTGCATATTCAATTGCGGGTGCATTTGTGTGTGTGAGAATGCTTTTAATGGACTGATAATACACTAAAATACAAGCTTTTGTGGCTATTGTAAACCGACAGGGACGAGTGCGCCGAACACCGAAAATAGTGTTATTTTTGGTGTCGATGGTGGTGTTTTTGACTGCCGCCAACGCTCAAAACGAAGGTCAGTACACCCATTTTATGTTCAACCGTCTTAGCTACAACCCGGCTTATGCCGGTAGTTCGGGCGACATCTCTCTCACCGCCCTCTACCGCAACCAGTGGCTCGGTCTGCAACTGCAGGCCCCGACTGGTGTCGACGAGGCTGGTTCTACGCCTACGGACATACTCTTCAGCTTTGACATGCCGGTCTCATGGTTGCACGGCGGTGTAGGCCTTAACTTCAACTCCGAGAAGGTCGGCTACCACGACAACCTAAACATGGCTATCGACTATGCGTTCCGCATCTTCTGGGGACCGGGCAACCTATCCGCAGCCATCGAGGCAGACCTCTATAACTATAAGTTCAACACTGAATATCTGCGTGGTTACGACGATATGTCGGGCGACCCGGCTTCTTCGTCCGGTTCGTCAAGCGACCCGCTGGTCGATGGAAGTGCCACGTCGGATTTTTTGTTCGACCTCTCTACGGGTCTTTACTATCAGGTGCCGGGACTTTGGTATGTCAGTCTCTCGGCCAAGAACTTGCTGGGCTCCAAGAGCGAGTCGTTCAATTTCAGCAATGTGCGTACGTTCTATCTCATGGCGGGCTACGAATACCGCTTCCCATACAACCCGTCGTTGACGCTCAAGCCTTCGATGCTCGTCAAGACGGCGGCCTTCTCTGTCTTTCAGGCCGATTTTGCTTGCATTGTCGACTATGAGAATGTCTTCTGGGGTGGCTTGGGCTATCGTTGGGGCGACTCGTTCAACATCCTTGCCGGCGTCAACTTCTGGAAATATTTCAAGATTGGCGTGGCCTACGACCTGACCACCTCCAAGATAGGTTTCGGCAATGGGCGTAGCGTCGGTTCGGTCGAGCTGTTCCTCAACGGCAGTTTCCAGATCAATATACCCAAGCGTCCGCCAACGGTGTCGCGCAACACTATCCATTTGTATTAAAAAGTATTAAAAACAATATAATAACGAAACAAAAACGTCTCATCATCGTTAAACAGAATAAATAAATCGTAGAAAAATATGAAGAAGCTGTTTTTCATCCTTGCCGTCTCGGCAACCATCTTTTACGGTTGCGGCTCGTCCAATCGCGGCGAGCTCGTCGGTATCAACGACCGTCCCTATTTCGAGGATATCGACCTCAAGGGTATGGTGTTTATCAACCAAGGTAACTACACAATGGGTTCCGGTGTGCAGAACGTCACCTATGGCGAAGCCACTACAACCCAGCCCCGTAAGATGCAGATTGCCTCGTTCTTCATGGACGAAACGGAAATCACCAATAACGAATACCGTCAGTTTGTCGACGCTGTCCGCGACTCGGTTGTCCGTCGTATGCTCGGCGATGCCGGTATCGACGGTTTCCTGATTGAAGAAGACGAGTATGGCGAGCCTCTCGAACCAGCCCTCCTCAACCGTAAGACCAAGATCGACTACAAGGATGCCGATGTCCGTCAGGCTCTTATCGATGGCGGCTACTACCTGGTCGACATCAATCACCGCCGTGTGGTCGATGTCTCTAAATTAAATTATGAATATTACTATATAGATTATACTGCTGCTGCCCAAAAAGAGAACGGCGTCAGCGCCAAGGCGGAACATCGTGGCACAAGCTTCGCCGTGCGTCCCAAAGGCCTTAACAACCGCTCAAGTCAGATACAGCGCGATTATATCAACATCTACCCCGACACGCTGTGCTGGGTGCACGACTATGCCTACAGCATGAATGAGGACTTCACGCGCAGCTACTTCTCGTCGCCTGCCTACGACAACTATCCCGTTGTCGGCGTCAGTTGGCGTCAGGCCAAGGCCTTCTGTGTGTGGCGCAGCAACATGCTCAACCAGTACCTCGAGAGCATCGACTACACCACCCTCAACGACTTCCGTTTGCCTACCGAGAGCGAGTGGGAGTTCGCTGCCCGTGGCGGAATCGCCAGCCAGAGCTATCCCTGGGGTGGTCCCTATGTACGTAACCCGAACGGATGCTTCCTTGCCAACTACGAGCCCCTCAAGGGTGCCTATGACGATGACGGCGGCGTGAAGACCCTCATGGTCGGCCACTATGCCCCCAACGACTACGGTCTCTACGACATGGCCGGCAACGTCAGCGAGTGGTGTCTCGATGCATACAACGAGACTACCTATCAGGTCGCCAACGCCATGACTCCGTATTATAACTACAACGCCAAGGACGACGACGAACTCGCCATGAAACGCAAGGTTGTCCGCGGCGGCAGCTGGAAGGACCAGAAGTACTTCATCCAGGTCCAGACACGTACCTACGAGTTTATGGATACCGCCAAGTGCTACATCGGCTTCCGTTGCGTGCAGCCCTACCTTGGCCGCGTCAAGGGCGACAACCTGCGCACCGCTTCCAACGTGGCTAGATAATACACTGTCATAAGCAAGAATAACACAAACAAATAATAAGCAAACACAAAAAACTGAAATTATGAGCTTCATCGACAATCTCGTCCGCAGTAAGGGCTACAAGACATTCATGGGCTACCTCTATGGTTGGGGTGCCGCCGTCGTCATCATCGGTGCTCTGTTCAAGATCATGCACTGGCCTGGTGCCAACATCATGCTTATCGCCGGTATGGGTACAGAGACCGTCATCTTCTTTCTGTCAGCCTTCGAGCCGCCTCACAAGGAGTGGGACTGGAGCCTCGTCTACCCCGAACTGTCGGGCATGACGGAGGAGGCCTCTATGGGCGAACCTCAATACGACGAGGATGGTAACCTCATCGGGGGTGACAATCTGCCGGTCAGCAAGGATCCTCTCTCGGCCAAACTCGACAAGATGCTCGAAGAGGCCAACATCAGCCCCGAGCTTATCGACCGTCTCGGTCAGGGTATGTCCAACCTTGCCGACACTGCCAACTCGATGAACAACATGGCCGGTGCCTCGGCCGCCACCGACAAGTTTGTCAGCCAGATGGACGGTGTGGCCGACCAGGCTGGCCGCCTGCTGCAGAGCATGCAGGGCGCCCCCGAAGCTGTCTCGACACTCTCCACCATCTATCAGGAGACTGCACAGGCCATGAACGGCGACGTCTCTTTCGTCGAGGAGATGAAGAAGATGTCCGCCAGCCTCAGCAGCATCAACGCCATGTACGAGATGCAAATCAACAATGCCTCGAACCAGATGCAGGTCAACAAGGAGTTCGACGAGAAGATGAACACCATGATTGCCAACTTCACATCGTCGGTCGACGGCATCACCAAGTACAAGGAACAGGTCGACGCCCTCACCCGCAAGGTCGCTGAACTCAACAACGTCTACGGCAACATGCTTGCCGCCATGCAGACCCGTCTCTAATCCACTGCACGTCTAACCAAAGCTACGCGTGTAAACTAAAAAGGAAAGGAAATAGACAATGGGTGCAACAAACTGTCCGGAAACCCCGCGACAAAAGATGATTACAATGATGTACCTTGTGTACACCGCCATGTTGGCTCTTAACGTGTCGGCACAGGTCGTCGACGGTTTCAAGACCGTGGGTACGGCTATGACCAAAAGCAACGAGAACCTGCAGGAAAAACTCGACGATACATACGCCAACTTCGACGCCGCTCTTGCCAACAGCCAGGACAAGGTGCAGGCCGACTACGACAAGGCTCAGGAGGTGCGTAAGCTCTCGACCGAGCTGGGAAACTATATCGACAGTCTTCAGTATGTGTTGATGGCAAAAATCAACCCTAAAGCCGAGATACACCCTGACCCCAAGAACCCCAAGGAGAGCATCAAGATGAATGTCATCAATCCGGACAAGTCTCCTAATTTCGACAGCATCAAGAAGGCTATCGCTCTCGACGGTTTCCGTTGGTTGAAGATGGACGAGCTGCACGAAAGTACCAACTTGTTCGCCAAGGAGAAAGCAGGCAAGGGTCCGGAATTGAAGGCCAAAATCATCGAGTATAAACGTAAAATCAACGAGATACTTGGCGAGGACTCTGTCAATGTCAGTATCGCCTTGAATGTCGACAGCCTGCTCACGCCCGACAACAAACGCGAGGCATGGGAGGTGGTGAACTTCGAGGAGGTCGTCTCGGGCTCGTCGCTGGTCACTCTCACACGTCTGCGTGCCGAAACGATGAATACGGAGTTCGACGCCGTCAACATGCTCTACAAGCATGTCAACAAGGGTGACTTCAAGTTCGACCAGGTACGTATGATTTCTCGTCCCAAATCGAGCTATATCATTCAGGGTGGCGTCTATGAAACCGACGTCAACGTCGCCGCCTACGACTCGCATCAGGAGTTCACTGCCACCATCAACGGACAGCAGCTGCACAGCAACGACAGCGGCTCGGTGCACTATCGCGTTGTGTGCAACAACGTGGGTCTTCAGAAGGTTGTTGGAACGGCTTATGTCTCGAACCCCGACGGCGGTGTGAAGGAGTATCCTATCAGCGACAACTATTTCGTGGCCAAGCCTGTCGCCGTCGTCTCGCTCGACAACATGCAGGTGCTCTACGCCGGTATCGAGAATCCTATCACCGCTTCGGTGCCCGGTGTGGACAGCCGTAACATCAAGGTCTCTATCGCCGAGGGACAGGGCAAGCTGGTCCAGGCGGAGGGCGATGGCAAGTTCATGCTTACTCCAGCTGTGGGTTGCAAGAAGATAGTCCTCAGCGTCGACGCTACTATCGACAAAGGTACGCAGCACATGGGCTCTCCGGTCTACAAAGTGCGCCCCATCCCTGCTCCTTTCATCACTGTCGGCGGTCTGCGCGACGGTGCCAAAGCTTCGCGCAGCAGCCTTGCCTCTGGCGTCAAAGTGGCGGCCCGCGCTGCCGAAGGTTTCGACTTCAAGATACCGAAAGGTTCTATCCGAGTGATGAGCCTTGAGATATATGTCGGCAATAAGGGCTTCAACAGCAATGGCGACAGTTTCGAGGTTGACGCTCTTTCGGCAATCAAACGCGCCAACCGTGGCGACAAGGTGTACGTGACGGCACAAGTCATGATGCCTGACGGAAAGCCGCAGCCGGCCAACTGTGTCATAACTCTCAACAAGTAATACCGCATATACCACACGGGGGGGCGCCCCTACGATGCAAGATTTGGTATTGAATGTAAACTTAAATATTGACAATATGAAAAAGGTTCTCTTAAGCATTTTTGCCTTGGTGGCTCTTGCAATGACTGCCAATGCGCAGAGTGTTATCGATGCCGACGACGGTCGTAACCCCAACGATTTCTACCAGCAAGGTTTGGTCGTTGGCAAGAAGGCTATGCCTTATCCATTCCTCAGGGAGAGCGATGTGGTGTGGCGCACGACGATATGGCGTAAAATTGATTTCAACGAGAGTTTCAACCAGTTCTTCTATTTTCCCTTTGAGGCCAATAAGAACACCCAGGGACGTATCAACCTTGTCAACCTTATCCTTCAGGCTGTCAACAACGGCGCCATCGAGATATACGAGGACGACGACATGAAGATACCTCAGGATGTAGAAACTGCTCTCCGTCAGACTCAGAGCATCTCCACTAAAGAGAACGAGGTTGGCGAGGACGAATGGGGCGAACCAATAATTGTAATAGACACCCTTCGCGATCCTCTCGATGCTGCTAGCGTCAAGATGGCTCAATTGAAGGAGTTCTGGTATATCGACAAGCAGGACACCCGTCAGAAGGTGCGTATCGTCGGCATGTCGTTCCAGTACACCAAGGACGTCATCAAGGCTGGCAACCAGGACACTCAGACCGACTGGACATTCTGGGTGCCGATGGACGAAATGGCTGTGCGTCAGGTGCTGATCAACGCCAATGCGTATGTCGAAACCAACGATGTGGCCGAGCGTTCCTATGATGACATCTTTGTTCAGAGGTATTTTGACAGTTATATCACTCGCGAGTCGAACACTCACAACCGAGCCATCACCGACTATCTGACTGGTGTCGATGCCATCTACGAGTCGCAGATGATTGAGGAGAAGATATTCGACATCGAGAGCGATATGTGGGAATATTAATCTTTGGTATTTGTATATTGAATTGTGTAATAAAAGGAGTTGAGAGTGTTGTCTCTTGGCTCCTTTTTCTGTTTTTAGATGCGTAGACTGTCTGCCATTGTCGTTCTGGCCCTGCTGCCTGTCGTCGTCGCTGCACAGGTGGACGAAGGTGCTTTGTGGGGTGTTGGGATGAACTCAAGGCAGATGCCTGCTCCATATCCTTTCCTTCGCGAGAGCGACGTGGTGTGGTCGACATGTCTGTGGAAGACGGTGGACATGCACGAGTCGTTCAATCAGTACATGTATTTCCCGATAGATACTTTTCGCTGCGACGAACGCAAAAGTCTTGCCTATGTAATATGGGACGGTGTCGTATCGGGCGAGATACCGATATACGAGGACGACGAGCTGAAGATACCTCTCGACAATGACGTTTTTGTGCAGCAGTACACCAAGGCTGACACTGTACGGCTCGAAATTGGCTACGACGATGATGACAATGAGTTGTACGAATATTCTATCCGTCCGCGCGACTTCGACGGGGCTGATTTCCTGTGGTACTCGTTACGCGAGGTGTGGTTTATCGGCAAGGCTGACACACGTCAGGATTCTCGTCGCATAGCTCTTGCCCCGATGAAGAATACCTACCGTAAGTTCGGCGACGACGAGGAGGGTATCTATTTGGGCCGTATGCCTGTTTTTTGGATACCGATGCAGAATCCGGCGGTACGTACTTTCCTGTCGCGCCGTACTGCCTATATCGACGACTTCAACAGTGCGTTGCAGCCATCATGGGACTATATCTTTGTCGCGCAACGCTACAACGCCTATGTCACGCGCGAGAGTAACCGATACCTGCGCGAAGTAAGCAAGTATCTTACGGGCATCGACGCAATACTTGAGGCTGAGGCTATCGAGGAAAAGGTATTCGAAATAGGCGACGACATGTGGGAATACTGATGTGAAAATCAGACATTCGACGGTTTTGGGTCAATTGCCTGCCTTTATCACAGTCACTGCCAGCAGGCGGTCGGCAAGGTCGGCAGGTGTACGGTAGTAGACGCTTACGGTGTAGGTGTTGGGCGTCTCGCGGTGGTCGCCTTCTATCTGTGCCGTTTCGGCCTGCATAGAGCGCACCGGCAGGTAGAGCAGCTGGTAGGCATAGTAGCCTTGTTTCAGTAGCAGACGCTTGGTGTATGCCTTGTACTGCATATTGTAGTCCATGCGCGAGACGTCGTCGAGCTGCCAGTCGGTCAATGCTCCTACGATGTGGATACTGCCGCCCAGCAAGGGTTGATCCATTGGTAAAGAGATGTTGACCCAAACGTAGTCAGCTTCGAGGGTGGCATTCTGCCGGTCCCAGACGTTGACTTTCATGCCGCCGTTGAGGGCGGCGTCGACGGTGTAGTGACGCTGCGAGCGGTTCTCGCACGGCGTTATGATGGCAAATGTCTCACCGCCGTAACGTTCCACGCGCTGTAAGTTGTACATTGGGGTGCGCAGGTTGCTTAGGTCGAAGAAGCGGAACGTGTTGCCGCCGTCAAAGATATTCTCCGGCCTGTTGCGGTAGGCGAGGGCAGTGCCGTCGTAGCCGCTGAAGCGTAGTCGGCGTCGGTTGTCGAGACGGCCGTTCTGCTGTACGGTCACCGTCAAGTATTGGTCGTTGAGCATCAGGCCAATGTTGTTTGGCAACGACTCGACGTAGGCGTCCACCTCCTGACGGCGACTTGTGGCCATTCCATCGTAGGGTAATGTTGTCTCGGCGGTGAGCTTGACGGCCTGCTCTGTCACACGGAAGCGTCGCGTCAGCAGTACGCTGTCGGGATGGTCGTCGAGGCTGACGGTGAGCAGATAGTTGCCCGAGTGGATAAAACGTGCGCCCAATGTGGGCAATGTCTGCGTATAGTGAATATATGGCGTAAGGGTGGTGAAGGAAAAGTCGTAGCCTTCAATTGGGCCACTCTCAAAGCCTTGCATGTACTCATACGGTTCCAGCATGTCGGGGCGCCATTCCGCGTCGCAGTGTCGTATACTCCAGCGCAGCGCCTCGGGTTGGTCGGCCAACACGTCGAACTGTAGCGACAGACGGTGTGTGGCGTCGTCCAGTGCCAGCAGCGGCTCTTCCAACGTGTTGCCTGGACGGCTGAATATCACAGTCTTGACGTCGTCACGCCAGACAGAGTCGTAGGCTTCGCGTTGCGCCGACAGCAGCGTTGTCAGCGTCAGACCGATGACTGTTGTTATGACTTTTTTCATATTGCAAAGGTACTACTTTTTCCTGATATGGAGTGAATTATTTTCTGCCCTTTTTTATAAAAATAAATTTATGCTGTGCTATGTCGCAAAAAATGTGTATCTTTGCATTTTGAAATAATTGAGAAATATTATGAAGAAAATAGCACTTTTCCTGATGGCCTTTGCTGTCACGGCTGTGGCTAACGCACAGATTGTCGTGGGTTTGCAAGGCGGTCTCTATCAGCAGAATTATGTCGACGAGATGCACGACACCGTCTATCCCGGAGGACTTCTTCCCGGTCGTATGACCACAACAGAACTGACCACAACAGCTACAACATGGCTTGCCGGTGTGCAAGTAGGCTACCAGATAACGCCTGAACTCTATGCCGGCATTGCCGGTGGTATCCTCAATATCTCGTCGGAACGCAACTTGTTGCGTGACTCTGTCCTTATCGACGAGCGAGCCCATAGTGACTATGTGGGCATGTGGATGCCCATCGACAACCACAATTTCCAATGGTCGCGCAGTGGCTGGCAGGTGTCTCCCATGGTTCGCTACGAGTTTGCAAGGTATGGCAACATGCACTTCAACATGATGCTTCAGGGCACTGTCCGCTCGCTTGGATACACCACGCTACGCGAGAAGTATTCCAAGCCGTTCGACGGTGGCGAGATTGAGGATTTCGACCCTATCCTCGACAGCATAAGCAACTTCACTTGGAGTGTCAGTCTTCGTCCTACATTGGTGTATGAGTTCTCGCGCCATTTGAGCGCCGAGTTGTCGCTGGATTTCCTCAGCATAGGTTATATCTCCGATACACGCAAGTACGATGGTAGTGCAACCGACGAATATATCGTCAGCAGTATCGCATACAACCATGTCACTCCGCCACATAAGGAAACCACCGGCACCTTCTATGCAGGGCTCAACACACTTATGGAGACATTACGCTGGGAGAGCCCTATGCTACGTCTCGGCTTCAATTACAAGTTCTAATATTTGGTTTTTATGTACGACAAAGAACATGGACTTTACATTGCACACTGCGACGACGGTGCACTGAGTATAATAGGCCGTATGGCCAACCGTCATGGCCTTGTTGCGGGTGCTACCGGTACCGGCAAGACGGTCACACTGCAGGTGATGGCCGAGACGTTCTCGCAGGCCGGTGTGCCATGCTTCATGGCCGACATGAAAGGCGATCTTAGCGGTATCAGTCAAGCCGGGCAGATGAGTTCGTTCATCGAGAAACGCAAGGATGCGTTTGGCATCCCCAACCCGCAGTTTGCACCGTGCCCCGTGCGCTTTTTCGATGTGTTCGGAGAACAGGGACATCCTATCCGTGCTACCGTAAGCCAGATGGGTCCGCAGCTCCTTTCGCGCCTGCTTGGTCTCAACGAGACACAAGACGGTGTCCTTAACATCGTCTTCCGCATAGCCGACGAGCGTGGTCTTCTCATCCTCGACATGAAAGATCTTCGTTCCATGCTCGACTATGTCGCCAAGCATGCCAAGGAATATACCACACAGTATGGCAATATCTCTACCGCCACCGTCGGTGCCATACAACGCTCGTTGCTCCAACTTGATGCTCAGGGTGCCGACCGTTTCTTCGGCGAGCCGAGTTTTGACATCATGGATCTGCTGCAGGTGGAGAATGGCCGCGGTGTCATGAATGTGCTTGCTGCCGACCGTCTCATGCTTCAGCCGAAGCTCTACAGCACCTTCCTGCTCTGGCTCCTCAGCGAGCTATATACCACCCTGCCTGAGGTGGGCGACCAGGAGCTGCCGCGCCTTGTGTTCTTCTTCGATGAGGCCCACATGCTCTTCGACGATACGTCCAAGGCCTTGATAGACAAGATTGAACAGGTGATTCGCCTCATACGCTCCAAAGGCGTCGGCATATATTTTGTCACACAGAGCCCAACCGACATACCGGACAACATACTCGGTCAGCTTGGCAACCGAGTGCAGCATGCGCTCAGGGCATACACTCCTAAGGATCAGAAAGCTGTACGTACCGCTGCCGACACCTTCCGTGCCAATCCGGCCTTCAAGACCGACGAGGCTATCATGAACCTCGAAACCGGCGAGGCTTTGGTTAGTTTTCTTGACGAGAAGGGTGCCCCGTCGGTTGTGCAGCGTGCCAAGGTGCTCTTCCCGCTGTCGCAGATTGGAGCCATCACACCTGAACAACGCAGCGCTATCATTCGCAGTAGCCGTCTGATGGGCAAGTACGACACCATGATTGACCGTGAGAGTGCCTATGAGCAGTTGGTCCGCGAGAGTGAAGAGGCAGCCCTGCAGCCAGTCGAGGGGCCTTCGGCCAAGGTGCCTGCCGCCAAGGAGGACAAACCTGCCAGGGAGAGCAAGTCGAAGAATAGCTCGTCTGGCGTCGGCTCCAAGGTGCTCAAGGCTGTCATCACTGCCGTCACCGCCACGGTAGCCACCCAGGTAGGTACCGCCGCCAGCGATGCCATCACCGGCAAGAAGACCAAGAGCAAGACCTCCACCGGTCAGAAAATTGTCAAGAACACCACCTCTGCCGCCACCCGAACCGTTACACGTGAGTTGACACGCAGCATCCTCGGCAATCTTATCAAGTAGCCAACGTCCGGGGCTATTACTCCGTAGCGTCTCCTGTCACACCAAACTCGATGTATGGCAGGAGACGCTTTAGTGTCGTGTCCGCCATCGATGGCACGGCTCGTAGGTCATCGGCTGTGGCGAAGTGAATGCCTTTTGAGCGTAGCCTTACTATGTCGCGTGCCTGGTTGTATTCGATGTAGGGATGTCGTATCAGCTGTTTTATCGTTACGCTGTTGATGTCTATTTTGCGTATGTCGGTAGTGTCTATTACAAGGTGCGGTGCTATCTCGCCGAGCAGTTCGGCCGAGATGCCGTACACCTCGAGCAGTTGTCTCACCTCACGGTATCCGCCTAGTTTTTCGCGATATTCCACTATCCGCCTGGCTCGTGTCGGACCTATGCCGTACAGCATCTGTAACGATATTGTGTCGGCCTCGTTCAGTTCCACCATCAGTTGCTGGCGCCGTGCCGGACGCATCGTGTCGTATGTTGTCGTTGCGGTCGTTGCAGTCGTTTCGGTTTTCCAAGAAAATGCCTTTCCTGCATTTTCACTCTTGTGTCGACGGCTTCTTATATATTGTCGACGGCTTTGGTATGCTGTTTGCTCTTTTTCTGCCAGAATAGTTGTGTCACTAATCATGGCATCCATTTCCGAGACACTTTTTGCTGCTTTGTGCGGTATAAAAATAATGGCACCGGCTATCACGAGCAATATTACTGACAACCAGAATATTCCAATCCTTTGGGATTGGGTTGGATGGCTCTTGAAATCATATTTTTTCAAGAAAAATTTTGCCATATCATAAAAAAGTTGTACTTTTGCATCCGTTTTCAAGAGAGAAAAACCACTGTGGTAAGGCTTTTTTTATAGGTCTGTTAGCTCAGTTGGTTCAGAGCGCTTCCTTCACACGGAAGAGGTCGAGAGTTCGAATCTCCCACAGACCACCATTCAGCCCCTGCAAAGGGGCTTTTTCTTTGCCCTACTGTCATTCTCTGGTCTTGATGGGTACAAATTAAAACAGGGTGTTGTCGGCAGGGTTGTCGTCGGCAGTGTTGTCGTCGGACGCCTGGTGAGCTTTGTCGAACAGGTCTTTCATGGTTTTGTTGCCACGTGTCAGGCGTTTGATGGTCAGGTCTTCGGCCTTGTCGTTAGCCAGCCGCAGGTTGTTCTCGGAACCCAGCAGGGCGTCTTTTATCTTTTGGAGGTGGGCTATCGAGTTGTCGATTTCCTTGATGGCGGTCTGGAACTTCTCGCTGGCGAGGCGGTAGTTGCGGCCGAACTTGTCTTTGAAGTCGAGAAGCTGACGCTCGAAGTTCGACACGTCGATAGACTGGTTCTGCGCCAGTGCCAGCTGGCGTTTGTATTCTATGCTTTTCTTCGAGGTCTGCACCAGCAGGGTGATGATGGGTATGAAGAACTGCGGACGGATGACATACATCTTGGGGTAGCGGTGCGACATGTCGACGATGCCTGTGTTGTAGAGCTCGCTGTCGGGTTCCAGCAGGCTGACCAGCACGGCGAATTCGCAGTTCTTGGCCCTACGGTCGTCGTCGAGCTTCTTCAGGAAGTCCTCGTTCTTATGCTTCGTGGCGGTGGTGTCCATCTCGTTTTTCATCTCGAACATGATGGAGATGTACTCCGTCGTGCCGTCGTAGTCGCGGAAGATGAAATCGCCTTTGGTGTTGTTGTCGCCGGCCAGCTCGTTGTCCTTCTCGAAGTAGGCGTTTGGGAAGAGCGGGCGCACACGGTTGAATTCGGTGCTGCAGTGTATCTCCAGTGTCTCGCCGACCATCTTGGTCGACATGCGGGATTTGAGGTCTCTGTAGTAGTCTACCTGCAGCTGCATCTTTTTCAGCTCGTTGTCGTACTGTTCCTTTTGCAGTGCCAGTTGTGCCTCGGTGTCGCGTTTTTTGTCCTGTACCTCGGCTTTCAGGCGTTCTATCTCCAGGTCTTTCGACGACAGTATGTCCTTGGCCGTCTGCTGTTCTTTCAGCACGGCGAGTTGCTGTTGGTCGGCCTGCCTGATCAGGCGAGCATTGAGGTCGGCTATGTCGCGTTCTTTGTCGGCCAATGCCTTTTGCAGTTCAGACTGCTTCATCTTCTTCTCTAACGCGAGCTCGTTGCGGAGTTGTTCTATCTCCGATATCCTGCGGTTTATCTCGATGTCTTTCTTGTTCAGTTCGTCGGAGTGCTGTTTGTCGACACGGGCGTTTGCGGCCTGTTGAGCCACCAGCTGTTGCCGGCTGAGTTCTTCGATGCGACGTTCGACTTCGGCATTGAATTCTTCGTTCTTCACTTGGTTTGCAATGAAAGCATAGTCGGCTTCATCGACAGAGAATACGTTGCCGCATTTAGGGCATTTAAGTTCTTTCATGATGGGGTATTTTGTGTGCTATTGTTGTTGGTTTGTGTGGCTGACGCCGTAGCCGAAGAGTGCAAAGTCGCCGCGTAGCGGGTCGTCGGGGAACACCTCGGCCATCGCTGCTGTCAGGCGTTGTGCCGCGCTCATGCTGGCGGTGCGGCTGGTCAGCAGTCCCAGGCGCATGGCTTCGCCGACGACGTGGGTGTCCATCGGCATGATCAGCGTCCGCCGGTCTATGCGGTCGGCCCACAGGCCGAGGTCGACGGGCGAGCCGCTGCGCACCATCCATCGGAGGAACATGCAGATGCGTTTGCATGCCGAGGTGGTGTCTTTGGGTACGGTGTCGGCAGCGCCGTGTGCAGCGAACCAACGGCATATTGTCTTGACGGCCTCGAGTCCGGAGGTCAGGCCTATGCAGTTGCCCAGGGTGCCGTGGGTGGCTATGAGGTCGGCATAGGCGTCGAAGAGGCGCCGCATGGCGCCGTGGTTGTACAGACGGTAGTAGCATCGTGTGTCGTCGTGCGGGAAATGGCTGCGATAGGCTCCCTCGGCGAGCCAGCGGTGCATGTCGCCTTCGGCGAGGTGGAGCAGGTGTCCGATGCGTGGCATGAACTGTGTGCGGCTGCCATAGCTGAGCACGGAGGCTATGAATCCTGTTGCCTCGCGGTTGGCGTCGCCTTCCACATGGTGCATCCACCACGAGGGGTCGCCATCGAGGAAGGCTGCGTTTTCGTAGCGGTCGGCAAGGTGCCGGAGCATGTCGCATGTGGCAGCTGTCATCATCCGATATCGATTTGGTGCATCTGTCCGTCGTCGACGAGGGTGATGGTGGCAGGGGCCGTCGTCGGGAGGCTGCGCCGGTAGTGGAACACGTAGGTGCTGCTGCCGTGGCGGTAGCGGATGGTGAACTCCGGCCAGTCGGAGGGCACGCGAGGCTCCAGCGTGATGGTGTCGCCCTGCTTGCGCAGACCCAGTATGTTCTCGATGCCGGTCTTGTAGGCCCACGAGGCAGAGCCGGTGTACCATGTCCAGCCGCCGCGTCCCGGATGCTGCGGGTTGCTGTATATGTCGGCGGCCATGCAGTAGGGCTCCACCTTGTATTTCAGCACGTCGGCCAGCGAGTTGGTGCGGTGGATGGGGTTGATGATGGAGTAGAGGTAGTAGGCCTCGTCCTTGAGCGTGTTGGCTTGCTGGTCGGCGTTGCCGCACTCGTGCAGCTTGGCCATGATGTACCACATGGCGCCGTGGGTGTACTGGCCGCCGTTCTCGCGCACGCCGACAGGGTAGTTGGCTATGTATCCTGGCGATGGCTGCGAGTCTTTGAAGGCAGGCGTCAACAGCTGGATGATCTCGTGTTCGCGGTTGACAAGGCGGTAGTCGGTCTCGCGCATGATGGATCTCTTCTGCTCGGGCGTGGCGACGTCGGTCAGGATGCTCCACGCCTGGCTGATGAGGTCTATCTGGCACTCGATGTTGTTGCGGCTGCCCACGGGGTCGCCGTTGTCGAAGTAGGCCCGCAGGAACCATGCGCCGTCCCATGCCGAGCGTTGCAGCGCGTCGTGGATGCTACGGCGGAAGTTGCCGAGCTCCTCGCAGTAGGTCAGGTCGGCGCCGGGCATCATCTGTGTGAGCTGTTCCATCTTGGGCAGCAGGTCGGCCAGGAAGAAGGCCACCCACACGCTCTCGCCCTTCCCCTCGACGCCGACGGCAGACATGCCGTCGTTCCAGTCGCCGCAGCCCATCAGCGGCAGGCCGTGGGTGCCGATGCGGCTCATGGAACGTCCGATGGCACGCCGCAGGTGCTCATAGAGGGTGGCCGTATCGGTCGAGGTGTTGTATTGTACACCCTTCTCGGCTTCGCCTGGTGCCAGGCTCTCGGCTTGGCAGAAGGGCACTTCTTCGGCAAGGATGGTGGTGTCGCCGGTGACGCTGACATACTGGTAGGTGACAAACACCAGCCACAGATAGTCGTCGCTGAAGGTGGTGCGTGCACCCAGATGCATGCTTTCGTGCCACCAGTGCAGCACGTCGCCTTCGGCAAACTGGTGTGCCGCATGGTCGAGTATCTGGCGGCGGGCGTAGGCAGGGTCGCTGTAGAGGACGCTCATGACGTCCTGCAGCTGGTCGCGGAAGCCTGTGGCGCCACCTACCTGATAGAAGCCGGCGCGCGCAAAGAGGCGCGAAGCATAGACCTGATAGAGGTACCACCTGTTGAGCATGTGGTTGAACGAGGGGTCGGGCGTGTCCACCTGGATGACGGACAGCCGCTCGTCCCAGTAGGTGCACACATGGTCGAACTCGGCGTTGATGGCATCGAGTGTCGAGAGCGGACTGTCGAGAATGGAGATGACGAAGGCCACCTGCTTCTCTTCGCCTGCCGGCACACTGAGGTTAAGGCCAAGGCGTTTGCGGTTGGGATAGTCGAGGCTGATGTCGGTGAGGGGTTCGGTGGCGGTGAGGCATACCGTCTGGTCGTGGTAGATGGGGTGGTAGACGTTGCGCACGCGGAGGGTGTTCGAGTCCTTGTCCCAATAGGAGTGCAGGTAGCGTGCCGTCTGTTCCTCGCACATGCCCAGCACCAGCTTGTACACCATGTCGAGCTGCACCTGCCGAATGTCGTTGCTGCGGTTGATGACGCGTATCTGATAGTACTTCTCGGGCTTGTCGACAGACACGAAGACTCGCACGGCGACGGCCATGTCGTCGTATTCGGCGTCGAAGGCCGACCAGCCCTGACTGTGTCGTGCGGTGGCCGGCACAAATTGGTGCTTGTCGATGAGCAGCATCTCGCTGGCGTTGTCGCGCACGATGTCGTTGCTCCAGCCAGTGAGTTTGAACTGTTGTGCGTTGTGAGCGAAGGTGAATCCGGCCATGGTGCTGCTGACGATGCATCCGAAGTGCTGCTCGTTGGCCAGCACGTTGATCCAGGGCATGGGCGTGTTGGTGTTGGTGACCACGTAGTCGCTATGCCAGTCGCCTTTTTCCGGGTTTGCCTCGTTGCGGTCACGCCCTCTTTTGTCGAAGCCTCCGTATTGGTTGTAGAACTCAAGGTTGCTCCACACGCGGAAGTTGCGTTTCGGCTTCAGCACGGGATATTCTATCTTGTCCTGGTAGTGTTGGTTGGCCACTTCGAGGCGGCGCAGCTGCTGTGCAATGGTGACGCCGTCTTTGGTGGAGAAGGCCAGCCGTGCCACGGTGTGGAGCAGGGTGCGTTCTTCGGGTGTGACGTCGTTGCCGTCGAGCACGTACACCTTGCCGTCGTTGATGTGCTCTGTCCACAGGTGTTCGGTGCTGGCCATGCCACGTATGAAGTGGGCCACGCCTTCGCGTTCGTTGGCAGGTGCGTCGTTGATGAACACCAGGTCGAGCAGCAGTCCGTGCACCTTGTAGTATTCGAAGGCGCGGAGCATCTCCTTGGCGTGGCCGGTGTAGTCCATGCTGTCCACTTCCATAAGGAGTATGGCCAGGTCGCCGCTGATGCCGAAGCGCCAGAGGGCGTTTTGCGACAGCGTGTTGTGCTCCAGCAACTCGTTGCGGTGGTTGCCGAGGGTGGCTGTCTGGGCCATATATTTGGCCATGCTGCAGTAGAGGCGCATCTGGCTGCCTTTGAGCAGCGAGAGGCTGGTGCGCATGTTGTTGTACACCGATGCGGTGCGGAAGGCATGCTCCACATCCATCGCGTTCTGGTACTGCATGGTGAGTTGCAGCAGTGCATCGCGGCTCTTGCCATAGCCCGTAAGGATGAAGGCTTCCACCTTCTTGCCGTCGGCGATGTGCAGTCGGCGGCGCATGCTCATGATGGGGTCGAGGGTGGTGCCTACGGTAGACGTCAGGGTGCGGCGGCTCTCGATGATGTCGGCATGACGCAGGCTGTTTCCTCGTCCGAGGAACTTGAGGCGCGAGGTCTCGTACTCCAGCACCGACGACCAGTCCGACTTCTCTTCGGGGTCTGCCGGTTCGGCGACCCACAGCTTGTGCAACATGTAGTTGCGCACGCCGCCGTGGCTGGGGCGGTTGAAGACGAGAGCCTCGTGGTCGGCGTCGTATTCCGACGTCACCTTCATGCCGGCGAAGACGCGGTGGTTCTCGTCCTCGGCGGCGCGATCCAGCACCACCTCGCCGTATGACGTGATTTCAAGGTCTATGTCGCGTCCGCTGTTATTGGTGAAGGTGATGCGGCGCAACTCGGCGCTGCGGTCCTTGAGCACGGTGACCTCTGTCTTGGTCTCGATGCCGTCGTCGACACGCAAGAAGCTCAGCTTGTCGCTGGCGAAACTGACGTGGTAGCTCTCGGGCATCACGTCGAGCGGTGCGTAGGTGGAACACCAAATGTGGTCGGTGCGCAGGTCGCGGATGTACAGGTAGGTGCCGTAGTGGTCGGCACTGATCTTGCGATAGCGTCCGAGCAGTATGTTCTTGAAACGCGAGAAGCCGCTGCCGCGGTCGTTCATCAGCACGGTGTACTGCCCGTTGCTGATGACGCCTATCTCTGGCACCCGGCTTATCGTGTCGAAGTCGCGCGCATCGCTCTCGGTCTGCACCTTGCTGTATTGGTATCGCTTGTATTGCGTCACCTTCAGGTCGATATAAGGCTTCACCTGTGCCTTTTCCTTCAGCAGGGTCTCCATGCTTCGCATCGCGGGCTCGTGCATGAAGTAGCGTTGTATGCAGTTGCCGCAAAGGTAGTTGGTCAGTGCTGCCAATATCATGCCCTGATGGTGGGCATAGTGGGCACGCACGGGCGTGTGGTCCTCGTCGTCATAGCTCTCGAACAGGCCGTACTCGTCGTGCATGTCCAGGGCCTTGAAACGTTGCAGGTTTTCGTACACGGCCCTGTCGTCGGCACCGATGGCCATCAGCGAACTGTAGGGCGAGACGACGATGCGGTCGGGGGTGGTGTTCTGGAACTTGAGGTAGGGTACTCCAAAGGCATGGTATTTGTAGTTCTGTGCGTCGTCAAGCTCGTTGTATGCCGTTTCCGAGATACCCCACGGCAGGTCGCCTGTGCCGCCCTCTTTGTTGCGTTTGGCACTCTCCACACCCACGAAGGCCTTCTGTGCACGTATGGCGAAGCTGTAGGTCTCGTCCATCAGCGTGTGCTTGTATGTCGGAAGGAATATCATCGGCATGAAGTATTCGAACATCGTCCCGTACCACGACGCCACACCCTTGTATCCCTTGTATTGCACCAGCGTCTTGTCGAGGCAGAACCAGTGTTTGTAGGGTGCGTCGCCTTGTGCGATAGTGAGGAACGAGGTGAGACGGGCCTCGGAGGCGAAGTTGTTGTAGTGGTAGGGCAGGAGGGCATGGTTCACGGTGTCGTAGCCGATGCTGAACACGTCGAGTTCGGGGTTGTAGAGCTTGGTGAAGTCGGTTTGGTCGATAAGGCGGCCGACCTTTGCAAGCAAGGCGTCGGAGCGGTCGTTACGTTCCGCCCCGGCTTCCAGCCAGCCTTTGACAACATAAAGACATGCCACGAAGTTGCCGCTGTCGCAGGTCGAGATGAAGAAGTTGGGCAGCGCCTTGAGGTTGCTGACGCTGTACCAGTTGTAGAGGTGGCCGTTCCATTTGTCGAGCCGCATGACGGTGTCGATGATGTGGTCCAGCCGCTGGATAGCCTCCTTGGACTTGATGAAGCCCATCTCGGCGGCGCTTATCACGGCGGTGAGAGAGTAGCCGATATTGGTTGGCGACGTCTTGTAGTCGGTCAGCGGCTCTCGGTCTACCTGGTAGTTGTCAGGTATAAGCCAGTTGTTTTCTTCGATGATAAAGGTGTCGAAGAAATGCCATGTGTCTTGTGCCAGCTGTCGCACCTCTTCGGTCTCTCCTTCGCCGAGGGTCTTCTTCTCTTGTGGGAACTTGCGTCCCAAACGGTACATGATCAGTGGCGCAGCACACCATGTCAGCACGCAGAATGCCAGTGCTATGATGTCGGCCAGGTTGCAGTGGCCGGCAAGTGCCAGAGCAGCGAGTGCCGCAGCAGCCACATAGTTGAACCAGAACTTCCTCAGATAGTCGTCCAATGTGCCTTTAGTGCTCTTGGCCGCCTCGTCGCTGGTTATCCAGGCCAGCAGGTTGCGTTTGCTGACCCACATGCGCCAGCAGGCACGCACTGCCGCATCGGTGTACATCCACGCCTCCTTGGGCAGCAGAGCGAACTGCACCAGCGAACGGTAGACTATGACGTTGAAGCCACGCAACAGTGTCATGTAGTATTTGTAGCGCCGTCCGAAGCTTGGCAGCTTGGTCAGTTGGCCGACAATGAAAAACACTATCGGCGATGCCACGGCCACCAATGCCGCTGCCACCCACCACACGGGATGTATCCATGTCAGGAAACTGAAGCCTACGAACAGTATCACCATCAGTGCCAGACTCAGCACCGAGCGCCGCAGGTTGTCGAATATCTTCCAACGGCCTATGGTGTTCACCTGGTTCTTGACGTGCTCGCCGCGCTCGTTCCTCACCTTGCGCCCCAGCCACGAGATTATCTGCCAGTCGCCGCGTGTCCAACGGTGGTGGCGTTTGGCGTCGTCGATATAGTTCGAGGGGTTGTCGTCGAAGACCTCCACATCGTTGATGAGGCCGCAACGTATATGGCAGCCCTCCAGCAAGTCGTGGCTCAAGATGAGGTTTTCGGGGAAAGCTCCCTTCAGCACCTGCTGGAACACGCGCAGGTCGTAGATGCCCTTGCCGCAGAACGACCCCTCGTCGAAGATGTCCTGGTACAGCTCGAAGCTGGCAGTGGTATAGACGTCCAAGCCGCCAAGGCCGGCCATCAGCTGGGCATAGCGACTCTTGTTGGTTACCTCCACGTCGACGTTGACGCGAGGCTGCATGATGCCGTAGCCACGGTCCACGCGCCGTCCGTCGGGCGAGAGCTGCGCACGGTTCAACGGATGCGCCATCGCGCCGATGAGCTTCTGTGCCGAGTAGAGAACCAACTCGGTGTCGGTGTCGAGCGTGATGATGAACCTGATAGCGCTGTTGTGCGATTGTGACGACGTGTCGTCGGCTGCGTCGGCATGCATCGACGCATTGACGCATTCGTTCCACCTGCTGATGGTCTCGCAGCGGAAACGCTTGCGCTTGTCCTCCTCGCTTGTCTGTCCGAGCAGCAGGTCGTTGAAGTGCAGTATCGCACCGCGCTTGCGCTCGTGGCCTAGCCATGTGCGTTCGCCGTCGCTCCAGGCACGTCGGCGGTAGACAAAGTTGAATATCGGAACAGGGGCTCCTCCCGTCCCGTCCGGAGCTCCGTGTGTCACGTTGCTCCCATCCGGTCGCGACGAGTATTTCTCATTTAGCTCTTTGACTAGACGCAGACCTGTCTCCACCACCTCGTCGTCCCACGGTGCGTCTTCTTCTCCATAGGCCGCTGCATCGCCCACAAGCGTGTAGTACAGATTTCGCCCGACTGCTCCGTCAAGCCCGTCGTGGCTCTTGCCACGTCCCCTGTTGCTCAGGTAGTACACCTCCAGCACACCCATCAGCTCCTCCACCTTCTCCTTGCTCTTCAGGATGGTGGGCATGATGACCATCGTGGCATATTCGTCGGGTATGATGCCGTCCTTGAACTTCAGCTTGAAGGTCCCGCGCGGATGGTGCAGCTTGCCCAGCAGCCAGTTGAACAGGTCGATGACCACCTGGCTCATAGGCACCCACATCAGCAGTGCCAACACCGCGGTGAGCCATGTGAAGCCGTCGGACCATGTGCCCCACGAGGCAAAGGCCAACGCCAGTGCCAGGCTTGCCAGCGTCACTATCGCTATGTACCACCATGCACGCATGTTCCACCGCTTTGGCGGGAATAGCTGCCAGCCGACATGCTCGCCGCGTTCGTCCGACGTGGCTACCATATTCCGGACATACTCGTATTCGCTGACACGCCCGCTTTTCTTCCTTCCTGTCTTGCGGCACATCCTCACCACCTGCGCACGGTAGTCCTCTTTTGTCTTGTCCTGCATACGGTCGTACATGCCGGCCTTCTCGTCCTTGAGCATGTGCTCCGGAAAACTCACTGCGTCGATAAGCTCCGCCATAGGCAGCTTGGTCATCTTGCGAAGCGAGTTGAAGATGTTCATCATCAGCAGGTTGTCCATCGCCGCCTTGTTCAGGTGTTCCATGTCGGCCTGACTCTTGTCTGTCGGCTGGTAGCGGTACGACTTCTGCTCCTCCAGCCGGTGACAGAGGTCGGCCAACGCCTTGATGAGTACCGCCTTGGCCAATGGCAGCAGGGCCGTCACCTCGGGGTAGCCCAGGTAGTCCTTCTGCCGTTGCTGCACCTGTGTCAGGTAACGGAACATCAGAGCCTTGTCCACCGCATAGTGACATCGCTGCAGGTATCCCTCCAGCAGGTTCCACAGCGTCTCCACCCTGCCTCTTTCCACCCGCCAGCTTCCGCTTTCCACTCCCTTCAGCTCCACCCTCATCACCTTCTCCTGCTCGCTGATCATGTAGTAGTTGTCCAGCACCCATTCGTTGGTGCTTCCCACCAGGCGCTGACCCTTGGTTTCCTCGACCAGTAGCATGTAGTACCGCGTTATCTCTTTTGTGCTCGCGCGAAATATGGAATATACTTTGTTCATCGTTCGGATAGGATAAAATTCTATGCAAAGATACACATCTTTGGCGACTTGACAAAAAATATTTTCACATACTCGCCGTGAGTGTATCTATTGTGCAGACATATAGTGTGTTGTGTGTTGCTCTTCGCCAATAGTTCCATGACCGGCCGGAATGGCTAATGCCGCCTGTCGTAAAGAATAAAACAGCCACCTTGCTTTTTTTGTGTATTTCTAATGAAATACAGATTTTCTTCGACACGGTGGAAAATATTTTGCTCTATTTGACGTTTTTGTTGCATCCAAACCGATAGATACTATGACAACAGCAATCCGTTATTACAGCAAGTTCGGCCACAGCAAGCAGATGGCCGAAGCCATCAGTGAGGTGTGTGGCACCGAGCCGCAGACCGTCAGCACCCCGCTCACCGAGCACGTCGATGTGCTCTTCCTTGGAGCCGGCATCTTCCTGGGCAAGATGGACGGCAGTGTGGAGGAGTTCGTGGGAAGCCTGAAGCCTGATCTGGTGGGACGTGTGGTGTGCTACGCTTCCAGCGCCATCGTCAAGAACCCTGCGTCGCAGCTGCGCAAGATGCTCGAAAAGCAGGGCATCGCCGCCGACGAGCGCGAGTTCAATTGCAAAGGCTCCATGGGGCCCTTGCACAGCGGCCACCCCGACGCCGCCGACCTTGAAACCTTCAAAGCCTTCGTCCGTCAGGTGATGGAATAACCCGCTCCCGCCTCTCCTTTCTCTTCAAATCAAAAGGGCTGACACCACAAAGTGCCAGCCCTTTTTTAGTGAACATCAAAAAATGCTTTTCACACAACCGACAAGCCTTCAAGCGGGAAGCACGGATAGCACAGATATCTATTCTCGCGCTTCGCGCTCGTGCCGCCTGCGGCGACTTTCGGCCTCTTGGCCAAAGGATCAGGAGCGTTCATACACCTACGGCATGAAGAGCGGTAAACAAATTATGTTGTACAAAACATATTTTTATCATCCTCTAATATACTCCTAAAAAAGTAACAGTATACTAGGAGAAGAGTAGGAGTTGAGTAGGAGAAGAGTAGGAGTTGGTGGCTCTTTGCTCTTGATTATCAGTGGACTAAATATGTTCTATACTCGTATGTTGCTGTGTGTCAGTATTCTAGTGATAGAATTCCTGTTTTTTTCTTTCTGGTCGCCGAAATTTGAGCAAAGTCAGAGCACATGCTTTCCGTTTTCTATTTTAACATAATTATATTGTGTACAATGTAAAAATAGAGGGGCATGGGCGGCCTAAAGGGTGGCTGATGCGCCGGACGGCACATGGCCGCGACCGTCTTCAAACTCACCCCCCTCTCCCTGCACGACTCCACCTATCCATTTGGCGGATGAACCATAAATGGCGTTAAAGAAAGAATGACGCTATCCTGAATGGCAAAAAGAAAGGGTGCCCTTGCGGACACCCTTTGCGGTGTGTGATTGGTCGGCGGACGGCAAAGCACGACGGGCATTTTGCTCGTCCGCACGGACGCGGCCTATTTGTACTCGGCGAGGATGCCGGGGACGAGGTCGGGGGTGAGGCGGCCGTAGACCTTCTCGCCGATCATGGCGACGGGGGCCAGGCCGCAGGCGCCGACGCAGCGGAGCGTGTTGAGGCTGAACTTGCCGTCGGGCGTGCACTTGCCCACGGGGATGTTCAGGTTGCGCTGGAAGGCATCGAGCACCTTCTCGGCACCACGCACGTAGCAGGCCGTACCCAGGCAGATGTCGATGGGGTACTCTCCCTTGGGCTCCATGGTGAAGAAGCTGTAGAAGGAGACGATGCCGTAGACCTTGGCCACAGGCATGTCGAGCTCGTGGGCGATGACCTCCTGCACCTCGGCAGGCAGGTAGCCGAACTTGCCCTGCACCTGGTGAAGCACGTTGATGACCTCGCCGCTGCGGTTACCAAAGCTCTTGCAGATGTCTTTGATAATGTTTATCTTTTCTTCGGATATCTTGATGTTTGCCATAACTTTTTTAGTTTTATAGATTGAATAGGAACTATAGATACTATAGGAACTATAGCTCCTATCAATCCTTGTTACTTTACTTGTTGATCTCGACTTTGTCGCTCTTGTCGAAGTAGTGGGTGTGGAGCTGCTCGTGGCTGAGGTGGCCGCAGGGTTCACCGTAGTACTCCTTGTAGATGGCGATGATGTCGGGGTTCTCGTGGCTCTTGCGGATGGGCTTGCCGGCGTCCTCGCGGTAGGTGGCTTCCATACGGCGACGGATGATGTCGCTCTTGCCGTGGTGGTAGGGCTGGCCGGCGCCGCCGATGCAGCCGCCCGGGCAGGCCATGACCTCGATGAAGTGGTAGCCGTTGGGGTTGCCGGCACGCACCTCTTCCATGAGCTTGCGGGCGTTGCTGAGGCCGTAGCAGATGGCAATCTTCACGGGCAGACCGTCGAAGTCGACGGTGGCCTCGCGGATGCTCTCGCCGAAGATGCCGCGGCACTCCTCGAAGTCGATCTTGGGCAGGGTCTTGCCGGTGTGCACCTCGTAGGCGGTACGGAGGGCAGCCTCCATGACGCCGCCGGTGGTGCCGAAGATGACGCCGGCACCGGTCGACTGGCCGAGAGGATTGTCGAAGTCCTCCTCGGGCAGGCTGTTGAGGTCGATGTTGGCCTGCTTGAGCATGTGGGCCAGCTCGCGGGTGCTGATGCTGATGTTGACATCCTGGTCTTCGCCGTTGCCGAGCTCGGGACGGGCGCACTCGCTCTTCTTGGCCAGGCAGGGCATGACGGAGACGCAGACGACGTCCTCGCGCTTCATGCCGATCTTCGGGGCAAAGTAGTTCTTGGTGACAGCACCGAACATGCCCTGGGGCGACTTGGCGGTCGACGGGTGGTCGAGCAGGTCGGGGAAGTTCTTCTCGTAGAAGACGGCCCATGCGGGGCAGCAGCTGGTGAACATAGGCAGCTTGACGTTCTTGTCGCCGCCGAGGAAAGCCCTGACGCGCTGTAGCAGCTCGGTGCCCTCCTCCATGATGGTGAGGTCGGCGCTCCAGTCGGTGTCGAAGACATAGTCGAAGCCGAGGCGGCGCAGGGCAGCGGCCATCTTGCCGGTGACGATGGTGCCGGGCTCCATGCCGAACTCCTCGCCGAGGGCGACGCGGACGGCGGGAGCGGTCTGCACGACGACCTTCTTGGTGGGGTCGGCGAGGGCGCGACGCACGTCGTTGATGTTGTCCACAAGGGTGAGGGCACCCACGGGGCACACCTGGACGCACTGGCCGCAGTTGACGCACGAGCTGTCGCCGAGCTTCTGCTCGAAGGCGGGAGCCACCACCGAGGGGAAGCCGCGGTTGACGCCGCTCAGGGCGCCCACGCTCTGGAACTTGTTGCACATCGTCTCGCAGCGGCGGCAGTAGACGCACTTGTCCATGTCGCGGTAGACGCTGAGGGTGGTGTCCTTCTCATAGTGGCTCTGCTCGCCCTTGAAGGGGATCTCGCGGATGCCCATGCGGGCGGCGAGAGCCTGCAACTCGCAGTCGCCGCTCTTCTCGCACTGGAGGCAGTCGTTCGGGTGGTCGCTGAGGATCAGCTCGAGGACGGTCTTGCGGGCGTTGAGGGCGCGGGGCGAGGCGGTGAGGACCTCCATGCCTTCCACGCAGTCGGTGGCGCAGGCAGGGGCCAGGTTGCGGCGGGGCTTGCCGTTGAAGTCCTTGGTCACCTCGACCATGCAGACGCGGCATCCGCCAGGTTTGTTTTCAAATTTCATTCCGTCGAGCTCGAAGTAGCAGAGCGTCGGAATCTCGATACCGGCCATGCGGGCAGCTTTCAGGATGGTGGTGCCTTCGGGGACCTGTATCGCTTTGTTGTCTATCGTTACGTTAAGCATATTGTTTCTTTCTTTTCTAGTTATTCTAGATTTTCTAGAGGTTCTAGACATTCTAGTCTTACTATAATATTATTTAATCGAGATGGCACCAAACTTACAGTTCTGGTAGCAGGCACCGCACTTGACGCACTTGGACTGCTCGATGACCATCGAAGCCAGCTTGTGGCCCGGAGCGATGTAGTCGGTGCGCGAGATGGTCTCGGCGGGGCAGTTCTTGGCGCACTTGCCGCAGCCGATGCACTTCTCGGGGTCGATGACATACTGCATGAGTTTCTTGCAGACGCCGGCGCGGCACTTCTTGTCCACGACGTGTTCCACATACTCGTCCCAGAAGTTGTCGAGCGTCGAGAGCACGGGGTTCGGCGATGTCTGGCCGAGACCGCAGAGGGCGCTGTCCTTGATGACGGCGGCCAGGTTGCGCAGGGCGTGGAGGTCGTCCATGGTGCCGCGGCCGTCGGTAATCTTCTCGAGGATCTCGCAGAGACGCTTGTTGCCGATACGGCAGGGCGAGCACTTGCCGCAGCTCTCCTCGCAGGTGAACTCCAGGTAGAACTTGGCGATAGCAGGCATGCAAGAGGTCTCGTCCATGACGACCATACCGCCCGAGCCCATCATCGAGCCGGCAGCCACGAGGCTGTCGTAGTCGATCTCGGTGTCGAGGTGCTTGGCAGTGAGGCAGCCGCCGGAAGGACCGCCGGTCTGCACAGCCTTGAACTCGCGGCCGTCCTTGATGCCGCCGCCAATCTCGTAGATAATCTCGCGCAGGGTGATACCCATCGGGACCTCGATAAGACCCACGTTGTTGATCTGGCCGGCAAGGGCGAACACCTTGGTTCCGGGTGACTTCTCGGTACCGATGGTGCGGAACCAGTCGGCGCCCTTGGTAATGATGATGGGGATGTTGGCGAAGGTCTCGACGTTGTTGACGTTCGAAGGCTTGTCCATATAGCCGCGCACGGCGGGGAACGGGGGTTTCAGGGTGGGCTCGCCGCGCTGGCCTTCCATCGAGTGGATCAGGGCGGTCTCCTCGCCGCAGACGAAGGCGCCGGCGCCATAGCGGAGCTCGATGTCGAAGTTGAAGCCGCTGCCGAGGATGTCCTCGCCGAGGAGGCCATACTCGCGAGCCTGGTTGATGGCAATCTTCAGACGCTCGATGGCCAGGGGGTACTCGGCGCGTATGTAGACGAGACCCTTGGTGGCGCCGATGGCGTAGCCGCCGATGGCCATAGCCTCGACGATGCTGTTGGGGTCACCCTCGAGGATGGAACGGTCCATGAAGGCACCGGGGTCACCCTCGTCGGCGTTGCAGATGATGTACTTTTGGTCGGCCTGGTTCTTGGCGCAGAGGCCCCACTTCACGCCGGTGGGGAAGCCGGCGCCGCCACGGCCACGGAGGCCGCTCTTGGTAATCTCGTCGATAACCTGCTGCGGGGTCATCTCGGTGAGGCACTTGGCCAGGGCTTCGTAGCCGCCGCGGGAGATGCTCTCCTCGATGTTCTCGGGATCCACAAAGCCGCAGTTGCGCAGGGCGATGCGTATCTGCTTGCGGTAGAAGTCCATGTGCTTCGAATCGCTGACGTGCTCCTTGTTCTCGGGGTTGGTGTAGAGCAGTTCGGGCACCTTGCGGCCTTTGATGATGTGCTCGTTGACGATGCGTTCGGCATCTTCGGGCTTCACGTTGGTGTAGAACGTGTTGTCGGGCATTATCTTGACGATGGGACCCTTCTCGCAGAAGCCGAAGCAGCCGGTCTTGATGACCTGGACGTCGTCGGCAAGGCCTTTTTCGGCGAGAATCTTATGGAAATTGTCGATGATCTGAAGGCTGTTGCTGGATTTGCATCCGGTACCGCCACAGATCAGGATATGCATTTTGTATTTTGCCATGTTTTTTTAGTTTTGGGTTTGTCGGACTTGTCGGACTTGTCAGATTAGTCGGACGCGCCTGACCAATTCAACCTTACTTGTCAATCGTTTCGTAGTTCACGGGGATGATGCCCTCGACCAGTTCGCCGTTCTGGACATATTTGGTCAGGATTTCGTCGGCGCGGTCGTTGTCGACGTGGCCGAAGACGATGGGATCCTTGCCGGGGACACGCACCTCGAGGGTGGGTTCGGCATGGCAGTAGCCCATGCAACCGGTCTGCGTGAAGACGGCGGGGATGTGGAGCTCGTCGGCCTTCTGCATCATGTGTTCCATAACCTGCTTGGCACCGGCGGCGATACCGCAAGTGGCCATAGCGACCTTGACCTGCACAAGTGCATCGGGGTTTTCAGCCTTCTCGCGGATGTCGAGGTTCGACTGGAGTTTCTCGCGCATGGCTTTCAGGTCAGCCAATGATTTTACTTTTGTCATAGAGTGACTTTTTTTTAGGATTAATATTTCAGTGTTTATAATTGATTACCAAATGTTTACGAGGACATTACGCCTGTATATGACAAAGCAAATATACAAAATAAAAACAACATTCCAAGCACTTTTAGCAAAAAAACTCACCATTTTTGGTGATAGTCTGTCTGTGGATTGTCTTAGTGGCTGGATGCCAGAGTTTTGTGTGGTTGTTGTGTCATTGTTTTTAAGCCGATGGCAATAAATATGATGTTTCTCCGTTAGTTCTGAAAAATATGGAAAGTAACGTGACCAATCTGTTTGACCGTAGGGTGAACTATGCCAATGTCGTCAGGATTGCCTTGCTCTTGTGCGGCATGGCCGCTGCCGAGGTGGTTGTCGACAATCCGTTTCTCGGTGCGCTGGGAGTGCTGGCTTTGTATGTAGTGGCTGCTGCGTTGACACTCGGATCAGCCAGTGGAGGCGGTTATTCCGACGTGTCGTCATACCGTATGTTCTCCCGCATGCAACTGTATTCCACAGTGGCTGTTGACCTTGGCATGATGATGATGTTCTGTCACATGCAGCTGTCGGAGGTCGGTGTGTCTTTGGTGCACAAGTATCTGTCGATGGCGGCGTGGGTCGTGGTGCTTTGTGTCTGTGGACTGTTTTATGGTCGCTATGTATCGCACCGGTGGCATGGACAGTCGCTGGCCGAGTTTGTTGTCGGGGCCGTGGTGTGGGTGTTGGGCGACGTGTTCATGTTGCGCGCCACGGCGTTGGTGCCCTTGCTGCTGTGGTCGGCGTTGTGGACAGCGGGCATCGTGCTGATTTATTTTGCACTTAATGGGTTTGCGCGTGATTTCGAGGCTGTCGGCACTATTGTCGACGAAAGGCTTGATGCTGCTGCTCTAAACGAGAGCAACAAGCGTGTCGTCAGGGTGGCTGCGTTGGTGTCGTCGGGTGTCACGATGGCCGTCATGGTGATGTGGGCCATAGCTGGGCGCACGCTGTTTTCCAACCCCGACACGCCGCGCATATTGCATGTGACCATGATGCAGTTGCCGTTGCTGTTCATGCTTGTGGCTTTGGTATATGCCGTGATGCAGCCTTTCGACAGCCGCAACCGCGAGAAGCTGATGCACTTTATCGACACCCAGGCCTCCAACCCGCGTGTTCGCGCCAGCCTGCAGCACCAGTTGGTGCGCGGCCACAAGGTCGGTTTCTGGTCGCGACTGCTCTGCTGGGTTGCGATGCCTTTCCTGCGTCATAAGGTTGTGGGCAAAGAACACCTGCGCAAAGAAAGTTACCCGTCGGTATTTGTCTGCAATCATGGTTTCCTCTATGGCCCGATAGTGGCAGCCCTTTTCCTGCCCACATATTTCCGTCCCTGGATACACGACCGCATGTTGCGAGAGGACCTTGCGCGACGCGAGATATCGATGTCTTTCCCGTGGGCCAAGCGTGTCTTTGGCAAACGGTTGGGCACCGCCATCATCAACATGGCCGCCCACCTCACCACCGGCTTGCTCCTCTCGTTCCGCCCCATACCGGTGGTGCGCGGTACCTCGCACGACACGATGAGCACCTTCGACCAGAGCCTCGAGGCACTCGCTGAGGGCGACAACTTGATGATTTTCGCCGAGAAACCCAAACGCCTCAACACTGGCGACAATCCTGACTTGCGCAACCTCTACACCGGGTTTGCGCACCTCGGCAAGCTCTACCATGACGCCACCGGCCAGCGGTTGCTCTTCTATCCCGTGTTTTCGAACCGGAAAAAACGCGTCATCCGCATCGGCGAACCTGTTGTGTATAACCCAGAGTTGCCCTCGCGTGAGGCGAAGCAGGCCGTGGCCGATGTGCTGCAACAGAAGATGGATGCGATGTCTAAGTCTTGAATAGTCGGAAAAAATGTATATTTGCAGTTGTGGCCGACAATGGGATGTCGTTGGCAATGCGTTGTAAATTACAATATAAGAAATAATATGGCAGAGAATAAAAGAGAAAATTTCGGCTCGAAGCTGGGTATCATCATGGCTACTGCTGGTTCGGCGTTGGGTCTTGGCAACATCTATCGTTTTCCGTGCGAGGCCGGTGCCAACGGCGGCGGCGCCTTCCTGATAGTCTATTTGATTGTGGCACTGCTTATAGGCACTCCGCTGATGATATCCGAGTTCGTCATTGGACGCCGTGCCAAGGCCAATCCTGTCGGGGCTTTCCGCCGACTGTCCGGCAAGCGTACCGCCTGGCCGCTGGTGGGCTACCTTGGCGTGCTCTGTGCATTCCTTATACTGGCTTTCTATACTACCGTGGCCGGTTGGACGTTGGGATACCTCGGCAAATCTGTCGCCGGACATTTTGACGGACAGGATCTTGGCCAGATACAGCAGCAGTTTGAGCATTTCACCAATCACCCTTGGTGGCCGGTTGTATGCCAGTTGATATTTCTGGCATTGACGGCCTTTGTCGTTGCTCGTGGCGTCAAGGACGGCATCGAGCGCTACTCCAAGATTCTCATGCCGTTGCTTTTGGTTATCATGGTTGTGCTGTGTGTCAAGTCGCTTACTCTCAGTGGCGCCTCCGAGGGATTGCGTTTCTTCTTCCATCCAGATTTCTCGAAAATCGACGGACGTGTGCTCATCAGTGCATTGGGACAGAGTTTTTTCTCGCTCTCTATCGGTATGGGGGCACTTATCACCTACGGTTCTTATATCTCAAAGGACGACAACATGACAACGTCGGCCATCAGCGTAGTGTTGGCAGACACGTTTGTGGCTGTCCTTTCCGGTGTCATCATCTTCCCCGCTGCTTTCTCCTTCGGTATACAGCCCGAAGCTGGTGCCTCGCTGGCTTTCACCACACTGCCTTTGGTGTTTCAGCAGATGACAGGTGGCTACTTTTTCTGTCTTATATTTTTCCTGCTGCTTGTCATCGCCACCCTGACGTCGACAATATCGCTGCTTGAGGTCATAGTGGCCGCCATGACCGAGGAACTGGGCCTGTCGCGTGGCAAGGCCGCAGTGTTGGGAGCCCTGGGCACCGCCGTGATAGGCGTCCTTGCTACTCTCAGCTTCCGTACGGGCAGCCCCTTGCACGTTGGCGGCAGCACTGTGTTCGACATGCTCGATCACCTCACGGCACTCTACTTCATGCCCATCGGAGGCTTGCTCATAGTCCTCTTTGTCGGCTGGCGGCTGAAACGCAGCGCTGTGCTCGACGAGATGACCAATGGCGGCAGTCTCAAGGCCGGTGTGAGCAAGGTCATCCTGTTTATAATACGTTACTTGGCACCTGTCGCCATAGCCGTTATCTTCGTCAGCCAGCTTATTGGCAGATAGGCGACATCAAGGCCTCTTCGGTTGCATTGTGATGTTGATTCCCACCATGATGGTTGTCGCCGCCACTGCAAGCAACGCCGTGACCCACCATGCAGTCGGTTCCAGCTCCACCGTCGCTCCGGGCAGCGACGCCACCTTGCCGGTTACCCATTGTGTGGCCTGTAGCAATAGGTTCAAGGGCCATGCCGTTATTGTGCAGGGCGCCGCCATGTAGGCCAGTGCCAGAGCCAGTATGACTCCGGCCATAGGTATTATTATTATGTTGGCAATCAGAAAATAGGGCTGTATACGATGGAATACGCCGGTGGTGATTGCCAGTGTGGACAGCGTTGCCACCAGACTCACTGTTGCGGCTTGCCAAATGAAATTGCGGTGCATGGATATCAGCGGCTGTCCCAGCAGTATGCCTGCCACGGCAGCGTACGACAGCTGCCATCCGGCATCCATCAGCAACATCGGCTTTGCTGTCAGCGTCAGTATTGCCGTCGTTGCCAAGAGGTTCATTCCCGGAGTGCGGCGTTCTCCTATGTCGCTTATGATAAAGAGGCTGAACATCAGGGCCGCACGTATGGTGGCCGGCGCCATGCCGGTCAGCAGTGCAAAGCCCCACACGGTTGCCAGCAGTATGCAACCCTTTGCGATGCGTCCGCGACGCACCTTCGGCACCCAGCACATCAGCCATCCCGCTATCGCGGTCAGCAGGCCTACATGCAGTCCGCTCACGGCCAGCAGGTGAGCGATGCCGGCATCGCGGAAAGAGGATTGTGCCTCGGGGCTTATGTCGGCCTTCCAGCCGAGTGTCAACGCTTCGGCCACCCCAAGGTTTTTAATGTCGAGCGGACCGTCGTGCATCCTGTGCAGCAGGTGCATGCGAAGTCTCTCGCTGCGTGCACGCAGCGAGAGACTGTCCCTTCCGCTGACAATGTAATGGTCGGAGGTGGTGTATATCGATCGCTGCTGCAGATTGGCGTATCCATGTATTGTCAGTATGTCGCCATAGCGTAATGTGGATGCAAGGGTATCCTTGCGCAGGTATATCGTTATGTCGCCCGTTGCTGTCGCACCGTCGAGACCTGTCACCTTGGCTTTCGCACGCCAGCTGCGCTTGTGTGGCTGTGGCGTGTCTGTCAGTTGCGCTGTCAGGTACACCTCGACTTGGTCGGGCGGTGCTGTGTCCGACGACGCTGTCGCGTCGGCCGCTATCCGCGTCCATTCAGAAGGAGTGTAGCGTGGGTCGCTGTGACGTCCCAGAGAGCCTCCGATGCCGGCCACTCCGACCAATGCCGACAGCAGCACTATGCCGTGTATGTGCGTGCGTGGCAACGCCACTGCACATGCCGCTGCCACAACGCCGCCTATAGCAAGAGCCCACCAATACCATGTGGCGACACACGGTAGCCAGTGCTGGATAGCAATCCCTGTCATCATGGCCAAGGCCACGGGCATTAGCGGTGCCTTCTTGCTCATGTGCGCTGTCAGTTCAGCAACAGTTCTTTGGCTCGCACTTTCGGCACATAGTGCACACCGTCTTTGCGGTAGTAGGCACGTGGTGCCTCGTCGTCGGTCGGCACCAGCTCTATTCTCTCGATGCCTTTCCCGACGGCCAGCACCATAAGCGGCTCGTACCGAAGGTCGAATGCCTTGCGCAGCTCGTCTCGGTTGAATGCACCTATCATCAGTGTGTTGAGACCCATCTCGACGGCCTTCAGCGCCATGCTCTGTAGGGCTATTCCAAGGTCGATGTCGACAAGCTTGCTTTCCTTGGCCACCGAGCAGCAGATGATGAAGGCCTCCGGCTCGCTGCCGGGGTGGGGGAGGTGCAGCTCCGGCAGGGCGGCACCCATGCGTATCAGCGGTAGTACCTGTTCGGCACCTGTGTCCTTGGTGACCAGGTGGAAGCGGAGCACTTGTTGGTTGCGGCCCGAGGGCAGTTTGCTGCATACGCCAACGATGCGCTCAAGCTCTGCGCGGCTCACCACATAGCTTTTGTTGTATCCACGGTGACTGCGGCTTTTCGTCAGCAGTTCGTCTACGGTATGACCCACTCGTTTTATTCGTGTTTTTCCTTTTCCGAGGGTCTCTTCGTATCTTTTTTCCAAGTAGTTGTCGGCCATTGTGCCTAAAAAAATATTTTATACGTTGTGTTGTTACTGTCGGTTGATATATAGTGTGTTATGGGCTTGTCTTGCTTGTCGCCGCTCTGCAAAGTTACATATTTTTTTCAAAAAATTTTGCCAGTATCAAAAAAGTTCGTACTTTTGCACCCGTTTTCGAGAGCAGGGAACGCAAGATTATGATCTGCTAGCTCAGTTGGTTTAGAGCGCTTGCTTGACAGGCAAGAGGTCACAAGTTCAAATCTTGTGCAGATCACATGTAAAAGGGACGGGCTTCAACACTGAAGCCCGTCCCTTTTTTCCATGACAACCTCTGTAAAAATTGCATTCAGCGGGATGTGCCTGTCGGCAGAGGTGTCGCTGCTACAAGTCTTGTATGCGCCGCACGGCGTAGCGGTAGTATACGGAGTATGCCAGACGTATGGCGGCGACGCCGGTGGTGAGGTAGTGCGGCCAGTCCTCGTTGCGGTAGGCTTGACGTTTCTTGCGGCGGTTTGGCTCGACGTAGACGATGTCGTTTTGGTGAAGGTAGTAGTATGGCGAGTCGAGTATCTGGCGTGTGGTGAGGTCGACGGTGTCGACCACGTGTGCGTCGCCGATGCTGCGTATGATGGTGATTCTGTTGCGCATGCCGTCCATGGTGACGTCGCCCGCGATAGCCAGTGCCTCGAAGATGGTCAGTCGGTTTTCATCGATGTGTATCTGTTGGGGATTGTTGACTTCGCCGATGACGGTGACGCGGAAGTTCATCAGGCGTACGGTGGCTTGCGGGTCTTTCATGTAGCGTCCGGACTGGAGGCGGCCTTCGATGTAGGAGGCCAGCTGGTCGGTGGTCATGCCTTCGACGTGTATGCGACCCAGTATGGGGAAGATGATGTCGCCGTCGGATGAGACGTGGTAGCCAGGAACCGCGGTATTCCGGTCCTGTTCGGCGCGGTTGGTCTCCTGATTGAACGAGACGGTGGATTGCGGGCTACGGCTGTCGATATGGATGTACAGGAGGTCGTCTGGCAGCAGTGTGCTACGATAGTCGTCGACGATGGGCATTTCCTCGTCGCGAGGTGCATCGGACACGTAGCGGTATTTCTCGGTCGAGCAGCCGACGGCCAGCATCATGGTCGACACAAGCGGCAACAGGCGTAGCAGTGTGCGTAGTGTGGTGTTCATGTTTGGTCTGCGGTTTTACTATTCTGATGTTCAGCCTTTCTTGCCCCACGGCATTGTGGGTAGCTCGACGCTCTTGAAGGCAGAGAACAGGTTGCTTGCCGAGGGCTTTTCTTTGCCGTAGATGTCGGCCACCAGGTCTTTGTACTTGTCCATCAGTGGTGCACGGCGCAGTTTGAGGGTGGGCGACAGGAGCCCGTTGTTGGGCGTCCATTCGTCGGTGACGAGACGGAACTGCTTGATTTGTTCGTGAGGCGCAAGTGTCTTGTTGTATTCGTCGAGCTCTTTGCGGAACTTGTCCTGCGTCTGCGGAAGCGATATGAGTTCGGAGTTGTCGCGATAGTGCAGGTGATACTTCAGTGCCCAGTAGTGGAGGGTGTTGAAGTTGGGGCTTATGATGGCAGCCACCTGTTTCTCGTTCTCTCCTATGACCATGATCTGCTCGATGTATTCCGAACCGCGCAACATATTCTCGATTAGCTGTGGAGCCACGTATTTTCCGGCAGAGAGCTTGAAGATGTCTTTCTTGCGGTCGGTTATCTTGAGGTATTTCCCGCCGACTATCTCGCCGATGTCGCCAGTGTGGAACCATCCGTCGCTGTCGATCACCTGGGCGGTGTATTCGGGGTCTTTGTAGTAGCCGAGCATGATGTGTGGACCACGTGTGAGTATTTCTCCGTCGTCGTCGAAGCGCAGTTCCACGCCGTCCAGCACGGGTCCCACTGTGCCTATCTTCACCTGGTGGTGCGCAGGGTCGTTGACGGCGATGACGGGCGATGTCTCGCTCAAGCCATACCCTTCGTAGATGTTGATGCCGGCGGCGGAGAACAGACGCACCATCTTGGGCTGTATCGAGCTGCCGCCAGTGATGACCGTCAGCCGTTTGCCACCGAATTTCTCGCGCCATTTGCTATACACTGCCTTGTCCAGGAACCACTGTCCAATCTGATAGAACGGGCTTACCTTCTTCACTAGGGTGTAGTCGTAGCGTTTGCCGTGGCTGAATGCCAAGTCGTAGATGCGCTTGCGCATGCCTCGGAAGTCTTTCCCGGCAGCGTACAGCTTGTCGTATACCATTTCCAGCACACGAGGCACAGCACAAAAGCCGTCGGCCTCGATCTCTTTCATGTTCTGCTGTATTGTACCCATGTTTTCGGCGTAGTAGGTCGAGATGCCCTTGTACTGGTAGTGGTAGTTCATCGACCGCTCGTAGATGTGGTTCAACGGCAGGAACGAGAGGAACTTGTGATGGTAGTCGCACGGGTTCACTTCGGCATGGGCGGTGAAGTTGGAGCACAGGTTGCGATGGCTGAGCATGACGCCTTTTGGCAGGCCTGTGGTGCCGCTGGTGTATATCATCGTTGTCCAGTCGTCGGGCTTTATCTCACGTTTGCGACGCTCTATCTCGCCCATCCACTTGTCGCGGTTGGCGATGCCGGCTTTCAGTATCTCCAGCATACGGTGCTCGCCCTCGATATTGGCCAAAGTGAACACCTGTGGTTTGTTCTCCAGCCGTTCCAGCGCGGGACGCAGCCGCCCAAGCAGCATCTTGGTGCTGACCAGCACAGCCGATGCCTCGCAGTGGCGCAGGATGTATTCATAGTTGTCGGACGACAGTGTGGGATAAATGGGGATGTGGATTATGCCGCTCATGGACAAGGCCATGTCCATGAAGTTCCATTCAGGACAGTTGGCGCTCATCGTAACCACACGGTCGCCCTCCTTCAGACCTATCTCGCAGAGGCCGTATGCAAGATAATGAGCGTATTTATAGTAGTCGTGTGACGAGTATTTAACCCATTCTCCGTTCACCTTTCCGGCAAGGATATCCTCTTTTGGATACTGCTCTACCAAGTGGTCCAGCAGGTCGAAGATACGTTTTATTTCTGCCATTTTTTGATAATTTAAGAATGCAAAAGTACACACTTTTTCCAATATGGCAAAAATAAAGTGTTTTTTTTAACATTTATTTTTCATAGTCGACCTCTAAAAAAACATTTTAGAGATTGTCTGTTACAATAAATCTTTTCGTGATGCGTTATTAGCGTGGTATAAAAAAACAGAACAAAGTATTGATGAAACAGAACAAAGTGCTGATTGTCTACACCGGTGGTACCATCGGTATGGTGCAAGACAAGAACGGCTCGTTGCATCCTTTTGCCCTCGACCGCATCTACGATGCTGTACCTCAGCTGCGGGCCTGTAGCTATGCCATCGATTCGGTGACGCTCGACACTATTATCGATTCGTCCGACATGCGTCCCGACACATGGGGCGACATTGCGCGCATTGTCGAACGCGAGTACGACAGATACGACGGCTTTGTGGTGTTGCATGGCACCGACACTATGGCGTACACGGCATCTGCTTTGAGCTTCATGTTCAAGAACCTTGCCAAGCCTGTGGTGCTCACCGGCAGCCAGCTGCCGCTCGGCATGCTCCGCTCCGACGGACGCGAGAACATAATCTGTGCGCTCGAGATTGCCTCATGCCGTCTGGCCACCATACCGGAGGTATGTATTTTCTTCCAGAGTCATCTCTATCGGGGCAACCGCAGCACCAAGACGAACGCCGAGAACTTCGACGCTTTCGACACCTACAATTACCCGTCGCTCGCCAAGGTAGGTATCAACATGGTGTTCAAGGAGCACCTCTTTCTCCCCATGCCCACCGACCCGTTGGTGGTGCGCACGGCTTTCGACACTCGTGTGGCGGTGCTCAAGCTCTTCCCTGGCATCGGCGAGGCTGTCGTGCGTTCTGTGCTCGACACACCCGAATTGCAGGGTGTCGTCATCGAGACCTATGGTTCGGGCAATGCACCCACCGACCAGTGGTTCATCGCCGCCCTCGACGAAGCCATACGCCGCGGTGTCATCGTGATGAACGTCACTCAGTGCAAAGCCGGTGCCGTCAAGATGCGCCAGTATGCCGCCAGTTGCGACATGGACCGCATCGGTGTTGTCGGCGCAGGCGACATCACCATCGAGGCCGCCATCACCAAAATGATGTACCTCTTGGGCAACTTCCCCGGCGACAAGGAGCATGTACGTCTCCGTCTCGGCCAGTCGTTGCGCGGCGAGATAACGGAACAGTGATGAAAGAGATGCGCAGGAAGTGGAAAATGTTGGCGCTGGTGTCTGTCGGCGTAGTGCTGTGGCTTCCTCTTTCCGGTATAAATATGTTGAGTGCGCAGGTGGGCAATCTTGGACAGTTCGACCGACGCCTGCTCCACTGGGGCATACAGGTCGGCCTCACGCAGTCGAAGTTCGACCTTGCCTTCAGCGAGGACGACGAGTTGCGCCAGACGCTGCAAGGTGTCACCTCCTACTATGCACCCGGCTTCCACATCGCCGTCATCGGCGATATGCGCCTGAACGACTACCTCAACCTGCGTCTCTTGCCGGGTGTCACCATCATCTCGCGCAACATCACCTATTCTTGGGAATCGGGCTACCTTGCCACGCATCGTCTGGCTGAGCAGGAACGTCTGGCCGAGAGTGTGTATGGCGACGTGCCTCTCGAACTCAAATTCCGCGCACAGCGCTACACCGATTTCCGACCTTACCTCACCGCAGGTGTCAGCTACGGCTTCGATATCGCCTCGCTTCGTCGCAACCGCAACCGCAATAACGAGAGCATCGTGCGTCTTCAGGCCCACGACCTGCGCTACACTATGGGTGTCGGCTTCGACTTTTTCCTGCGTTACGTCAAGTTCGCCATCGAACTCAAGATGAATTTCGGACTGCTCAACCTCAAGGTGCCCGACGATGATATCTACATCCAATCGATGGATAAGATGCTCTCGCGCACATTCTTGCTCAGTTTCACTTTTGAAGGATAGCAAATGGCCAAAAAAATTACCTGGTATCAAACAGCACAATACATCGCCCTGCTCCTTGTGGCAGTGGCTCTTCCCGTTTCGTGGCGCTATGCCCTTTGGGCTGCCGTACTGCTTGTGGCTATGTCGGTTGTCAACATTGCCGTCTCGCGCCGGTTGAGTATCGTGCCTCTGCGAGGCACCGCCGTCGGCCCCTTCCTGATAGTGCTCTACTGGCTGGTGCTGCTCGCCACGATGCTCTACAGCCACGATGCCGTTGCGGGATGGGAGGTGTTGTGGCGCAAGGCGGTGCTGCTCATCTTCCCCCTGGGCTTCATGCTTACCGACAACCGGTGGCTCGACATGCGTCGTATGCGTGGCGTCGCCTATGCCTTCTTGGTGTCGCAGGTGGGCGTGTTTGCATATTACACCGTCGTCGCCGTGGGTAAAGTGTCGTCGGGCGGCACCGTGGCGTCGGCATTCGGCACGGCTTTCAACCCTGACCACCATGCCTATATAGCACTCTACGTCACCGTTGCACTGGCATTCGTCTACCACGAGCTGCACACCCACTGGGGCGAGTTGCCTGTGTGGAAGCGTGTCTTGATGATTGCCACTGTGCCTATGCTGATATTTTATGTGGTGATTGTCAATTCGCGTGCCGGCATGCTCTCACTCTACTTTCTTATTGTCGTTTGTCCGCTGCATTTCGCGCTGACGCGCCGCCGCTGGTGGCAGGCCTTGCTGATGATGACGCTGCTCGGCGGTTTCACCTTCGGTGTCGAGAAGACCCTTCCCGGGCACCAGCCGCGTGTAGCCCAAACCATCGAGGATGTTGCAGGCGACGCACCTACCGATGCCCGTGTCAAAATCTATGGTTCGGGTGTCAGTGCTGCCCTCGAGCGTCCCATCTTCGGCTACGGCGTCGGCGACTACCGTAGGCATCTTACACAGCAGTACGCTGACGACGCATTCGACAGCGGTGTCAGCAGTCACTACAATGCCCATAACCAGTATGTCGAGAGCATGCTCGCGGCCGGTGTCCTCGGCCTTTCGACCTTGGTGGCCATGCTTCTCTGGCCGTTGCATATGGCTTGGCGCAGGCGGAGCAAAGCCCTCTGTCTGATATTCTTGCTGACATGCGTCATTGCCTTCAACCTGCTGTGCGAATCTATGCTGGAGCGCCAGATGGGGCTGTTGTTTATAGGTCCGATACTTGTGATTATGTCGTTGGTTGTCAGACAGGAGGAAAAAAAATTTTGCTGATTGACGAAATAGTTGTATTTTTGCACCCTATTTCAAGAGTTTGTCCCATGGTGTAATGGTAGCACATCAGATTTTGGTTCTGCTTGCCCAGGTTCGAATCCTGGTGGGACAACGAAGTTTTATGGGGTATATGTGAATGTTGCAATCCCCGGAAGGCGATGGGCTTTCCGGGGATTGCTTTTTTTACGCACTATTCATTGTGGTATTTTTCGTGGCGCAGGATTGTGTGTGCACGGTAGAGCTGTTCGACGAAAAACAGGCGTACCATCTGGTGGTTGAAGGTCATCTGCGAGAGCGAAATCTTGGCTGTGGCTGCATCGAGCACTGCGGGGGCAAAGCCGTAGGCACCACCAACGACAAAACACAGCGAACGCACGCCCGCGTTGAGTTGTCGCTGGATGTAATCGGCAAATCCCACCGACGTCATCTCGCTACCGTGCTCGTCGAGCAGTATGGCCACGTCCGAACGCTCCATCTGTCGCAACAGCAGCATACCCTCGTGCTCTTTTAGCTCGTCAGGACTCATGCGTCCGCCGTTTTTCACAGGGGGCGCCACCACCAACTCGAAGGGCGTGTAGTGCTTCAGACGCGCTGTGTAGTCGTCGATGCCTTGCTGTATATAGCCGATGTCGGTCTTGCCGACGACGATGAGCCGTATGTTCATCGGTGCATTTTAAGAAACAGGTGGAACAAGGGGTTGCGCACTAGCGACACTTCGTGCAGTGGCACCTGAGAGGCTCCGAACGAGCGGTAGAAGTATTCCAGTGTTGGTTCCATGCTGCCTTCGAAGTCGAAGGCGGCAGTGTGTGGGGCTAGGTGCTCTATCATGCGCCAAACGAGCAGAGCCGAGACGTCGGCGGGTGTCGATGCCGATGCCTTGGCCGAAAGCAGTGCATGTGCACACCGGCTGTCGAAGACGGCGAACCACGCCGCCTGAAGCACCCCTTCGCTGTCGCGCAGACCCAGTGTCAGGCCTTGCCCCCGTGCTGTAGCCGTGTCGACGACGCGACGCATGAGGCATTCGGGTGTCACGTCGTGTTGGCCGCGCGAGTGCCAGTATGCAGTATGCAGCTTGGCAAAGTCGGCCGATGTGATGCTCGTGTCGACGGTGTAGCATTCGGCAATGCGACGGATGCGGCGCTGGCGTTCTTTGCTTCGGTCGAAAGCGTCGAACACACGTTGAGTGTCGCCGATGTCGGTGATACGGTAGGTGTAGCGTGTTGTCTGACTGAAGCCTGCCCAATGGAAAGGTAGCCAATCGGTTACTTCGGGAGAGAGACGTTGGCGGAAAAAGTCAGGTTTGAGGGCTTTGAGCTTGTCGATGAGCAGTTTGCATGCGTTGTGTTCGAAGTCGACACGGCGTTGCGGCGACAGGTCGTCAGGTGGGAAGAAGACGGGGCCGGAGAACTGCGTCAGCTGTGGCTGTATGATGTAGCGCATGCCGAGACGACGACGTATCAGGCAAGGCATCGCCGCCAATATCCTGTCGCTGTCGGCGGCGAGCAGCGCATCCCATTCTTTGCCGTTGCACACAGTGTCCATCCACCATGCCTGCTGGAATACGGGTATACGGTCGCCGTAGGCGTCGCACAGCTCTCTGTAGCGTTCTTTTGAACTCACTGTATCTTGATGCTGACGCGGTTGTTCAGGGCGAAAGCCTCCTTGTCGTCGTTGTCGCCGACGGGGTCTTCGTCGCCTTTGGCCACGACCTCGATGCGGTTTTCGTCGATGCCGCGTATGACAAGGGCTTTCTTGACCTCCATGGCGCGTTGGCGCGAGACACCGAGACAATAGGCTTCGGTGCCGTGGCTGTCGCTATAGCCCGTCAGCATCACGCCCTTGCGGTCGTTCTCTTTAAGGTAGTCGGTCAGCTCGTCGAGCACCGTCTCCCACGAGTCGACAATGGTGGCATCGTTGGGGAAGAAGCGTATGTCGGGGAAGGTGCGGCTGACGGTGTCTACGTCGAACATGGGGCGTTTTTTGCTGCCGAAGTAGAGCAGCAGTCCCACGTGGATGATCTGGTCGTCGGTCTGGGCGTTGTAGTAGTCGGCACCCTTGAAGTAGCGGTAATCCACTTCTGCCACAAAGTATTGTATCTTGTTGCGCCACGCTTTCTTGTTCTTCCACTCGTCGAAGGCGTCGAGACATTCTTTCGCCTCGGTGGCGGCTTGTTTGGCCAGACGGTCGTGGGTGGCGAGGTCTTCAATGTCGGGGTTGACGGCATAGATGGCGCATACCGACATCACAGCTCTGGAGCTCATCTCCAGATAGTTCATCACGGGTTGCATGGCGCCCCAGTCGGGAGAGGGTTTTTGTGTGAGTGTGGGTATCTTCGAATAGTCGAACGGGGTGTAGTAGCGCCTGGTGTCCTTGGTCGAGAATGGGGTGAAACGGTCGATCGTGTAGCATTCAGGTTGTTGCCCGCGCAGTTTCTGTTTGCCGGTGATGAAGGGCGAGGCCCCTTTCTTGGTACTGCCTTTGGGCTTGGCTTGGGCGCATGCGGTGCCGAAAACAAGCGCCAGTGCCATTGTGAACAGGATTGCTTTCTTCATATTGGTTTTTTGATTGTTTTTTTTTTAGTACAGCAATAACGTTGAATATTGCAGTTTTATTGTGCGGCGGGAGCCTCGCTGTCCACCACGGTGCCCCCTTCGCATAGCAGCACCCGTGCGGGGAAGCGCTCGATGGTCATGAAGTCGTGTGTGGAGATGAGCATGGTGGTGCCTGTGGTGTGTCCCATGTCCGAGAGCAGCTGCATTATCTCGGCCGAGGTGACAGGGTCGAGGTTGCCGGTAGGCTCGTCGGCAAGTATCAGGTCGGGGTTGCCCACCAGTGCACGTGCGATGCCCACACGTTGCTGCTGGCCTTCCGACAGGTGGTGGGGCATCTCGTCGCGTTTGTCGGCTATGCCGACGGCTTCGAGTGTCTCGTTGACACGCTGCCGTATCTCCTTGCTGTGGCGCCAGCCTTGTGCACGAAGCACAAACTCGAGGTTGGCGCCGACGGTACGGTCGCCCAGCAGTTGGAAATCCTGGAATATCATGCCTATGCGGCGGCGCAAGCGTGGTATGTGGCGGTAGCGTAGCTTGGCGAGGTCGAAGCCGCACACCGTGGCTTTGCCGCTGCTGGTGGGCAGGTCGGCATAGAGGCAGCGCAGCAGCGATGTCTTCCCTGTGCCGCTTTTGCCTATGAGGTAGACAAACTCGCCGTGTGCGATGCGCAGGTCGATGCCTTTCAGCACGGGTGCGCCGTCGTGGCATATATCCACGTTTTCGAGAGATACGACAGGTGTGTCGGTGGTTTGGGTATCGTTTTTTTCCATTATTGTGTGGTTGCGTTAATAGGTGCAAAAGTACATATTTTAGCTGATATGGCAAAATTTTTTTTATCTGCGCCAGAAGCGCGGCAGCAGGAGCACCAGTATGGTCATGCATTCCAGACGTCCCAGGAGCATCAGTGCCGAGCATAGCCAGAGGGCGGGATGGCTGAAGGCGGCGTAGGAGCCGAAGCCTCCCGAGGCGCCTAGGCCCGGGCCGTAGCCTGTCATGCAACCGACGGCAGCGCCGATGGCTTCGGTGGCCCCCACGCCACATAGCATCAGCAGCATGGTGCCTGTCATGAGGGACAGCACAAACACCAAGAAGATGACCATCACGTTGGCACGCATGTGGCTACTGACGGGTTTGCCGTTGAGCCGCACAGGGTTGATGGCGCGTGGGTGCATGCGTCCGAGGTAGATGTTGCGGGCATTGCGTAGCAGGATGAGTACACGCATCACCTTCAGTCCGCCCGAGGTGGAACCGGCCATGCCCCCACCGAGCGAGAGTGTCAGCAGTATGAATGTCAGTGGGACGGGCCACACGGTGGTGTCGGCGGCTACGGTGCCGGTTGTGGTCAGCGAGCTGATGCCCTGCACTGTTGCCAGCCGCAATGCCTCGCCCGGCTCCATGCCGCAGCCGAGAATCAGTGTCGCTGCGGTGATGCCGACGGCGGCGACGCACAGCACGATGTAGAAGCGGAACTGGTCCAGCTTGTGGCCTATCTGGCGCCAGCGCAGTGTGAAGAAGAGGTAGAGGAGGCTAAAGTTGACGCCGCTGAGCAGCATGGCTGCGGCCAGCAGATACTGCTGTAGTGGGGTGTAGGAGGCGATGCCGTCGGCGGCGACAGAAAAACCGCCCGACGAGATGTTGGTGAACGTCAGGCACACGGCGTCCCAGATGTGCATGCCGGCAAGCCACAGCGCGGCGATGAAGAAGACGGTCATGCCGAGGTAGACGCCGAGGGTGTGGCGCACGGTCACCGACGTCTTGACGGCGGCCTTGCCGGTGTTGTCGGCACCCGACGCCTCGGCGGTGTAGAGGGCGTAGCGGTTGATGCCCAACCGCGGGGTGACGGCTAGCACCAGGAGCACTATGCCGAAACCGCCGAACCACTGCATCATCGAACGCCACAGCAGCACCGAGGAGGGCAGCCTGCCCACATCGGCGAAGACGGTGGCACCGGTGGTGGTCAGACCCGACATCGACTCGAAGAAGGCCTTGCTGAAGTCTGCGGTAGCACCCGTGGCCATCAGCGGCAACGTGCCGAACATGGTCAGCACCACCCACAGCAGCGTCACCAGCAGGTACGCCATGCGTCGGTCGTCGATATGGTTCCACCGGCAGAAGCTGATTTTCAGCAGTGCACCGACGGCCAATGTGAACGTCGAGCAGGTGGCTATCGCCTTGGCTGTGCCGTCGGCAAAATGCAATGCCGGTATGAGGCAGAGCGCCATCAGCCCTCCTTCGGCCATCAGCATCACGCCGACGAACCGCAGCACTGCTTTCATGTCGTCTTTTTTCATCGTCGTTTCCAATAGACAGGTATGAACAGGGCCAGCAATGCAAATATCTCCAGGCGTCCGGCGAGCATCAGCACCACGAGCGTCCATTTAGACAGCGGGGGCAATGCCGCATAGTCGAGCGAGGCTCCGAGCGAGTTGATGAGTGGCGACGGGCCGAGGTTCGAGATGTTGGCTGCCGCCATGCATAACGCCTCGGGTATGGTGCTGCCGCCAAGGGTCAGCAGGAAGGCGCCGCCCAATATGAAACAGATGTAGAGGAACACGAAGCCGAATATCTTGTTGACGTATTCGGTCGCCACGGGTTTCCCGTCGATTTTGACAGAGAATACAGCCGTTACGTGCAGCATGCGTGTGAAATAGTTGCGCAGGTAGCGACCGAGGGTCATGATGCGGCGCAGCTTGATGCCGCCTCCGGTGGAGCCCGCCATGGCGCCGCATAGTATGAGCAGGAACGTGACCGAGGCTCCGAGCGGCGAGGTGCACAGTGCGGTGGGCTGGTAGTAGCCGCAGGTGCTGATGGTGGATGCCACGTGGAATGTCGAGTCGCGCAGGGCTTCGAGCGGTAGCATGCCTTTTGTCGTCCCGCCGAGGGCACAGAGCAACACGGCGACGGTGAACACGGCGACGTATGACACAAACTCCGCGCCCGGACGTGCCCGGCGCAGCCGGAGGGTCGCTGTGTTGTATATCAGCGCTATGTTGATGCCGCTTATGAACATCAGCACGGTGAGTATGGCCAACGTGGTGTGCGAGTAGCCGACAAGGCCGCCGGCGGTGGTCATGAAACCACCGGTCGACACGGTGCTCATCGCCAGGCACACCGAGTCGGTCGGCGTGTTGCCCGCCGCGAGCAGCAACGCTGCCGACACCAGCGTCAGCACGGTATAGATGCGCCACATGCGGCCAACCGACACTGCTATCTTGGGATGCAGCTTGCGCTGTTGTGTGCCCGAGAATTCTGCGTCGTAGAGCTGTATCGACCCTTCGCGCAGACGTCGGGTGACTGCCACAAGGAAGAGCACCAGTCCCAGACCTCCCGCCCACTGCGTCATGGCGCGCCACAGCAGTATGCTGGGTGCGCATCGCGAGGGGTCCGGCAGTACCGACGAGCCGGTGGTGGTATAGCCGCTGAACGCCTCGAACGCAGCGTCGGTAAAAGAGTCGAGCGTCGAGGAGAGCAGGAAGGGCAGGGCGCCGCAGAGTGGCACGGCTGCCCATATCGTCGCCGTAAGCCAGAAGCTCTCGTGTTCACGCAGACTGTATTCGGCGCCGCGTCCCGCCCATAGCATGGGCGCTGCTGCCGCGGAGCTTATGACAGCCGACAGGGCAAAAGCCGGCCACACCCCGTCGCCGGTGCAGAGCGACATGGTCAGCGGCAGCAGCATGGCTGTCGCGCTGACAGCCAGCATGGTGCCCGTCAGACGGGCGATAAGCCTATGGTTGAGCGTGGATCTCATTCCTAATCAAACAGTCGTGCCACGGCGGCCATTGCCTTGGGCAAGGTGAACACAACCACCTTGTCGCCCTGCTTCAGCTGCAGGTCGCGACTGGGGAGTATGGTCTCGCGACCGCGTATGACGCCGCCGATGGTGGCGCCCTGCGGCATGGCGAGCTCGCCGATGGTCTTGCGTGTCGCCGGTGCCCACCTGCCGACCATCAGCTCCAGCACCTCGGCGTTGGTGCCCGACAGCCATTTCGAACTGACAGCGTCACCCTTGACGATGAAGCGGGCAATATAGCTTGCCGTGATCAGCTTCTTGTTGATGATGGTGTCGATGCCTATGTCCTGCGAGATGGTTATGAAACCAGTGTTTTCGACGAGGGCTATGGTGCGGCCTACACCCAGCTTTTTGGCATGCAGGCAGGTGAGCACGTTGGTCTCGCTCGAGTCGGTGACGGCAATAAAGGCATCGGCCTGCTGCAGCCCCTCTTCTTTGAGCAGGGCTATGTCGGTGGCGTCGCCATGTATGATGAGGGGCCCCGTCAGCTGGGCACTGAGCTCCTCGGCGCGCGCACGGTCCTGCTCGATGAGGGTTATCTTCATCCTGTCGGCCAGGCTCATCGCCGTGTAGCGTCCGATACGTCCGCCACCTGCCATCATCAGGCGGCGTATGCTGACCGACTTCTTGCCCGCCACATGGCCGACAGCATCGAGCTGGTTGGCACGTCCGATGATGTACGCCAGGTCACCCTGTTGGAACACAGTGTCGCTGTGCGGTATGATGGTGTCGCCAGTGCGCAGCACGGCGACGACACGCACCTGCAGCTCACGGTACATCTCCGCCAGCTCCCTGACGCAGTGGCCAACCACAGGACTTTCGGCCTCGAGGCGTATGACGTACATCGTCAGCAGGCCACCGCTGAAGTCGAAAAACTCGGTGGCTACCGTGTTGTCGAGCAGGTTGGTGATTTCCTTGGCGGCTATGCGCTCGGGACATACCATCTCGTCGACACCCAACTCGCGCAGCATCTCGCGGTGTCTCGGCGTGAGCAACTCGGCGTTGGTGATGCGTGCCACCGTCTTCTTGGCTTTCAGTTTCTTTGCCAGCACGGCACTCATCAGGTTGATGCTCTCGTCGTGCTGGCACGCCAGAAACAGGTCGCACCCCTCCACACCCGCGTCGCGCAACACACGCGGCGAGGTGCTGCTGCCCGCGATAGTCATCAGGTCGGTCTCGCTTTCGAGCCTCTTCAGCAACTCGCTGTGCGGATCCACCACCGTGATGTTGCATTCCAGTTCGGTCAGCGACTTGGCAAGGTGGAAGCCAACCTCTCCGTCACCAGCTATGATGATGTTCATTTGTCGATAATTTTGTTCAACTAAATATAACACAATAACGTGTTCTTTGTTGTAATATTGCAGGCAACCTCTGAAAAAATGCGTCGATGCGTCAATGCCTCATCGCTACCAAAGAAAAAAAAACAACATTCGCGATACAATAAAAACACGGACGTCTGCGTTGATTATAAAAATCAAAAGGCCTATCATCTAAAGATTTTAAACTCAATCAGATTTTAAAAGATTGTAAAAGAAAATGCTGCCGGATGGCCTCTTTTAAAATCTTTTACAATCTGAAGGAGAAAGGAATTATACGGCAAGCCGTAAACCAGAAACACACCAACGCACCAACAAAGAGATGCTTACCGAGGAATACAAATGGGTCGCCGTGATGACCCACGCCAATGCCGAACAGCTTGCCGCCGACACCATCGCACAGTTTGCCGACGAGGTGTACCTGCCGATGATGCATGTCCGCGACAAGCGCCGCCGCAACATGATGCCCGAGAAGCCGATGTTCCCCTCATACCTCTTTGCACATATCAACAAGTACCAGATCTTCGACACACGTACGGCTCGTGGCGTGATAGGCATCGTGTCGGCCAACCACAGCGCCATCGTGGTGCCGCAGCGCGACATCGACATGGTGCGCGCCTTCGAGGCCACCGAGCGCAAAGTCTTCATCCACGACACCGCAAAGCTCGTCAAAGGCAATGAGGCCACCATCACAGACGGCGAGTTCGCCGGCATGCACGGACGTGTCGTACGCGGCTGCAAGGACGGCAACTTCGCCGTCAACATCGAGGTGATGAACGTCTCGTTCGTCGTACACGTGCGCCGCGACGAACTCCGCCCGGCATGACGAGAGGCAACCAAGGGGGAGTAAAGAGGGAGTGAAATGGAGTGATGGGGGAGTGATGGGGACGAATGGTATTACAAGGGGGAGTAAAACAACATATTCTGAAAAAAATTTAAACCATAATGAAGAGAATCGTTACACTGATTGCTGTGTTTGTCGGCTTTGCGGCCGGCAGTGTGGCACAGCACCACGCGTTGCCCGACAGGTACGCGGGCAGCAAGACCTACACTCTGTTCGACTCTACGGGGGTGTATATGGAGGAGAGTGGCCTGAGCCATGTGCTCACGCACAAGCGTATCCACATGAACAGTTTCGCTGGATGCTCGCAGTGGAGCACCATCAAGATGGACTATGACCCTCTCTCGGCCTACTGCGAGATACGTTGTGTGCTGGTGCACCGACTGGCTGGCCGGACCGACACCCTGGTGTATCCCGACATGGAGACCGGACATGTGGTGTACGACTATGTGGCTCCAGCACGTATGATATACTGGGGCGCCAGCCAGAAGATGGTCGAAGTGGGACATCTTGACCTCGGCGACGAGCTCGAATACTGGACCTACAAGAAGGGCTACACCTATGCCTTGCTTGCCGACGGTGCGGCCGACGGTGGCAGCCTCAATGCTACTTTTGCCGCGTTGCCCGACAACGACGACCGCTATGTGCCGCCCATGCGTGGCCACTTCTACGACATCGTCCCCTTCTGGAGCGACCAGCCGGTGCTCAGTAAGGTGTACCAGCTTAATATCTTGGATAGCAAAACGCTGCAGTACAAAGTATACAATGGAGAACTCGACGTCAGCCGTGCCGCTGCCGACGAGGAGGGGCGCACCCTCTACACTTTTGCCAGCAAGGATGTCATCATTCCCCTCGAACGCGAGCCGCGGGCATGGGCCAACAACGACATACAGTGCAAGCTGCTCCTCAGCACCAGCCCCGACTGGCAGGCCAAGAGCCGTTGGTTCTTCGGTGTCAACGAAGACTATGGCTCGTTTGTGCCCACACCTGCCGTCGTGCGCAAGGTGAACATGTTGCTGCGCGGCGCCAAAGACGAGATGGACAGCATTGGTCGTCTGACCCACTGGGTGGCCGACAATATCCGCTATGCCGGCATCTCGATGGGCCCGGGCGAAGGCTTCACGCTGCACAACGCCGAGATGAACTACACCGACCGCTGCGGTGTGTGCAAGGACAAGGCTTCTACGCTGATAACCTTCCTCCGTGCCGCTGGTTTCAAGGCCTATGCTGCCATGACGATGGCCGGCGAACGCATCGACCGTATCCCCGCCGACCAGTTCAACCATTCTGTATGCGCTGTGCAGCTGCGCGACGGCAGCTTCCGTATGCTCGACCCGACATGGGTGCCCAACGTGCGCGAATTGTGGAGCTCGGCAGAGCAGCAGCAAGGCTACCTCATTGGTACTGCCGAGGGCTGCGACCTGATGGAGACGCCCCTCTCGCCCGCCGAGAACCACTATATCCGTATTATCGGTGAAAGCACCATCGACATGCAGGGTACGCTGACGGGCACCATCACCGTCACCGCTGAAGGACAGAGCGACGCCGCAGTGCGCGGCGTGTTCGGTGCTCCGCAGAGCCAATGGCGCGCCAATCTGGAACTTGAACTGCTACGCATAGCTCCCAATGCCGAGATTGTCGATATAAAATACACCGACCCTGACAGCTATCTGGAGCAGCCAGTGAGCATCACCTACAGCTACCGCATACCCGACTATGCTGTCGTCAGCAAAGATGTTATCGAGTTCATCCCCCTGACGGCCCGCAATTTCTACCGCCGCGCCATGGGTCATCTGTTTTTCAACCTGACTCCCGAGACACGCACGCAGCCGTTCAGCGACCGTTGCTCGCGTCTGGTCGACATTCGCGAGACTGTAAACCTGCCTTTTGCGCCGACCCGTTTCCACTATCCGATGGTCGACGGCCTTGCCGACCCTGTGGCTTCGTTTGGCTGCGGTTTCCAGATGGAGGGTACCAAGCTGTCGTTCGGCGAGCAGGCCGTCTTCGGCAAGCGCCGCTACGAGGCCGAGGATTGGCCTGCCTTCCGTGCTGCCGCTCTCAGCCAACAGAAAGTGTCTGAAACACCCGTAATCTTAACCAAATAACAGGAGATAATAAATTATGAAGAAATATATATTGTGCATTGCTGTAGCTGCGTTTTTTTATTCCTTGCCAATCAAGGCACAGGATGCTGTGTACAAGCTGATTAAGCACGAGTGGACCATCAATGCCGACGGCACTAGCGACTACCACTACCGCCACGAGGTACAGATACTTCGCAACAGGGCTCTGGTGGCCTATGCCGACAAGGGAGAGACCTTCGTGGTGTACAACCCCGATATTGAGCAACTGACAGTGGGCGAGGTGTATACCATACAGAAGGACGGCACCCGCGTCGAGATGCCGCAGAACGCCTTCGTCTACCAGCTGCCGAGCGAGTGCGCCGACTGTGGCCGCTTCAACCATATTCGTGAGCTGGCTATGGTGCACACAGGCATGGAGCTGGGCTGTACCGTGGTGGTCGACTATACCATCCACCGTCAGTACAACATGCTCTACGAGAGCATTCCGCTACAGCGCGAGTGTCCGGTGGAAAAACTGGAAGTGGTGGTGAACAACAACACCGATGTGAACGTGAAGTACAAAATCGTCGGACAGCAGTACCTGCCCAATTTCGCTGGCGACAACTCTGCGGGCGACAAAGACGACAACATACACCAGGTGACCACCCTCACCTTCGACAATATGCCCCAGGCACCGAACGAGCGTTATATGCCTGCCGACATAGTACCCACGCTGCGTATCTTCAACGGTGTGCCGGAGTTTGCACCTGCCTTCGATCAGGTCGGTTATGGCGGGGCACGCGACGTCATGGGGCAGGTGATGAACACACGCGGCATGGACAATCTTGTCAGAGCTCGCGATTATGTGGTCGACAACATCCACCTCAACGACATCCACCCCTCGCACCTTGGCTATGTCCATGCCACCGCCGAGGAGGTGTGGCTGTCGGGATGCGGAACCGCCGTCGACAAGGCTGTTCTGCTGGCCGCTATCCTCGACGATGAGGGCTATAAGGCTGCCGTGACCGGCGACGCCAGCGACGAGGTCGCCGTCATGGTCGACACGTTGGAATACAGGCTTTCCGTACGCGACAAGTCGCCCCTGACTCTCTATGGCAAGGCTAAAGACGAGGTGAAGACGTTGAGCCAGAAAGCCACCTTCGACGCTGTGCTCGACACCCTCGAGGATGGTTTCTACAGCTTCCCGATACCTATGGTGCCGGTGGATGGCTTCGTTAATGCCTCGACCCTCACTACGGTGCGTACCACGCCCCTGCAGACATCGGCATGCGACGTCAAGTCAGACGTCACCTTCCGTCTGCCGAAGGGCTTGAAGATGGTGACCAAGCCTGTCAGCACCAAGCTGTCGTATCCCGGCGTGGGGAGCGTGGAAGTCAAAATAAAGCAGAGCGGCAGCAAATTGCGCATAGTGAAGAACTTCAATGTGGAGAAGAGTCTCATACCCGTCGAGGATTATGCCAAGTACCGTCAGCTGATGCTTGCCTTGCAGAGCCACGACCACGTGTTGCTGCGCAGCAAATAGCTGTGCCCTCGCACATATTATATGTATACATATATTGTTCAACAGAGATAAAATGGCAAATATTATTTTGCTACAGGCCCAGACATCGGGCTCTACACTTATGTGGGTTGTCTTTATTGCGCTTACAGTCATCTCAATGATTGTCAGCAAGAACGTAGAGCGCAAGTTCAAGAAATATTCTACCATCAGCACCGAGGGAGGGTTGACAGGGCGCGAGGTTGCCGAACGTATGCTCGCCGACCATGACATACACAATGTACAGATACAGATGGTTCAGGGTACTCTGACCGACCACTACAACCCCGCCAACCGCACGTTGAACTTGAGCCCTGATGTCTACAACGGCACCAGTGTGGCTGCCGCCGCCGTGGCGGCGCACGAATGCGGTCACGCCGTGCAGCATGCCGTGGCTTACAGTTGGTTGGGGCTCCGTTCGGCGTTGGTGCCGGTGGTCAACTTCAGCAACAAGATTGTCTCGTGGGTACTGCTGGCTGGACTGTTGTTGGTGAAGGTGTTTCCGGGATTGTTGCTCGTCGGCATTGGCCTATTTGCTGTCAGCACGTTCTTCTCGGTGGTGACACTGCCTGTCGAGGTCAATGCGTCGGCGCGTGCCCTCAAGTGGATACAGCAGCGCGACATCACCAGCCGCGACACACACCAATATGCCGAGAGCGCCTTGCGTGCGGCTGCCTACACCTACGTTATGGCGGCTCTGACTTCGTTGGCGACCCTTGCTTACTATCTGATGATATATTTCAACCGTAAGTGAGTGTTTGGAAATTCGTGAATTTGTTCACAAATTAACACATTGCACCATCTCTCCATGATGGCGGATGTGGTCGGCCAGTGCGCGATAGAAGTGGTGTCGGCTGAGGGTCTCGGCGTTACCGATGATAATCAGTTTCATGCGGGCGCGTGTGATGGCCACATTCATGCGTCGAAGGTCGCGCAGGAAACCGATGTTTCCATCTGCGTTGTCGCGCACAAGGCTGATGACAATCACATCGCGTTCCTGTCCCTGGAAGCCGTCGACGGTGCCCACCGTGATGTGGCGACGCAGGCGGCGGAAGTAGTGCTGTAGCCGTAGCAGTCGCCGCAGCAGTCGTGCCTGTCCGCGGTAAGGGGTGATGATACCGATGTCGATGTGTTCGCTCTCTATGCGCTGTGGCGAAATCATGTCGATGTAGTCGCGCAGGGTGTGGATGACAAGACGTGCTTCGTCGGCATTGCTGAGGCTGGTGCCGCGGCTTTGGTGTTCTTCGGTGCCGAGTGCCGAGGTTTCGAGCCACATCAGAGGTGTGTCGAGTGGCGAGACAAGGCGGTCGGCTGCTTCCGGTGCTGCCGCGAGGCGACCGCCGTAGAACCACCGCGAAGGGAACGCCATGATGTCGCGGTTCATGCGGTACTGCACTGTCAGCAGTTCGACGCATTGCGGCCAGCGTCCGACAACTTTCTGCATCAGCGTGTCCGCAAAGCCACCTTTGGCTGCCGCCATGCTTTTCACCGTCGGCGGCAGTTGCTGGTGGTCGCCGCCCATGACCACACGGTCGGCCTTCAGTATGGCTGCCCAACAAGCAGGCTCGAGAGCTTGCGCCGCCTCGTCGATGAAGAGTGTTGAGAAACGGCGCCGTTCCATCACGCGGTAAGCACTGCCAATAAGGGTGCAGCTGACCACACGTGCCTGTTCGAAGAGGTCGTTGTCTATCTTCAGTTCCAGCTCGGTGGCACGGCTCTGTAGCCGCCCCCGTCGTGCTTCCGACGGTGCGCTGCGTAGTTCGTTGCGGATGCTCCACAGCTCGTGGTAGTCGGGGTGCGCCGCATAGCGCCGCTCGTAGCTACAGTCGAGCATCTCGTCGCTGATGCGCAACGGGTTGCCCACACGCAGCACATGCACGCTGCGTCGCATCAATTGTTCGCTGATCCAGTCGACGGCGGCATTTGACGGTGCGCATACCAGCACCTGTGTCTCACGCTGTAGCGTCTCGATGATGGCTTCGACGAGTGTGGTGGTCTTGCCGGTGCCGGGAGGGCCGTGCACTATGGCCACCTCACTGGCCTCAACCACCCGTTGTATGGCGCGCTGCTGGCTGTCGTTGAGCCACGGGAATGACAGGGCGGGGAGGTGACGTGACGTCGGCGCCGCATTGCCAACCAGCACGTCGCGTAGTCGCACAAAACGTTCCCGTTCGCTGCGTTCGGCCTCGTGCAAAGCCTTGTCCATCACACGGTATGAGGTGTTGTCTACCCCCAGTTGCACACCCAGTGGGTGATGCGCCGCCATGTCGTTGATGCTCTGCAGTGCTGCTTTGCCGGACACGCTTACAGTCATGTGTCCTTCGCCGACAAACTCGACATACGCCGTGTGAGGCATTTCCTTGACGCCATTGCTGTCAAGGTAGAAGAACGTCACAGGCTTGCCCGGTTCGAAGTCTACCTCCACCTCGCTCTCGTATGTGTCGTAGTGCAGCTCTATAGTCAGGGAGCCAAGTGCATTGTAGGAATGGTTGCCTAGACGTACAGGGTAGCGGCAGTCGGCTTCGCATACGATGCTGCCCACCATAACGCCGCGTCCTTCGACGGCACGTCTATACGACGCCTGCTCCTCAGCCAGTTCGAGTGCTACCAGTTGCCGCTGTCGCGCAAAATATGTGCTTATGTTTTCCAAGTGTCCTGTTTATTAACACAAAATGGCGTTGATTATTGTATCGTACGTCCGAAAAATGCATCTCTGCACCCAGTCAGTCTGAAAAAATTTTGACGGGATTTAAAAAAAATGTGTATCTTTGCATTTCCAGAGTTGAGTGAAAAACCAATCAATAGTATACAAAATGAAAAAGTTAGTCAACATGCTGATGTTTGCCGCCGCCTTGATGGTGCCTTTTGCTGCGGGTGCTCGCAACGTCAGTGAGCAGGAGGCCCGCGAGGCCGCCGCCTATTACATGGAGCGCAACACGCTTGTGTCTGGCGTCAAGGTTTCAGACCTTGTGCTGGTGCACCAATACGACAATGCGGGTCTCGGTGTGCCTGCCATCTATGTCTACAATGTCGGCGACTGGGGCTGGGTGATGATGACTGCCACGACGGCTTTTTCGCCGGTGGTCGCCTTTGGCGTCGAGGGTAACCTGCGCGAGTGGGACGAGCTGCCTCCGGCCATGCTTGCATGGCTCGACGTCTACAGTGATGCTGTCTCTGACGTGCAGATGCAGGATGTCGAGGGCAAGTTCGACGACTTGCAGCAGTGGCTCGACCTTTTTGGACACACCATGACCTACAACGCCAAGGACGGCGACGACCGTATCATCCTGATGAACGAACATTGGGAGCAGGGCGAGAACCGCAACCCGACCTACAACCGCCGTTGTCCATACGACTCCACTTCGCGCAAGTACACCTACACCGGCTGCGTGGCCACGGCTATGGCGCAGATTATGCACTACTACGGCTTCCCCAAGGCGGGCACCGGCGGACGTGTAATCTATACTGCCAGCGGCCTCTACCCCATCAAGCTCAAGTTCGACTCGCTCCGCTTTGACTATTCGGCCATGCCTAACCGCCTCACCTCATATTCTTCGACCAACCAGGTCAACGAGGTGGCCCGCCTCAACTTTGCCGCAGGTGTCTCGGTGCATATGAACTACGGCGTCACCGGCAGCGGTGCCCACAGCGAGGATGTCCCCAACGCTATGGCCAACTACTTCAGGTACCAGAGGGGCACCCTCACGGCGCGTTCTTCCACTACGACCAACAACTTCCTCGACATACTCCGCAGCGACTTGATGTTGCGTCGTCCTGTGTATATGAGTGGCGCGTCCTCGTCGGGCGGCGGCGCCGATGCCGCCGGCCATGCCTGGGTGTGCTGCGGCTATCGCACAGAACACGAGGATCAGTACTATATGAACTGGGGCTGGGGCTCCAGTGGCGACGGTTTCTTCGACCTGCGCGCCAACACCTCTATCGTCCCCAGCGGCTATTCATACAATTTCAACGTCGGACAGGACATCATCACCGGCATCATCCCGCCTCATGCCGACTCGTCCGACGTCGACTTCCTGACGGCTATCGACCCTGTCAGGGCCGACGCCACGTTGCTCCCTGCCTTCCCCAACCCTGCCGTCCATTCTGTCACGTTGCCTTATACCTCCAATGCCGCAGCCGTCATGCAGGTGTTCTCCATCGATGGCAGGCTGGTCGCCACCAGAGGGGTCGGGCCCGGCTCGGGCAGTGTGGTCATCGACGTCACTGCTATGCCTGTCGGTATCTACATCTATCGTCTCGGCGGCCGCAGTGGCAAGTTCATCAAGAGATAGCCGCCGAAGAACCCCAAGGTTTTATCTCACGGGCAGCGTCACTGTGAATGTCGAGCCTTCTCCCGGCTCGCTGGTCAGGGTGATATGCCCGTTGTGCAGCCGAACCACCTGTGCCACGTAGTTCAGTCCTATACCAAACCCCTTGACGTTGTGCACGTTGCCTGTCGATACGCGGTAGAACTTCTCGAACACTCTTTTTTGGTCTTCTTTGGCTATGCCGATGCCGTGGTCGCGTACGGAGAGTACCAGGTTGCCCGCTCCGTTGGCTGTGCGCACCTCTATGCGAGGCTTGTCGGGCGAGTATTTCACTGCATTGTCGATCAGGTTATATACGAGGTTGGTCAGGTGAAGCTCGTCGGCGTCGAGTGTGGCAGGCATCGCGTCGAGGTGTGTCTCGACGGTGCCGCCGCGGTTGGCGATGGTCAGCCCGAAGCTTTGCAGCACACTGCTCACCAGTGTGTTCAGGTCCACCTCTTTGGGGGTGATGCTGAAGTTCTTGTTCGACATCTTGGCGCTCTGTAGTATCGTCTCGACGAGTATGCGCATGCGCTGGTTCTCGTCGGCTATGATGCCGATGAAGTTCGAACGCATCGTGGCGTCTTGCGACACCGTCGTGTCGCGAAGCATCTCGCATGCCAGCCCTATGGTCGAGAGCGGTGTCTTGATTTCGTGTGTCATATTGTTGATGAACTCGGTCTTCATCTGGTCCAGACGACGTTGTGTGGTCAGCGTGCGTAGCGAGATGGAGAACATCAGTGCTATGACTACGAGCAGGAAGATGGTCATGTAGAGGTATATCTTCGTGTTGCTTTGCAGGAACAGCTCTGTCTCGGTGAAGGCGAGGATGACGAAAAACTGGCCCGACGACACCACGCCTATCGGCGTAAAGTTGTAGCGGTAGGGCGACCGTTCGAGGGCGTCCTCGCGCCGTGGGTCGGAGGTGTAGAGAAACGAGCCCTGGTTGCCGTCGTAGATGCCCACTACGGGGTGCAGGTCGATGCCAGCCAGCACCAGCTCCTCCACTATCAGCGAGTCGAGCTCCTGGTAGTTGAACGAGGTGGCCGGATGCGTCGCCGTCAGGAACACTTCGCCGCTGAGCTGACGGATGACTTCGTCCATCGCGTTGTTCACACTCACGTTGAACATGTTGTCGCTGATGGAGAAGGTGCGACGTGTCTGTGTGAACTGTATCATGATGAGACTGACGGCCGCCAGTGCGAAAATGGTTATCATCAAGGTCCGGAACCAGCGTTTCATAGTGCGAAGTCGGTAATTTAATTTCTTCTACTAACGAAAGTTAAGAAAAAATATTTTGCACAGTCGGGCAAATATGGAAAAAAGTTGTATCTTTGCAAATTGATTAAGTCGTTTACAGAGTGGAATGCGTGGCCTATCATCTAAAGATTTTAAACTCAATCAGATTTTAAAAGATTGTAAAAGAAAATGCTGCCGGATGGCCTCTTTAAAATCTTTTACAATCTGAAGGAGAAAAGAAAAATAATCTAAAGAATAGGCTGACGCTGGTAACACAATAACACTTTTTTGACTTCTTAACTCCTAAATATTACATTGTCGTGAAAATAGGCGTGATTATTGCAATGGATATTGAGTATCGCCAAATGCGTGACGCTATCGGAGGCGATAGTGGACGCTTGGGCGCATGCGATGTGGTGCTCTGGCAATGTGGCATCGGCAAGGTTAATGCCGCCGTCGGTACCATGCGCCTGATAGCCGAGCACCATCCCGACGCTATTGTCAGCACCGGCCTGGCCGGTGGCATTGACCCGCAGATGAGGGTCATGGACGTGCTCGCAGCCACCCAATGTGTCTACCACGACGTCGACTGTGGCACCGGCCTCGGATGTGTCTTCGGCCAGGTGCAAGGCTTGCCGCCACGCTTCGATGCCGACGCGGCACTGCTCGACCATGCCGTCGACGTGGCCCATCGCTACACCGACTCCCGCGACGACGGACGGCAGGCGGCTTTTCGCACCGGCCTCATCTGTACGGGCGACCAGTTTATCACCGACCGCGACCGGCAGAACATCATAAAACGTCATTTCCCCGAAGGTCTGGCTTGCGACATGGAGAGTGCCGCCATTGCACAGACATGCTATCTCCTCGGCGTCCCCTTCCTCAGCTTGCGCGTCATCAGCGACACACCAGGCCGTACCGACAATCATCAGCAGCAGTGGGAAGACTTCCTTGCCTCGATGTGTGACCGCTCGTTCCGCTTCGTCAAACGTTTCCTGGCGACGATGACAAGGCTCTCGCTCTTGTTGCTGCTTGCCGTCTCTGTCTCTGCGACGGCGCAGGAGGCGCCTGTCGCGTCGAACGACAGCGTTGCCGCACGGCGTCCCTTCTTGCCTGCCAGTGTACGCCGCCACGCCCTCGCCGAGGGCGAGCACTACACCCTCGCCAAGGTCGTCGACGGCGACACCATACCCTATATCCGCCTCAAGGAGGTCAAGGTCTACGCCTCGGGCATGCTCCTCACACAGAAGGAGATAAAAAACAACGCCAAACTGATACGCAACGTCAAACTCATGTTGCCCTATGCACAGGAAGGCAAGCGTCGCCTCGACGCACTCGAGGTGGAGATCGCGCAGCTACCCAAGAAGCAACGCAAGGCCGCCATCAAGAAAGCCGAACAGGACCTGCTCAACGACTACAAGGCCGAAATCTCGAACTACACTTTCTCGCAAGGGCTGGTGCTCATCAAGCTTATCGACCGTGAGACCTCGCGTACGGCCTACAACATCGTCGGCGAACTGCGAGGCTCATTGCGTGCCGGCCTGTATCAGACTCTCGCCAAACTGTTCGGCTACAACCTCAAGACCACCTTCGACCCGAAGAACGACCCCAAGGATAACCTCATCGACCGTATTGTTGTGTCTATCGAACGTGGTCAACTGTAAAAGAAACCAACGACTGTTTCAAAGAAACGAACATGCATGGATTTGTACACCTGACAGCTGTGCCTATGAGGGCCGAGCCGAGCGACAAGGCCGAGATGGTCAACCAGCTCTTGGCTTCCGATGTCGTCGAGATACTCGAACAGCAGGAGCGTTGGAGTCTTGTGCAGAGCGACTACGACGGCTACCGTGGCTGGGTTGACAACAAGCAGCTTGTGCCCTTTGTGGGGGCTGCCGACCTGGCGCAACGTCTTTTTCTTGGTGTGCCCTACCTCTGGGGTGGCCGCTGGACGGGCGGCATCGATTGTTCGGGTCTTACACAGGTGTGCTTCCGTGCATGCGGCATCTGGCTGCCACGCGATGCGTCGCAACAGGCCACGTGTGGCGTCGAGGTGTGCCCCTGCGACATCGGGCGGGACGACTTGGCTTTTTTCCACAACGATGCAGGACGCATCGTACATGTCGGCATCTGCATGGACGACGCCCGTATCGTCCATGCCTCGGGACAGGTGCGCATCGACAGACTCGACACGCATGGTATCTTTGTCGAGAGCTCCGGCGTTTATAGTCACAGCCTGTACTCCGTCAGGCGTGTGAGCCGGTAACTCCCTGGCTCCTGTCTCCTTAAGCAATGTTGCGACAGATGTCGAAAGCCACGTCCATCATACGGGTGAATGTGGTTTGACGTTCGGCGGCGGTAGTCGCCTCGCCGGTTATTATGTGGTCGGACACGGTGCAGATGCCTAGTGCTTTGCGGCCGGCATATGCGGCGTTCATATACAGCATGGCTATCTCCATCTCGACAGCGAGGACACCCATCCGCTGCCAACGGTCGTTGTGGGCGTTGGCGGTGTAGAACGTGTCGGACGAGACTACGTTGCCCACCATATGGCTGTAGCCGAAACGCTCGCAGGCCTCGACGGCACGCCGTGCCAAACAGAAGTCGGCAATAGGAGCGAAGGTGCCCGGCAGCTCGTACTGTGCGGCATAGTTGGAGTTGGTGCAGGCACCCGTTGCAACGACAAGGTCGCCGACGTGCAGCGTCTCCTGTATCGAACCGGCGGAGCCGACACGTATTATGGTCTGCACGTCGTAGAAGTGGAACAGCTCGTAGGTGTAGATGCCTATCGAGGGGCCGCCCATGCCGTGACCCATGACGCTGATGCGGCGACCGTCGCGACAGCCGGTGTAGCCGAGCATGCCGCGCACCTCGTTGAACAGCACAGGGTCCGCGAGGTAACGCTCTGCCATAAACTTGGCGCGCAATGGGTCGCCTGCCATGATGACGGTGTCGGCAATGTCGCCATAGGCGGCACCGATGTGTGGGGTGGGTGTGTCGGACATGTTGTTATTGCGTTATATTCATGTGTTTTGAGTCAACGCGACCACTTGGTCTCTAGTAGCTGCGGGCGAATACGACACGGCGGTGGCTGGGGCGGCCGCTGTAGATGCAGGTGCCCTCCTCGTCGGGAGCGTCGTAGGGGATGCAACGGATGGTGGCTTTGGTCTCCTCCTTGATGCGCTCTTCGGTCTCGGCGGAGCCGTCCCAGTGGCAGAGCAGGAAGCCGTTCTTCTCTATCTCGGTCTTGAAGTTGTCCCATGTGTCCACGCGACGTGTCATCGAGGCACGGAAGTCGGAGGCTTTCTTGAAGAGGTTGTGCTGTATCTCTTCCATGAGTGCGGCCACATGGTCGGCGATGCCTTCGATGGGCAGGGTGGTCTTCTCCAACGTGTCGCGACGGCATATCTCGCAGGTGCCGTTCTCGAGGTCGCGCGGACCGATGGCGAGGCGCACGGGGACACCCTTGAACTCATATTCGTTGAACTTCCATCCCGGCTTGTATTCCGGACGGTTGTCGTACTTGACGGTGAGGCCTTTGGCGTCGAGGGCGCGGATTATAGGCTCGACATGTTCGTCGAGCTGTGCCATCTGCTGGTCGCTCTTGGCGATAGGCACTATGGCTACGTGGATGGGCGCCAGACGCGGCGGCAGCACGAGGCCGTTGTCGTCGCTGTGGGTCATGATGAGGGCTCCCATCAGACGTGTGCTGACACCCCACGAGGTGGCCCACACATACTCCAGCTTGTTCTCTTTGTTGAGAAACTGCACATCGAAGGCTTTGGCAAAGTTCTGCCCGAGGAAGTGGCTGGTGCCTGCCTGCAGGGCCTTGCCGTCCTGCATCATGGCCTCGATGCAGAGGGTGTCGAGGGCACCGGCGAAACGCTCGTTGGGACTCTTGTGACCTTTGATGACAGGCACGGCCATGTAGCTTTCTACGAAGTCGGCATACACGTCGAGCATACGGCGAGCCTCTTCCTCGGCTTCTTCGCGTGTGGCGTGTGCGGTGTGCCCCTCCTGCCACAGGAACTCGGCTGTGCGGAGGAACATGCGCGTGCGCATCTCCCAACGTACCACGTTGGCCCACTGGTTGCAGAGGATGGGCAGGTCGCGGTACGACTTGATCCAGTTCTTGTAGGTACTCCAGATGATGGTCTCCGACGTGGGTCGCACGATGAGCTCTTCTTCCAGCTTGGCGGCAGGGTCGACGACAACGCCGTCCCCGTCCGGACTGTTCATCAGCCTGTGGTGCGTCACCACGGCACACTCCTTGGCGAAACCTTCGACGTGCTCGGCTTCGCGGCTCAGGAAGCTCTTGGGAATAAACAGGGGGAAATAGGCGTTCTGGTGCCCTGTCGCCTTGAACATGCTGTCCAGCTGGCACTGCATCTTCTCCCATATAGCGTAGCCGTATGGCTTGATTACCATACATCCGCGCACTGCGCTCTGTTCGGCCAGGTCGGCTCGCACCACCAGGTCGTTATACCACTCGGAATAGTTCTCTGAACGTTTTGTAAAGTCTTTTGCCATTGTTGTTTATGCAATATATTCGTTAATTCGTTAATTCGTTGATTCGTTAATTTGAACTGTTGAAAGGTTTATGGTCTCGGTAGTTGATAAAAAATTGGTTTCTTCGCAACCCTCGTTTTCTCGCCTCGGCATAGTGCAAACACTGCGTGATTTGCCCTCTGCGCTCGGCTTATCGAAAACGTTTGATTCAATAACGTGAATGCTCCCTTTTTATTTTGTGCGCACGGACAATATTTTTCAACTCGAATAATAAATTGACCTTTGTTGCGTTTTTCAAGCATAAAAACAGATAACGGAAACAGTATGACTAAACATACCCTGCTGACGATGGCGCTGTTGCTCGCGGCGCTGGCGGGATGGACACAGGAGAAACAGCATGCCGACACACTGCGGTGTCCGGTCATAGGCTTCTCGTTCGGCACCTTGATGCCAGGCGGCGGCAGCGCCAGCGAGGGCGCGTCGCATGGCAACATGGCCGACCTCTACAAGGGACCCTATCTCGATTTCGGCATCGAGGCCGACTACATGTTTGCTTCAGGATGGATGCTGACGCTCGACGGCGACTTGTGGTTCGGCTACAACAGCGACAACCTGCGGCAGCGCGACGAACGCTACGGACACGTCTTCTTGCCGGGCAACTACGCCATGAGCTGGAACGGTGTGGACGGCAACGTACAGGCCTACAACCGCTCGCTGGCCGTCAGGGTGGGGGTGGCCAAGCTGCTGCGCGTTGTGCCCGACAACCCCAACTCGGGCATCCTGCTTGGCGCGGGCGGCGGCTGGCTGATGCAGAAGACGGTGTTCTCGCAGGATATGAACGACACTCCCGTGCCACAGCTGCTGGGCGACTATGGCAAGATAATCGACCATTTGCGCAACGGCGCCATGCTCACGCAAAGCATAGGCTTCTGCTACATGGCCAACTATCTGACCTACGTCAACGTCAAGATTGAATTCACCGTCAGCGAGTGCATGATGTGGTCGAGTCGCAACTATCAGCTCGACAACCTGATGGGACTGGTCGGCAAGGACCCCAACCGCTACTTCGACATGATGTACGGCATCAAGCTCACATGGATGTTCCCCCTGATGGGCAAGACCACCTACGACTACTACTACTATTGACCTGACAAGCCTCCACAAAATCTCCCCCTTGTAATAACATTCGTCCCCATCACTCCCCCCTCACTCCATTTCACTCCCTCTTTACTCCCCCTGAAGGAGCCTCCTCTAAATCTCCCCCTTGTAATAACATTCGTCCCCATCACTCCCCATCACTCCCCATCACTCCCCATCACTCC
>FLNX01000460.1_pt1 | contig 75007 bp, 76 predicted proteins | sample 1140341 | NCBI WGS metagenome assembly FLNX01 (sample SAMEA3878208, study PRJEB12797) | bioreactor metagenome | biome: Moose rumen | place: Sweden | collected 2011-10
GCGGGTGCAGCAGCCTTAGCCGCTCTCGCTTCTTTCTGTGCAACATTTTTCAGCGTTGCATTACAAACCTTACAAATCTTAACCTGCTTTCCGTCAATCTCTTTTTCATACAGAGTCTTAACGTTTGTTTTTCCACAGCGCGGACACGTGCCACGACCGTGATGTGCTTCTGAGCGGATACCAGCTCCGCGATGACCTTTAGACATCTCTTAGTCCTCCGCCTTTGCTTTCTTTTCAGCCTTCGGTTTTTCCGCAGACTTAGCAGGAGCCTTCTTTGCAGCCCCTTCTTTCTTTTCAGCCGCCTTCTTAGCAGGTTTTTCTGCCTTTGCCTTGGGCTCAGCCTTCTTTGCCTTAGCAGCATCCTTATCTTCTTCAGTCGGCAACGTATAGTCTACCAACTCAAGGATAACCATGTCTGCTGCGTCACCCTGACGGAAACCGATTTTAAGGATGCGGGTGTAACCACCCTTGCGTTCCTTCATTCTGGGACCCAGTTCCGTAAAGAGCTTGTTCAAGATTTTTTCGTCCTGAATGTACTTTGCTGCGATACGGCGATTGTGTACTGAATCTACCTTACTGCGTGTAATCAACTTTTCAGCAGCACGACGCACTTCCTTTGCTTTTGCACTGGTAGTCGTAATGCGTTCAAATCTGAAAAGAGAAGTTACCATATTTCGTGACATAGCACGGCGATGTGCTGTTGTACGAGAAAGCGGATTAAAACCATTTCTATGATTCATCTGATTCTTCCTTCTGCTTTGGCTTAGTTAAATTGACAGCGTTTTTCAGGTGACTGTAGTCCGTCATACCGAGCGTCAAGTTCCATTCCTGGAGTTTTTCCTTAATCTCAGTCAGACTCTTCTTACCAAAATTACGAGTTTTGGCAATGTCATCCTCTGTCTTTTTGGTTAATTCGCCGATTGTGCGAATATTTGCGTTCTTCAGGCAGTTTGATGAACGAACTGAAAGTTCCAATTCCTCAACAGGCGTACGGAGCAAGGCACTGATTCTCTCGTCACCTTCATCAACATCATCACCACTAAAAACATCATTGTCGTTAAAGTTCACAAAGATTGAGAAGTGATCTTTTGCAATCTTTGCCGCTTCTGCCAATGCATCTTCAGGAGCGATAGTACCATCGGTCCAAATCTCAAGAATAAGCTTGTCGTAGTCATTGCGCTGACCAACACGACAAGGTTCAATAGCGAACTTCACCTTGCGAACAGGAGAGAAAATCGCATCCATCGGAATTGTACCAACAACTTCGATATAATGCTCATTCACTTCTGCCGGAACATAACCTCTTCCCAGGTCAACCTGAACTTCAATTTCAAGATGAGCACCATCCATCATAGTGAAGACTGGCACATCTTTTGTAAATACTTCAAGTTGTCCTTCTTTTTCAAAGTCATCGCTTTTTACCGTGCCAGGACCTTTGAATTCATAAAGAAGAGTATCTTGCTCTGTATCGCCAGGAAGACGCACGCGAATCTGTTTCAAGCTATTCAAGATTTCCAGCGTATCTTCTGAAACATTCGGAATTGTTTCAAACTCACTGGAAATTACATGAGGTACACCGTCAGCATCATATGAAGTAATCCGAACTGATGAAACCGCAAATCCCTGAATAGATGAAAGCAGTACACGACGAAGGGTATTTCCAATCGTTGTACCAAATCCATGTTCAAAAGGATATGCCGTAAACTTACCGTAATCCGGATTCGTTTCCAGATGTTCAAATGTAATGCCTTTTGGTTTCTTAAAACCTTTTAGCAGATTTTTGCGAGCCATCTGAACTCCTTTGTATAAAATAGAGCTCAACCACGAGCCATTTTTGTAATACTATGCAGGCAGATAATTCTGCCAGATTTCCAACAATCCGCTGCGGTTTAGGCGGACTGTGCCAGACTATCCGGCCACTTGAACAAATGACAGCAAAAAAAAGGCTGTCAAATGTTCGTCTTTTACATACGGCGTGTCTTACGCGGGCGGCATCCGTTGTGAGGAATCGGTGTAACGTCAGAAATTGACTTTACCTTGAGTCCCAAAGTTCCCAAAGCGCGGACTGCATTTTCGCGGCCGACACCCGGTCCCTTTACGAATACGTGTACTTCACGCAGACCGTAACTCACTGCCTTCTGAACAGCTGTTTCTGCAACAGTCTGTGCGGCAAAGGGAGTAGATTTTTTTGCTCCACGGAAGCCCAGTCCACCCGAAGAAGCCCAAGAAAGCGCATTTCCCTTCAAGTCTGTAATTGTTACGATAGTATTGTTGAACGTTGCCTGAATGTACACATTGCCTTCGTAGACGCTCTTCTTTTCCTTTCGTTTCTTTGTAGTATTTGCCATTTACCTTACATCCCCCGCCTATCAGACAGCCTTCTTCTTGTTTGCAACCGTCTTCTTTTTACCTTTGCGAGTACGTGAGTTAGTGCGTGTGCGCTGACCACGAACGGGCAAACCTTTGCGATGGCGAAGGCCACGATAGCAACCAATATCCATCAGGCGCTTAATGTTAAGACCAATTTCTGAACGAAGACGACCTTCAACCTTGTACTCTGCATCAATCAGAGCACGAAGCTTAGCCTGTTCATCCTGATCCAAGTCATTCATCATCTTCTGAGGATCAATATTGGTTTTTTCACAAATCGCTTTTGCTGCTGAACGACCGATACCATAGATATAGGTCAATGCAACGACAACATGCTTATTAGGGAGGTCAACTCCCGCAATTCGAGCCATCTGTTACTCCTCAACCCTGCTTCTGCTTATGCTTTGGGTTAGTGCAAATGATACGGACAATACCATTGCGCTTAATTACCTTGCACTTGTCGCAAATGGGCTTTACGCTGGTTCGTACTTTCATAAAAGTCCCCCTAGGAACATATGCTTTTTTCGCTGAATCATGGCAATTCGCAATGAATTACAATTCAACGTTCTAAAAATATAGCATAAATTCCCAAACTTATTCTACTGCTACAGTCGGAAAATCTAAGAAATTTAGACACAATTTGCGCGAATTTAGCACTAATTCGCGCAAATTATTGCATATCTAGATTAGCCTAAAGATTTCTTGACCGCAGTTTGCCTCTCTTAACAAGCCCCTCTGAGTGGTGCATCTTAAGCAAGGCTTCAATCTGGCTCATCGTATCCAAGTCAACACCAACCAAAATCAAGAGTGAAGTACCGCCCATCAACATTGAAATCGACTGGGGGAATCCAAATAGATTCTGGATAATTGTCGGCAATACTGCAATTGCAGCAAGATACAAGGAACCCGGCAATACGAGACGGTTTAAAACCTTCTGCATATATTCTTCTGTTTTGTCGGTACGAATTCCCGGAATGGTTCCGCCATTCTCTCTTATGTTCTTTGCGATTTCTGTGGGGTTCAGGGTTACCTGTGTGTAGAAGTATGCAAAGAAAATAATCAGGAGCACCAGCAAAATATTGTACCACCATCCTGTCGGCGTAAGGATTGCAGAAAGACGAGCAATCCAACGTGCAGAATTCTGACTGTTACCAAGACTTGAAACAATCTGGAGCGGGAAAGTCAAGAATGACGAAGCAAAAATGACCGGAATAACTCCCGACGGATTGATTTTGAACGGAATGTAAGTATTCTGTCCGCCGTACATCTTGCGGCCAACAACACGCTTTGCATAGTTGACCGGAATCTTGCGAACGCCCTGCTGCTCATATACAACAAAAGCGATGACTGCAACAAACATAATCAGTACGACAATCAAGAACACCGGATTGATTTCCGGGCTCGGTCCCGAAACCTTTTCATACAGTTCCACAACCGCATGGGGCAGACGAGCAACGATACCAGCAAAAATCAAAATTGAAATTCCGTTTCCGATACCATGTGCCGTAATCTGGTCACCCAACCACACCGTAATCATTGCACCCGTTGTTACCGTGAGCATTGCAAGCAGTCTGAATGCGATACCGTTTTCAAGTACAACTGCACCTGGAATACTGTACGCATACACTGTTACAGCAAAAGACTGAATCAGACAGACAAAGACTGTCCCGATTCTCGTCCAAGCCGCAACCTTACGCTGACCGCCGTCCTCTTGCGCAATGCGTTTGAGAGACGGAAAAATAATCAGCGCAAGCTGCAAGATAATCTGTGTTGAAATGTAAGGCATAACACCCAACATGAACACAGAAAAGTTAGAGAATGCACCACCGGCAAAGAAGTCCATATAACTCGCAAATGCGTTTCTGTTTTTTGATGCCAAATCCCTAAAATAGTCAACAAGGACTCCTGCATCAACACCCGGAATTGTCAGCACACATCCCAGACGGAAAACAGCTAAGATTACAAAAGTAAAGAAAAGGCGACTGCGCAATTCTTTAATTCTGAACATATTTACAATCGGATTATTTGCCATGTGTGTCTCCGCCGCTTACTTTTCTTCTTTTTTGGTAGATTTTTTTGCAGCCTCGACTTTTGTATCAGCATTTTCAGCGACCTTTACGGAACCGCCGGCCTTTTCAATTTTAGCCTTTGCAGATGCAGAAACCTTGTCCACTTCTACCGTCAATTTTTTTGTCAGTTCGCCGTCAGCCAGAATCTTTACCAGCTTATCAGCAGAATCAAGCAATCCCTTTGCAATCAGAGATTCTTTGTTTACCGTATCGCCATCGTTGAATTTTTCTTCCAGCAACTTTACGTTTACAGTAACGAATTCCTTCTTGAAAGGATAGTTTGAGAAACCGCGGTGAGCAATACGGCGATACAAAGGCATCTGACCGCCTTCAAAACCGATATATGTCTTACCGCCAGAGCGAGACTGCTGTCCCTTGTTTCCCTTGCCTGCTGTAGTACCACGACCTGATGATGAGCCACGACCTACAATGCGCTTTTTCTTATTGGCACCCTGAGGTGCGCTCAGTACGAAATCTGCCATTATTTTGTCTCCTCAACTTCAACCAAGTGTGAAACAGAAGCAACCATGCCACGAACGCAGGGATTATCTTCCTGTACTACTGAAGAATTGATCTTTTTCAGACCAAGACTGCGGACAGTAGCCTTTTTAGCAGGCTTCTGACCAATTACGCTTCTCTTAAGAGTAATCTTGAGTTTCTTAGCCATGATCAACCCCACATATCCTGCAGAGACTTACCTCTGTTAGATGCAACTGCCTTTGCGTCCATAAGGTTCGCAAGGGCATCGAATGTTGCGCGAACAACGTTGACTGATGAGCGTGAGCCCTGTGACTTAGAAATAACATCAGTTGCTCCGATTGCGTCCATAATTGCACGAACCGGACCACCAGCGATGATACCAGTACCAGGACAAGCCGGCTTCAGCAGAATTGCTGAACTCTTGTACTTGCCAATCATCTCATGGGGCAAAGTTCCGTTCTTAACGGGCACCATAACGAGGTTGCGCTTTGCCTTGTCAACACTCTTTCTAATTGCCTCGGAAACATCATTTGCTTTACCAAATCCGTATCCGACACGTCCCTTCTGGTCACCAACAACTGTCAGTGCTGAGAAAGACATTCTACGACCGCCTTTTACAGTCTTAGATGTACGGTTCAGCTTAACCAGCTTTTCGATGAACTCTTTCGGTTCTCTTTCTTTATCAAACTTATTCTGGCGTTCCATAGACTCTCCTAGAATTCAATCCCGGCTTTGCGGGTTGCGTCTGCAAGGGCCTTGACAACACCATGATACAGATAACCGTTGCGGTCGAAGACTACTGTTTTAATCTTCTTTTCCTGCAGGCGTTTTCCCAAAGCTTCACCAAGTTTTGTTGCACCGTCGATATTCGGCTTAAGTGCAGCAAATTCCTTTTCCATCGTAGAAATGGCGGCCAGGGTCTTACCCTCATCGTCATTGATAACCTGAACATACAGATTCGTATTGCTGCGGGTTACAGTCATGCGCGGGCGTTCCGCGGTACCGAAAATCCGCTTGCGAATGTGAATCTTACGATGCAGGCGCTTTCTATTTTTTTCAGTCAGTTTCTTCAACATATTGCTACACCACCTTATTTAACGCCGGTCTTACCAACTTTGCGTCTGATAACTTCAGTTTCATAGCGGATACCCTTGCCCTTATACGGCTCCGGTGCACGCAATTTGCGAATCTGAGCACTGAACTCACCTACCAGTTGTTTGCTTACGCCAGTAATAGTGATTTTACCCTGAGCGTCAGCTGTAACAGTCAAGCCTTCAGGGATAATTGCGATGAAGTCTGAAGAATACCCCAAATTCATCACAAGGTTTTTGCCCTGCACTTCTGCTCTATAACCAACACCAGTGATAATCAAAGATTTTGTAAAACCAGTCGTAACGCCTGTCACCATATTGTGAATCAAAGCGCGATACAGACCATGAGCCGCATTAGCAGCCTTAGTCTCAGACTTTGGTGTTACCGTAATCTGCCCATCTTTAAACTCAACAGCAACATCATCGCTATAAGCCTGTTTCAGTTCGCCTTTCGGTCCCTTTACAGTGATAACGTTGTTCGCTGTTGTAACTGTTACTCCTGCCGGTACAGCAACAGGAAGTTTTCCGACTTTAGACATCTCTTCCTCCTATTACCAAACCTTGCAAACCAGTTCGCCACCGACCATCTTCTCGCTTGCTTTCTTGCCAGTAGTTACACCGACAGATGTAGAAACGATCAATGTGCCGTAACCGTTGTAAACACGGGGCAAATCCTTATAACCAGAGTATACGCGGCGACCAGGCGTAGAAATTTTTTCTACTCCGTGGATAACCGGACCATTCTGATCATCATACTTCAAGAAGATACGGATGATTGATTTGTTTTCTTCCTGCACTTTCTTGAAATTCTTAATATATCCTTCTGTCTTCAGGATCTTCACGATTTCCAGCTTAAGTTTAGATGTAGGAACATCTACCTTTTCGTGGCGAGCCTGAACGGCATTGCGGATCTTTGTCAGCATATCTGCTACGGGATCTGATGCACTCATTTCTTATTCTCCTCCACTACTACCAACTAGATTTTGTGACACCTGGCAACAGGCCTTCACTTGCTAACTTACGGAAGCAGACACGACACATCTTGAACTTGCGCAAGTAACCACGGGGACGACCACAAATCTGACAGCGATTGTATTCGCGTGTGCTGTATTTGGGAGTGCGATCCGCTTTGATAATCATTGATTTCTTAGCCATGCTTTCCTCACTACTTTCTGAACGGCATGCCGAACTTGGTAAGCAGAGCACGAGCTTCATTATCCGTGCGTGCACTCGTTACAATTGAGATGTTCATACCAGCAATCTTGACAATCTTATCGAAGTCGATTTCTGGGAAGATAATCTGTTCTGTAATACCAAGAGAGAAGTTTCCGTGTCCGTCAAAGCCGGTTGCCTTGATACCGCGGAAATCCTTAACACGAGGTAATGCTACATTGATAAGGCGATCCAAGAATTCATACATGATGGTACCGCGCAATGTAACCATTACACCAACTTCATTGCCCTCACGCAACTTAAAGTTAGCGATACTCTTCTTTGCCCTTGTTTTTACAGCTTTCTGACCAGTAATCTGTGTCAGGTCAGTAACTGCGGCATCAAGGAGTTTCTTGTTGGTGAGTGCTTCGCCAACGCCCATGCTTACCACAACCTTTTTGATTGCGGGAATCTGCATCGGCGTTGTGTAACCCAGTTCCTTAAAGAGAGCGGGTGCGATTTCGTCCTTGTAGACTTTCTTAAGCCGAGGTACGTACTTATCCATTACAGTGCTTCTCCACACTTACGGCAGACGCGAATTTTCTTGTCGCCGTCGATTTTGTAACCAATTTTAGTCGGACCGCATTTCTTACACACGATTGCGACATTAGAAATGTGCAGCGGAGCTTCAATCTCAGCGATACCGCCCTGATCCTGCTGGCTGCGTTTTTTCATTGCCTTCTTGACAATGTTGACTCCAGATACAATAACTGCGTCCTTTTTAGCAACGATGCGAACAACCTGCCCGCGCTTGCCCTTGTCTTTTCCTGCAATTACCTGTACCGTGTCGTCCTTATGGATTTTGAATTTCTTTTCCATGATTCAATACTCCTTATAGAACTTCCGGCGCCAATGATACGATTTTCATAAAATCCATATCACGAAGCTCACGGGCAACTGGTCCGAAAATACGTTTTCCTTTCGGGTTCTTATCAGCATCAACGATAACGCAAGCATTGTCGTCAAAGCGGATATATGTACCGTCCGGGCGGCGATATTCTTTTGCAACGCGAACGATTACCGCTTTCTGAACTGAACCTTCTTTAATTGTTGACGTAGGAATTGCTTCCTTAATCGCCACTACAACAATGTCACCGATACCAGCATAGCGGCGGTGTGAGCCACCGAGTACCTTGATTACCTGAGCGAGCTTTGCGCCAGAGTTATCAGCAACAGTCAAATTTGATTGCATTTGAAGCATATTGGTAACTCCTTAGCCTTATTTTGCACGCTCGATAATTTCTTCAAGACGCCAGCACTTATCTTTTGAAAGAGGGCGACATTCCACGATACGCACTGTATCTCCAATGTGAGCTTCATTCTTTTCATCATGAACCTTACATTTCTTTGTGCGTGTAACATACTTCTTATAAAGCGTATCCATTCTCTTGGTGTTGATAGACACAACGATGGTCTTATCCATTTTATCGCTGGTTACCAAGCCAACCAAAGAACGTTTTGCGCCTTTCTGAACAGTCTGTTCTGCCACGATTCAGCTCCTACTTTGTCTGTCCGGTCAGTTCTTTCTGGCGGATGAACGTCTTTACTTTCGCGATTTCGCGACGTACTGCACGTTCCTGCATCGGGTTATCTACATGGCCGTTTACCTTCTGGAAACGGATATCCATGTACTTCTGCTTAAGCTCTTTTTCCTGTGCAACCAATTCGTTGTAAGACAGTTCCTTTACATTCTTTTTCTTTGAAGCCATCTTTCTACTCCTTAGTCTTGCGTCGGTTTAAAGGCAATCTTTGTTTTAATCGGCAGCTTGCTTGCAGCAAGTGTCAGAGCTGCTTCTGCAGCCTTGATGTCTACTTCGCCAACTTCAAACAAAATCATACCCGGCTTAATAACGGCAGCCCAGAATTCAGGAGAACCCTTACCCTTACCCATACGAGTTTCAGCAGGTTTCTTTGAAATAGGCTTGTCCGGGAACACACGTGTCCAAACATGACCCTTACGGTCAATTCTACGGTTAATTGCAACACGAGCAGCTTCAATCTGCTTTGCACTCAACCATACTGAATCCAAGGCTACCAGAGCGATGTCTCCAAAGTCAATGGTATTGTCACGAGTTGCATTACCCTTAATTCTTCCGCGCTGTACTTTGCGGTGAATAACTCTTTTAGGACTAAGCATTTACGTTACTCCTTTGAAGCACTGCGAGCGGGGCGTTTCCTGTCCGCAGGCTTTTTGTCTGCTGACTTTCCTTCGCCAGATGCATCACGGTCACGACGCGGCTTGCGTACCAACTGACCAGCATCTTCATTCTGCTCACGACCATAGTTCATGCCATTGTAGACCCAAACTTTAATACCGATTTTACCGTATGTCGTATGAGCTTCAAAAGTTCCATAGTCGATATCCGCACGGAGAGTGTGAAGAGGAACGCGTCCCAACTTCAATTCTTCGCTGCGGCTCATATCTGCACCACCAAGACGACCAGCGAGGCGAATCTTAATTCCCTGTGCGCCACCCTTCATAGCGTTTGCAGAAGCCTGCTTCAGAGCCTTACGGAATGAACCGCGACCTGAAAGCTGGCGTCCAACATTCTGTGCAATCAGAGAAGCATTGATGTCGGCACGTTTGATTTCTTTAATCTTAATCTGCACCTTCTTTGTCAGCTTCGCCTGAATTTCAGCGCTAATCTTTTCGATATTTGCGCCTTTCACACCAATAATGACACCCGGACGAGCAGTGTGAATTACGATTGTCACACGCTGCGGATGACGGATAATTTCGATTTCAGCAATATCAGCATTCTGGCATTCCGGCAGAGATGTTACCATCTTGCGAATTTTCAAATCTTCCAGAACAAGGTCTGCATATTCACGAGGATCTGCATACCAGCGAGACTGCCATGTCTTGTTTACGCCAAGACGCAAACCGATAGGATTTACTTTCTGACCCACTTTATTCCCCCGCCTTCTCGTCAACAATGACGGTGATATGGCACATACGCTTCAAGAGCTGATCAGCACGACCGCGTGCGCGGAACCACACTCTCTTGAGTCTCGGACCTTCGTCGATGCGAATTTCCTTGACATACAGCATATCTTCATCCAGTTTCTTGTTAGCATACAGTGCATTGGACGCCGCTGATTTCAGAGTACCAGCGATAAGTTTTGCACCTTTCTGCGGCATGTTAGCAAGAATTGCCATAGCCTCTGAGTAGGGCTTCTGATTGATTACATGAGCAACAGGGCGAACCTTTGTCGGAGATGCAATCAGGAATTTTGTAGTGGCTACATAACCTTTCTTTTCAGCCATAATATCCACCTTACTTTGCAGCTTTTTTATCTGAACCGCCATGACCCTTGAAGGTACGTGTCGGAGCAAATTCGCCGAGCTTGTGACCGACGAGATTCTCTGTTACGTAAACCGGAACCCATGACTTGCCATTATACACAGAAATAGTATTGCCTACCATTTCAGGGATGATTGTAGAGCAGCGAGAATATGTTTTAATCATCTTCTTGTCTGACTCTTTATTCATCTCGATTACTTTCTTGTAAAGACTCTTTTCAATGAAAGGTCCTTTTTTAACAGATCTTGACACCGCTAACTCCTCTACTTCTTACGACGTGAAACAATGAACTTGCTTGACGTCTTTCTCTTGTTGCGAGTTTTGTAACCACGACAAGGCTGTCCCCAAGGAGTAACAGGCTGATGTCCTTTACCTGCACCTTCACCACCACCAAGCGGGTGATCGACTGGGTTCATCGCCATACCACGAACAGTCGGGCGAATACCAAGCCAGCGCTTGCGACCTGCTTTACCGAGCTGAGTGTTCATGCGGTCTTCATTGCCAACAACACCGATTGTAGCATAGCATTTGCCAAGCACACGGCGAGTTTCGCTTGAAGGCAGACGGATAACAACATATTCACCGTCTTTTGCAGCCACCAAAGCACTTGCACCGGCAGAACGAGCAAGCTGTCCGCCACGACCAAGTGTCAACTCGATGTTATGTACTGTGAAACCTACCGGAATTGCTTCCAAAGGCAATGCATTTCCGACAGTCGGAGTCGCATTTTCACCTGACATAACTTTCTGACCAACTACCAGTCCTTTCGGAGCGATAATATAGCGCTTTTCGCCATCTGCATAAGCAATCAGAGCGATATTTGCACTGCGGTTCGGATCATATTCAATTGTCTTGACCGTTCCGGGAATGCCGTGCTTATTGCGCTTGAAGTCAATTACACGATACTTTCTTTTGTGTCCGCCGCCCTGGTGACGCACAGAAATACGTCCGCCCTGGCCACGTCCACCGTTTGACTTAAGACCTGATACCAGACTTTTTTCGGGTTTATCGGTTGTCAGTTCTTCTCTTACCAAATCAATGCGGTTACGAGTACCCGCAGTGTATGGTTTAAAAACTTTAAGAGCCATCTGGTTCCCCTTAATTTACGAAGGCTTAAACGCCCTCGAATACCTTAATCGTTTCACCGGGAGCGAGACGAACAATCGCCTTCTTCCAGCTGGCAGTTCTTCCGGGTCTTCCGCGGAGACGCTTCATCTTGCCAAAAACATTGATTGTTGTGCAGTTCACAACTTTAACATTGAAGAGCTTTGATACTGCTTCTTTAATCTGAGTCTTTGTGGCATCAGATGCTACCTTGAACACATACTTGTTCTGCTCGCGGAGCGCAGTAGCTTTTTCAGACAGTACCGGCTGAATAAGAACATCGTTCATATTTGACAAATCGCTCATTATTTAGCCTCCTCTTCTACTTTATAGAAATCAGAAAGATTCTTTGCCGCACCTTCCAACAGGATGACCTTGCGTCCGTAGAAGAGATCATGTGCGCGCAAGCGGTTGTATGACAGGAAATACAGGTTGCGAATATTACGCCCAGCCTGCTTAATCTTCTTGTCGTCATCCTTGAGGATGATTACAGTTCGCTCATCTTTTGCAAAGTTGTTCAGGATTTTTACCAAATCCTTTGTCTTTCCGCTGTCCACTGTGAAATCTTCCACGACAGTCAGTCTGTCGCTCTGAGCCTGCAAAGACAGAATTGATTTCATAGCAAGACGCTTTTCTTTCTTCGGAATGGAATAGCTGAAATCACGCGGCTTCGGTCCAAAAATTGTACCGCCACCTACGTTAATTGGTGATTTTTTATCACCACGGCGAGCGTGACCAGTTCCCTTCTGCTTGTACGGCTTAGCGTTTGAACCATGCACTTCTGAGCGAGTCTTTGTGCATGCAGTACCAACACGCTTGTTTGCCAATTCGTTCGTGATGGCGTAGTAAATGACATCCTCATTTACCGGAAGACCGAACACGGTATCATCAAGTGTAATCGTGCGGAGTTCTTTACCATCGATTGAATAAACTTTCTTTTCCATCGTATTCCCTCGACCTTACTTCTTAACCGCAGACTTGATAATCAGCGTGCAATCTTTTACTCCCGGGACAGCCCCGCGAACCATAACTACCTTCAGCTCAGGATCAATCTTAACAATCTTAAGGTTCTGTACTGTTACACGTTCAAAACCCATACGTCCCGGCATCTTGATGTTTTTCATGCTGTGTCCAGGTGTCGTACAATTTCCTGTTCCGCCCGGCTCACGATGGAATTTAGAACCGTGCGTTGCACGTCCACCATGGAAGCCCCAGCGTTTCATAACACCCTGGAATCCCTTACCTTTTGAAGTTGCGGTAACATCGACAAATGATGTCTTTTCAAAGAGTTCAAGACCAATCTGGTCACCAACTGCAACCTCTTTCTCGAAGTCTCTGAATTCTTTCAGATGACGCTTCGGTGAAATGTTTTCAGGAAACTGACCCTTGTATGCCTTGTTCACTTTTGATTCTTTCAAATCTTCAAGACCGAGAACAACAGCATCATATCCGTTAGCTTCCTTTGTTTTTGTAGCAACAACAGTGTTCGGCTCGACGTGGATCACGGTTACTGGTGTCAGGTTGCCGTTTTCGTCGAAAATCTGTGTCATTCCTACTTTTTTTGCTATCAGACCTTTCATTCTGACTTTTCTCCTACAGAAAGACCTTGCAGTCCTTCTCTATTCAGCCGCCATCCCCGATCCATAGGGGACCGTACTGTTTTATTACAGCAAGACCTGTTGCAACGCAACGCAATCTTACTGCTTAATTTCTACATCCACACCGGCAGGCAGTTCAAGTTTCATCAGTGAATCCATTACATCTGTAGAAGGATTCAAGATGTCAATCAACCGTTTGTGTGTTCTCATTTCAAACTGCTCACGTGACTTCTTGTTGACGTGGGGTGAGCGCAGAACAGTAACCTTGTTGATTCTGGTCGGAAGCGGGATCGGGCCTGAAACCTTAGCACCTGCTTTCTGAACAGTCTGCACGATGGCTTTTGCACTCTGATCGATCAGTTCTACATCATATGCACGAAGTCTGACACGAATCTTTTCGTTAGCCATTAAAATATTCCTCCAGGAAACAAAACGGGCACAACCGGAGCCGTACCCGTTTATCCATAAACCAAATAAAACTATTCGATAATCTTAGTAACCTGACCAGAAGCGATTGTGTGACCACCCTCGCGAATAGCCAGTTTCAGACCTTCATCCATAGCAATCGGGTGAATCAGAGTACCAATAATCTTGGTGTTGTCGCCCGGATTGACCATTTCTGTACCAGCCGGCAGTTCAACAGTACCGGTGATATCAGTTGTACGGAAGTAGAACTGAGGACGATAGCCTGAGAAGAAGGGGCTGTGGCGTCCACCTTCATCCTTTGACAGAACGTAAATCTGTGCTTCGAACTTGGTGTGCGGGTGGATAGTTCCCGGAGCAGCCAGAACCTGACCGCGCTCCACGTCTTTCTTTTCAATGCCGCGGAGAAGGATACCAACGTTATCACCAGCCATACCTTCGTCCAAAGTCTTCTGGAACATTTCGATACCAGTAACAGTTGTGTTCTGCGTCGGGCGGATACCAACGATTTCAACAGCGTCAGCCATCTTAACGATACCGCGTTCGATACGTCCAGTAACAACAGTACCACGACCAGAAATCGTGAAGATGTCTTCAATCGGCATCAAGAAGGGCTTGTCTTCTTCACGCTTGGGATCATCGAACCATGTATCCATAGCCTCAAGCAGGTCATCGATACACTTGGTGTCTTCCGCAGTAGCACCGTCAGCCAGAGCCTTGAATGCTGAACCCTGGATAATCGGAGTATTTTCGTCAAAACCGTATTCCTTGATAGTGTCCTTAACTTCCTCAACAACCAGTTCAAGCAGGTCAGGATCATCAACCAGGTCAACTTTGTTCAAGAAGACGATAATCTTGGGAACGCCAACCTGACGTGCGAGCAGAAGGTGCTCACGAGTCTGCGGCATAACTGAGTCCGGAGCAGAAACAACGAGAATAGCACCGTCCATCTGGGCAGCACCAGTAATCATGTTCTTGATGTAGTCAGCGTGTCCCGGGCAGTCGATGTGTGCGTAGTGGCGCTTGTCTGACTGATACTCCAGGTGACGAGTGTTGATAGTAATACCACGAGCCTTCTCTTCCGGCGCGTTGTCGATTTCGTCATACTTGAGAGCCTTGTCGCCGTACTTCTTTGCACAGTGCATTGTAATAGCAGCAGACAGAGTGGTCTTACCATGGTCAACGTGACCGATGGTTCCAACGTTCATGTGGGGTTTAGTTCTGTTGAACTTCTCCTTTGCCATGTTTGTTTCTCCTTGCCGACAGTTTCCTTACTTCGGCATTTTAAATATATATGTGATGCACTTTAAGCCAGAACGAAGCTCTTTTCCACTGAAAAAAGTTCATTCGCAACACACTAATGTATGAAACTGATAAAGACGATTTGCAGCAGTCAGACATTCCATCTCTTTCGGAACATCCTGGTTCCTGCTACCGAACATCATCAATTTCACCTTGACGACCGATGTAGCATCCGGAACTCCGTAAGTCACTGAAAGCAACTTACATTCAGGAACGCCTTGACTCAATCGTCTTATTATAGATACTGCCAACGACAGGTACCTGCAAATCAAGGGTTGCACCCACCTGAAAACCGCCATATCTTCACCCGCGGCTAACTTTACGGTGTGCACCGGACCTCCCAAGTCCGCCTGACTATCAAAGAACCCTATAAAAGCACAGATTATCCGAAGATAAAGAGTGTACTCTTTTATACAAAATTTAGAAAGATTGTTCAAGGGGAATTCAAACGAATTTGAAAAAAAATAAATAAAAACCCCGCCACGGATGGCGGGTCATAAGCAGATGAAGGCAAGTTTTCTGCCGTCGGGTTTCGCAAAAACAGGATGTTTTTGCGAATACTCCTTACCAACGATAGTGAGCAAAAGCCTTGTTTGCCTCTGCCATCTTATGGGTATCTTCCTTCTTCTTGAATGCAGAACCAGTGTTGTTGAATGCATCAATCAGTTCAGAAGCGAGCGTATCAGCCATACCGTGACCTGAACGACTGCGTGCTGCTGCGATAATCCAGCGCATTGCAAGGGCTTCGCGGCGGCTGTCACGAATCTCAATCGGCACCTGATAGGTTGCACCACCAACGCGGCGGCTCTTAACTTCTACCAACGGCTTTACGTTGTCCAAAGCCTTGTTGAACACTTCCAGAGGATCCTGATTAGTCTTCTCTTTCAGTTTGTCCATAGCTTCGTAGATAATTTTCGTACAAGTATCTTTCTTTCCGTCCAGCATCATGCGTGTGACGAATTTCGTGATAACCGGGCTGTTGTATTTTGCATCAGGTACAATAGGACGGTTTACGGATTTCTTATGTCTTCCCATGGTATTCTCCTATTATTCCCAGATTAAGCCTTCGGCTTCTTTGCACCGTACTTTGAGCGAGCGCGTTTGCGTCCGTCTACGCCAAGTGCATCTTTTGTACCGCGGATGATGTGATAGCGCACACCAGGAAGATCTTTTACACGACCACCACGGATAAGAACAACTGAGTGTTCCTGCAAGTTATGTCCGATACCGGGAATGTATGCAGTCACTTCAATTCCATTTGACAAGCGAACACGAGCTACCTTACGGAGAGCAGAGTTCGGTTTTTTCGGAGTAACAGTCATAACACGTGTGCAAACACCGCGTTTCTGCGGGCAAGACTCAAGCGCGGGAGCTTTTGTCTGGTTTGCCAGAGACTGTCTTCCTTTACGAATAAGTTGGTTAATTGTAGGCATTGCCTTTTTGTCTCCTATTAGTTTGCCGGCCAGCACTCCGGACAAAATCCTCGCACTAAACCCAAAGTGCGATAGGTTTTAACATTGTATTGAATTCAGAAAATGAATTCAAGGGAATTCATGCATAAAATTACACTGACGAACAAGTAAGCATGTCCGTCAGCGCAATCTTGTCTTACTGATCGTCACCTTCTGACACGGCTGATGTAGATTCGGTCATCAGAGGTTCGCGAGCCAAAGCAAGTTCGGCTTCGCGTTCCTGGCGGCGGCGCTCAAGGATTTCTTCCATTTCGATATCCAAGTCATTGTCACCGCGGTCAAAGAGTTTGACATTGCGATAATTGCGGATACCAGTACCAGCAGGAATCATGTGACCGATAATGACGTTTTCCTTCAGACCATGCAGGCTGTCCGTTGCTCCAGAGATTGCCGCATTCGTAAGAACGCGTGTGGTCTCCTGGAAGGAAGATGCAGAAATGAAGGAGTCGGTTGCCAGAGCAGCCTTTGTGATACCCTGGAACATGGGGCGGGCAACTGCGGGCTGTCCACCTTCTGCGATAACACGCTTGTTCTCTTCGTGGAAGTGGTATTTGTCAACCTGCTGTCCAAAGATAAAGCGTGAATCACCAACGGCCACGATTTCTACCTTGCGGAGCATCTGGCGCACGATAACACCGATGTGCTTGTCATCAATAGATACACCCTGGGCATTGTAAACCTGCTGGATTTCATCCATAAGGTAATTCTGCAGGGCATTTTCGCCAAGGATTGCAAGAATGTCGTGTGCGTCTGGAGATCCATCACACAATGCTTCGCCAGCCTTTACACGGTCACCATCGCGAACCAAAAGACGACGCGTCATCGGAACCAGGTGTTCAAACTGCTTACCATATGAGTCTTCTACGATAACAGAGCGTTTGCCCTTTGTAATCTTACCGAACTTAACGGTACCAGCAATCTGAGAAAGCACAGAGGGAATCTTAGGCTTGCGGGCTTCAAAGAGTTCAGAAACACGGGGCAGACCACCAGTAATATCGTTTGACTTTGCGGCAGCCATAGCAATCTTTGCCAGCGTTACGCCTGCATCAACGTGCTGTTTGTCTTCCACCGTCAGAACTGCGCCTGCAGGCAGATAGTAGCCGCCAAGTTCGTTACCTGCTTCATCGGTAATCAAAATGCGCGGCTGCTTGGTATCCAAGTGCAAGTCACTGATGCTGCGTTCCACATTGCCCGTGTTGGGGTCGATATCTTCAACCAGTGTTGAACCGGCAATAATGTCTTCAAAGTGGACATAGCCTTCTACTTCGGCAATAATCGGCTCTGAATAAGGATCGAATGTACCAACAACTTTGCCTGTTTCTACAATGTCGCCAACCTTTACGAAAATCGTTGAACCGTTGGAGATTTCGATTTCCTGAGGCTTTGCATTGATAAGGTAGAGAACACCGTCTTTTTCCAGAATGCGTCCGTTTTCTTTAGCAATGACATCGCCACCCTTGCGGTTAATCAAGGTTGCTCCTCTCAGAACAGGATCGCCATCTTTTACCGCAGCCTTGTCACCCTTTTCAAGCGTGAGCGTATCAATAATGCGGGTTGCAGTCATGGTACCCTTACGGGTAAAGAGCCAGCCTTCGTTTGTCTCAACGTGCGTACCTTCCATATCATTGACGATAATCGGGTACTTGAGCAGAATGCGGTTTTCCTCAGTTTCCTTAGATGCCGTACCACCAACGTGGAATGTACGCATCGTAAGCTGAGTACCCGGCTGACCGATTGACTGGGCGGCGATAACACCCACAGCCTCACCGATTTCAACCAATTTGTTGCGGGCAAGGTTCTTGCCGTAACATTTGACGCAAACACCGTGCTCTGCTTCACAGGTAAGAACAGTGCGGAGTTTTACTTTTTCCACACCGGCTTCATCAATGCGGTCTGCCAGTTCTTCCGTGATATATTCGTTTACATCGCAAATCAACTCGCCAGTAACCGGATGCACCACGCGTTCAATCGTAAAGTGTCCCACAATCCTGTCTCTGAGCGGTGTGATGATTTCATCGCCGTTCTTGATTGCAGTGTAGTCCAGACCGTTGATTGTACCACAGTCTTCTTCGTTGATGACGACATCCTGTGCAACATCAACCAGACGGCGGGTCATGTAACCTGCGTCAGCGGTCTTCAAAGCCGTATCGGTAAGACCTTTACGAGCACCGTTTGAAGAAATGAAGTATTCAATAACGGAAAGACCTTCCTTGAAGTTTGAACGAACAGGGAGTTCGATGATGTCGCCATTCGGTTTTGCCATCAAACCACGCATAGCGGCCAGCTGAGAAATCTGTTTCTTAGAACCACGGGCACCAGAGTTTGCCATCATAAAGATAGTATTGAAACCGTCTTTATCCTTTGACATGTTCTTGTACATGATGTCGGTAAGTTTTTCGTTGGTACGTTGCCAGATATCCGTTACCTTGTTGTAGCGTTCCTCTGCAGTAATCGTACCCTTTGAGTACTGACCGACGATTTCTTCAACCTGCTTGTTTGCCTCATCAACCATGGGCTTCTTTTCATCCGGAATAAGAATGTCGTCCATAGAAAGCGTCGCGCCAAAGAAGGTAGCATTTTTGTAGCCGCATGCCTTGACCGCATCCAGCATCTGGATTGTCAGCCAAGGGCCCTGCTTGTGGTAGACATCCTCAATCATCTTCTTGAGCTTTTTGTCGCCCATCTGCTGATTGACGTAGCCCACTGCTTCCGGCATTTCTTCGTTAAAACGCAGACGACCAGCAGTTGTTTCAATCAAATCACCAGCCTTGAATACGCCTTCGTCAAAAGAATCCTTGGGAGCGGGCACTTTGATTTCTGCCTGCCATTCAATATTTCCGCTTTCTGCAGCCATTGCCGCTTCTTCTACAGATGAAAAGCGTTTGCCAGTGCCGATTGCGTTGGGCTTTACAGAAGTCATATAGTAGATACCCAAAACCATGTCCTGAGACGGATAAACGATTGTGTTGCCGTTTGCAGGGTCAAGCAGGTTGCGGGCTGAAAGCATCAATGTCCAGCATTCCATCTGTGCCGCCTGAGTCAGCGGTACGTGGATAGCCATCTGGTCACCATCGAAGTCAGCATTGAATGCCTTACATGCCAGCGGGTGCAGTTTAAGGGCCTTTCCTTCAACCAAAACAGGCTCAAATGCCTGAATACCCAGACGGTGCAGAGTCGGAGCACGGTTGAGCATAACCGGATGCTCACGAACAACTTCGTCCAAAATGGCAAATACTTCGGGAGCCTCAGACTCAACGAGCATCTTTGCTTTTTTGATATTGAAAACAACGTCCTTATCGACGAGTTTCTTCATAATGAAAGGCTTGAACAATTCCAGAGCCATCTTGGTGGGAAGGCCACACTGCCACAGTTTGAGTTCCGGGCCGACAACGATAACGGAACGGCCTGAGTAGTCAACGCGCTTACCGAGGAGGTTCTGGCGGAAACGTCCCTGCTTACCTTTGAGCATGTCGCTGATAGATTTAAGCGGACGGTTTGAAGCACCTTTTACAACTCGCTTACGCTTTGAGTTGTCGAACAATGCATCCACTGCTTCCTGCAGCATGCGCTTTTCATTGCGGATAATGATGTCCGGTGCTGAAAGCTGAATCAAACGCTGCAGACGGTTGTTGCGGTTCAAAACACGGCGATACAGGTCGTTCAGGTCAGATGTTGCAAAACGACCACCGTCCAACTGTACCATGGGGCGCAAATCCGGCGGAATAACCGGGATAACGTCCAGAATCATCCAAGAGGCTTTGTTGCCTGAGGAACGGAAATTCTCTACGATTTCGATGCGCTTACGCAGTCTCTTGTCGCTCTTTACGCCTTTTTCCGCCATTTTTGCGCGAAGTTCAGCGGCCAGTTCGTCAAGATTCAGGTTTTCAAGCAAGGTCTTGATTGCTTCTGCACCCATACCAGCGGTAAAGGCCTGTCCATAGCGTTCCTGTGCTTCGATGTATTCATCTTCAGTCAGAAGCTGCATCTTTTTGAGGTCAGTCTCACCTGCATCAATAACAATGTACTTTTCATAGTAGAGAACGCTGCGCAGAGCCGTAACCTGCAAGTCCAAAAGCAGACCCATGCGGCTAGGCACTGAGCGGTAGTACCAGATGTGGCTGACCGGAGCAGCCAGTTCAATGTGACCAGTGCGCTCGCGGCGAACCTTAAAGTGCGTAACTTCAACGCCACAGCGGTCGCAAATCACACCCTTGTAGCGGATTGACTTGAATTTACCGCAGTAGCATTCCCATTCTTTTGTAGTACCGAAAATCTTTTCACAGAAAAGACCGTCCCTCTCCGGGCGAAGCGTGCGGTAATTGATTGTCTCAGGCTTTTTTACCTCGCCATAAGACCATGCACGAATCGTGTCCGGGGATGCAAGCTTAATTTTAAGGCTGTCAAAATCCTGAATATCACGCATTCTTTTCGTTCTCCTTTTCAAAACCAGTGCTTGCCTTGTCAATCATTTCCTGGTCACGCTCGGTAAGAGCAATCTGCTTACCCTTAGCGTCATAAATAGTAAAGTCCAGAGCAAGACCGCGCAATTCCTGTACCAGAACGTTGAATGATTCAGGAACGCCAGCCGGTGAAGAAGGATCGCCCTTTACGATTGCTTCGTAAATCTTTGAGCGTCCGTTCATATCGTCGGACTTAATCGTCATCATTTCCTGCAGCGTGTTTGCAGCACCATATGCTTCCAGTGCCCAAACCTCCATTTCTCCCAGACGCTGACCACCGAACTGAGCCTTACCGCCCAGAGGCTGCTGTGTCACCAGAGAATAAGGACCAGTTGAGCGAGCGTGCATCTTGTCATCTACCAAGTGGTGCAATTTAAGGAAGTAAATGACACCAACAAAGATGGGGTTTACAAAAGGTTCACCTGTACGACCATCACGGACAATTTGCTTACAGTCAGGGCTCAAGCCTGCTTCCTGTAGTTTTTCAGCAATCATTTCCTGGCTCGGAGTCTGGAAAGCGGGGCTCTCAAAGTACTGGTTCAGGTATCGGCCTGCAATTCCCAACTCAGATTCCATAATCTGACCGATGTTCATACGAGAAGGAACACCCAGCGGGTTCAGACAGACATCAAGCGGTGTACCGTCTTCCAAATAGGGCATATCTTCTTCCGGAAGAATGCGGGCAACAACACCCTTGTTTCCGTGACGACCAGCCATCTTATCGCCTTCGCACAGCTTACGCTTGTTGGCAATCAGAACCTTAACCACTTCGTCAACGCCAGGGTTCAAGTCATCACCTTCGCTTCTCTTCAGACGCTGGACATCAATAACGACTCCTTCAACGCCATGGGGAACACGCAATGATGAATCACGTACTTCCTTAGCCTTTTCACCGAAGATTGAATTCAAGAGTTTGAATTCAGGAGTTGTATCGGTTTCGCTCTTAGGCGTTACCTTACCTACCAGAATGTCACCGGCACGAACTTTTGCACCGATTCTGATGATACCTTCGGCATCCAGATTGTCCAGATTCTTTTCGGCAGTATTAGGCACATCACGGGTAATCTTTTCCGGTCCGAGTTTTGTTTCGCGGATTTCGGTAAGGAATTCCTTGATGTGGATTGATGTATACATGTCTTCTTTTACAACGCGCTGGCTGATAAGAACAGCATCCTCGTAGTTGTAGCCATTCCAAGGCACAAAGCCTACCAGCAGATTGCGTCCCAAAGAAAGTTCTCCGTTAAAGGTTGCAGGACCATCGGCAAGGACATCGCCCTTCTTGACTTTTTCACCTTTTTCAACAGTAGGACGCTGGTGGTAACAGGTATCCTGGTTGGTGCGCTGATACTTCAAAAGCGGATATTCATCCAGTTTGTCGCTGTCATTCGGCTTTACCTTAATCAAATCGCTGGTTACCCAGACAACTTCACCGTCATGCTTTGCCTTAACCAACACGCCTGAGTCGTAGGCTGCCTTGCGTTCCATACCAGTACCGACATAGGGTGGCTCAGGAAACAAAAGGGGAACACCCTGACGCTGCATGTTACAGCCCATCAAGGCACGGTTGGCGTCATCATGCTCCAGGAAGGGAACGAGTGAGGCGGAAACGGAAATAACCTGACGGGGAGAAACATCCATGTACTGAATGTCCTTTACGCTGCGGGTTGAATAGTCGCCACGGTTGCGGCAGGAAACCATTTCCGTGGGGAATGAGCCGTCTTTCTTCATGCCCTCTGCAACCTGACCGATAAAATAGCGGTCTTCTTCGATGGCAGAAAGATATTCAACCTTGTCGGTTGCCTTGCCGTTTTCCACCTTGCGGTAGGGTGCTTCAAGGAAGCCGTAGTCATTTACACGAGTGTAAATTGCCAGAGAAACAATCAGACCGATGTTCGGACCTTCAGGAGTCTCAATGGGGCACATGCGTCCATAGTGAGTGTAATGTACATCGCGAACTTCAAAGCCTGCCCGATCACGGGAAAGACCGCCCGGTCCAAGAGCAGACAGACGGCGCTTGTGAGTCAGTTCTGCCAAGGGGTTTACCTGATCCATGAACTGTGACAATTGTGAAGAACCAAAGAATTCTTTGATTGCGGCCACAATCGGCTTAATGGAAATCAAGTCCTGAGGCTTCATGGTTTCAGTTTCTTTGAGACCCATGCGTTCTTTTGCAATGCGCTCCATGCGGCTGAATGCAGTCTTCAGGTCTGTGGTCATCAATTCGCCCACTGAACGAATACGGCGGTTGCCCAAATGGTCGATATCGTCAATTGCAGCATTTCCGATATATACTTTAATCAAGTACTTCATCGTGCTGATGATATCGTTTTCGGTCAGGGTCAAATCTTCTACTTCGTCCTGGAACTCAGAGAATTTCTTGTTCAGCTTGTAGCGGCCAACGCGTCCCAAATCGTAGCGGTGCAGCGTAAAGAACATGTTGCGCAGTTCTGTCTCCGCATTTTGTGAAGAAACAGGCTCGCCCGGCTTGAGGATTGAATACACATGAGCCAGAGCATCTTCTTTTGTCGGTTCTTCGTTTTCTGCACCTTCTTTTGCGAAGTTGATTTCCTCTTTTTCAAAACAGTTGATGATAATCTGGCTGTCCAGAGAGGGATTCCACTCTTCTTTCTTGCCCTTTACCTTGCGGGCATCAAAAACAATTGTGGAAATTTCTGCAACATTGTTTGCAATCAGGTCGTCAACATCGTGCAGGTGTAGTTTTGTTCCGGCCTTGAAAAGCACTTTGTCTTCGCCGTCTTCGTTGATGACAACGGCTTTAGCAAGCACTTTGTCCACCAGGGCATCCTTATCGGCCGCATTAATTTTTGTCATCTCGGTGACATAGAAAGCCTCGATGATTTTTTCGCGGGAAGTATAGCCCAGTGCGCGCAGGAAAATCGTACCGAGAATCTTCTTCTTACGGTCGATTTTTGCGTAAATCAGTTCTTTTTTCTGGTCAATTTCAAATTCAAGCCATGAACCACGGTAGGGAATGATGCGGCTTGAATATACGCCCTTCTCATGGTTAAAAATAACACCAGGAGAACGGTGAATCTGAGAGACAACGACACGTTCCGCACCATTGATGATGAATGTGCCACGGTCAGTCATGAGCGGAATGTCGCCCATGTAGATATCTTTTTGCAGAATGGCTCCGCTTTCCTTGAAGTTCAGGTTGATTCTTGCCTTCAGAGGAACGGAATAGGTCAAGCCCTTCTGCTTGCATTCCAATTCTGAGAATTTAATGTTCTCTTCGTCAAGTTCATAGAACTCATACTCAAGAGACATCGCTCCATCGGGACTTTCAATCGGGAACGTAGAAGTGAAGACTTCCTGAAGCCCCTTGTTTTCCAATGGCTGCTTGTTGTCGATTTTTTCTTTCTGAAGAAAATTTTCGTAGGATGACAACTGAATATCGATAAGATTTGGAATCTCCATGAAATTCTGGATATCCTTACCGATGTACTGGCGGTTGATTGTTCGGGATTTGGCGAACATCATATACCTCATTTTGTAGATTTGACCTTTCAGTTTGCTACAAGATACGGATTTTTACAGAACCTGCAAAAAACGCACTCAGCACAAAAAGAACGTCTATTGTAAACGTTTTGTGTTTTGTCGAATATCGTACATTGCACAAAAACAGACTTCCGACAGAAGCACAACCGCTTAACGAGGTACTTCGCTTCGCTCCGTATCCTATGTCTCGCTTGTTGCGAACCTGCCTCACGTCTGTTTTCGCGGAATATTCGGTTGCTGTAATATTCGACTGTTTACAGCAACCGTTCCATTTGCAAGAATTCTATTTCTTTGATGCCTTACCACCGGCTTCGGTAATCTTAGCGATGATTGCATCTGCATCAGCCTTGCTGACACCAGCCTTAAGTTCTTTCGGTGCGCCTTCAACGAGAGCCTTTGCTTCGCCAAGACCAAGACCAGTAACTTCACGAACTGCCTTGATAACCGGAATCTTCTTTGCTGCGTCAAAACTGTCCAGAGTAACAGTGAATTCTGTCTGCTCTTCCGCTGCACCGGCTGCCGCACCACCTGCTGCAGGACCTGCTGCTACTGCAACTGCCGCAGTAACGCCGAATTTTTCTTCCATTGCCTTAACCAGTTCTGATGCTTCCAGAACAGTCATGTTTGCAATTGCTTCAAGAATGTCTTCTTTTGAGATAGCTGCCATATTATCTTCTCCTTAATTAGGCATTGGCTCTTAGGAGCCCTGTTTGTCTTGCGGACGGCACAAACTGTACCGCTTTTTCCGCAGTATGTACCCTACACCAAATGATGTAAGGGAAGCACGGACAGTCCGACAGCATACGAAGTCTGACCGCGCGTCATCAAAAGAACGCTTAGTTTGCGCCTTCTGCTGATTTTTTGTCCACGTATGCCTGCAAGGTAGCGGCAATCTTCTGTGCCGGACCGTTGATGGCAGACATAAGCATTGCGATAAGCTGCTTTTTGCCCGGAACCTTTGAGAAGGCTTCGATTTTTGCAGCATCGTATACTTCCTTACCAACGTAAGCACCCTTTACTTTGAGTGCCGGTGCTTCTTTAGCGAAGTCAAACAAAATCTTTGCGGCTTCGTTTGAATCTTCCTTAGCCATTGCAATAGCAGTCGGACCGGTCAGATATTCCGCTACGTTAGTAATTTCCATTTCTTCAAAGGCAACGCGCGCAAAGTTATTCTTGATAACCTTGAATGTCGCTTCCTTTTCACGAAGCTTGTCTCGGAGGGCAGTAATCTGCTCTACGGTCAGTCCGCGGTAATCTGCAAAGATGTAGTCATTGTATGCTGACAGAACATCTTTTGCCGCTTTGATAGCTTCTGCTTTAGCAGGCTGGATTTTCTTTGCAAGGATTGCCATAGTTATTTATCCTCCTGTTTGAAGTCTACCCAAACGCCAGGACCCATTGATGAGCTTACAGATACAGAGCGAACATAGTCAGCCTTTGCATCTGCGGGCTTCTTGCGCAGGATTTCGCCAAGCAATGCAGTAACATTCTCTGCAACCTTAGCAGCATCCATAGAAACCTTGCCCACAGCAATGTGGACGATTCCTGTTTTGTCTGCGCGGTATTCAGTACGACCCTTTTTGAGTTCACCGATAGCCGCTACGATATCGTTGGTAACCGTACCAGTCTTGGGGTTCGGCATCAAGCCTTTGCGTCCCAAAACCATACCCAGACGACCAACGTCCTTCATCATGTCAGGTGTAGCAACGGCAACATCGAAGTCGAGCCAGCCGCCCTTTACCTTGTCGATGTATTCCTGTGCACCAGCGTATGCTGCGCCTGCATCCAATGCTTCCTTAGCACGTTCGTCGCGGCAGAAAACCAAAACTTTCTTTTCGCCTCTGAACTGATTGGGGAAGACCAATGTGTCGCGCACAGTCTGGTTCTTACCGAGTTTAAGGGCAATGTGTGCCTCAACAGTCTCGTCAAATTTGACGTAGTGCAAATCTTTTACAACTTCGCAAGCCTTTGCAACGTCGTAGTGCTGCTGGGGGTCATACTTAGCCAGCGCAGCACGATAATTCTTTCCGCGTTTCATTAGTTTGCCTCCACTTCAACACCCATACTGCGGGCAGTACCGGCGACGATTTTCTTTGCCGCTTCAATGTCGTTTGCGTTTACGTCGGGCAGCTTAACCTTTGCAATTTCTTCAAGTTGTGCCTGAGTCAGTTTGCCAACCTTGTCGCGAAGGGGATTTCCCGCACCCTTGTCCAGTTTAAGCGCCTTCTTGATAAGAACAGCAGCCGGCGGGGTTTTAAGGATGAATGTGTAGGATTTGTCCTGATAAACAGTGATGACAACCGGGATAATCAATCCCTTTTCCATTGACTTGGTTCTGTCATTGAATTCCTGCACGAACTTGGGGGCTGAAACGCCGTGAGGACCGAGAGCCGGACCAATCGGCGGAGCCGGAGTCGCAGAACCTGCAGGACACTGCAGCTTGATGACAGCCGTAACCTTTTTTGTAGCCATTTTTAGCTCCTTGTTTTGGTGGTGAATCAGGACTTACCACTTGCAAGCAAGCCGCCTGTTCTAGCGAAGTGCCTGTATCCAACGGATATGCACCTCTCCCAAAGTATAGGAATCAAGTTTCCACTTTTTTAATGAAAACTCAAAAACTATGCTAAATACCGTAATTAGATTGCCTTTTCGACCTGCAGCAAGTCCACTTCCACGGGAGTTGCCCGGCCAAAAATCTGCACCATAACGCGCAGTTTATTTTTTTCTGCATTGATTTCTTCAACGGTACCGGTAAAGGTAGCAAAGGGACCTTCAGTGATTTTAACCTGGTCGCCAAGTTCATAGCTCTGCTTGACGCGCACGGTCTTTTCACCCTTAATGTCACCAGACTTCTGCAGAAGGTTTTTTGCCTCATCGGAAGAAATCGGACGGGGACGGACATTGGGATTTGTACCGACAAAACCGGTTACACCCTGAATATGGCGAATTGCACCGCACACATCTTTCCAACCGATTTCCGGCAAATCCATTTCCATCATTATATAACCAGGAAGGAATTTATTCTTGCGCGAGCGTTTTTTGCCGTCTTTGATCTCCACAACTTCTTCAACAGGCACTTTTACGTCACTGATAACATTCGAGTCCAACTCACCCGCTTCCAGCATCTGACGGATTGTGCGCTCAATCTTATTTTCGTAGCCTGTGTATGTGTGGACAATATACCAACTTTTTGCCATAAGATAATCCTAGAAAACGAGACCCATACCTGTTGTAAACAACAAGTCCAAGGCACCAAGAATAATTGCAATGACAACTGTAGAAATAATCACAACTTTTACTGAGGAAACAACATCTTCGCGTGTCGGCCAAACAACCTTACGAAGTTCAGCACCACATTCTTTTAGAAAACCAACTACCTTTCCCATTTTCTCGTCCTCGTTTGTTTGAAGCCACAGTCAGAGACTGCAACTTTATAAAATACAGGCCCGGCAGGATTTGAACCCGCGACACTCGGTTTTGGAGACCGATGCTCTACCAACTGAACTACAGGCCTAAGTATATCCAGGGAAATTTCACCTGCTTTTCAGAAGGAACCTGAAAAGGGGCAAAACTCCCGAAATATTTTACTTTGCTTTTGTTTCTTTATGCAGAACTTCCTTGCGACAGAAGGGGCAATACTTATTCTTTTCAAGCTTACCCTGAATGTTCTTGCGGTTTTTTGTCGTCGTATAGTTCTTACGCTTACATTCGCTGCACTGAAGAGCGATGATATCAATAGCTGTCTTTTTCTTGCTACCCATTTTATTTCTCCATAAAAAAGATGAAAGCTCCCGAGCGGAATCGGACCGCTGACCTCCGCACTACCAATGCGGTGCTCTACCAACTGAGCTACAAGAGCATATACGCGATAATTATGCGTTCTAACACTATATCCAAGACGTAAAGTTTAGTCAAGGGAACAAACGGTAGATTTTAAAATAAATTTGTGCTATCTTCCTATTGAAATTGATTGACAATCCATCTTGAAGGAACTGAAAACTATGGGTATAGATGCACAGGTTGAAAAAATATTGCAGTCTTACACAAGATACGGCGGAATAAACTGCTCCGGAGCAGAAAGTTTTCCGAACAGGGAAAATGTCGTTACTATTATCCACGATTTGCAGAGCCTCATCAACCCTGGCTACAAAAGGGCGGAAACGCTGGATGAGTCAAATCTGCGCTACGAGACCGGGCTGAAAATCAACCGCATCATCTCCATGCTGACAAAGGAAATTCAGAAGGCTTTTGTCTACGAAGTCCGCAAGCAGAATAAGGACAAAAAGAATGTGGAAAACTCCCACTGCTTTGGACTGGCAGAAGAAACGGCAATTGCCCTGATTGACGAGATTCCTGAATTGCGCCGCCAAATTCATCTGGACATTCAGGCTCTGTACGAGGGAGACCCTGCCGCACGGAGCGACGAGGAAGTGATTGTCTCCTACCCAGGACTGGATGCCATTGTGATTTATCGGGTGGCACACTTTCTTTACAAGAGCGGTGTTCCCGTCATCCCCCGCATTATGACCGAATACAGCCACAGCCGCACCGGCATTGACATTCACCCTGGCGCACAAATTGGCGAAAGTTTCTTTATTGACCACGGCACGGGCATTGTTATTGGCGAGACAACGATTATCGGGAAGAACGTGAAAATCTATCAAGGCGTAACCTTGGGTGCATTGAGCGTAAAAAAGGAATTCATGGATAAAAAAAGGCATCCCACTATTGAGGACAATGTGACCATTTATGCAAACGCAACGATTCTGGGTGGAGAAACCGTTATCGGCGAAGGCTGTACCATTGGCGGAAACACCTGGGTGACAAAATCCGTACCGCCCCACACAAACTACTACAACAAATAGGCTAAAAAAACGTGGGGTTCCGAAATGCAACGCACCTCAGAACCCCACGCCGTCCAGCAAAACTGGACATCGGAGAGAGTTTATCAGCTTTTTTTACAAGCTTACTTTATATTAACTTCCGCCCCCGTAAATGTCAAGGCTTTTTAAGAATCTTTTAAGATTTTTTTTTTAATTTTCTTTTAGGCTTTCGATAATCTTTTTGCTGTCGGCAAGGAATTTAGGCTCAACAAGGGCGGGATAGTCCGCGGAAAAACGCAGAAGCCTATCTTCCAGAGAAGAAATAGCAGATTCAGACGCAAGGACTGCTTCGCAATAGCCTTTTTCCCGCTCCTGTTTTGCCGCTTCGTTGAAAATCTGATAGAGATAGAGGATTTCGCGGCGGGCAAAAATATTGCTCAACTGTGCGTCCGTGCAGATAGGAAGCTTTATGTTGAGGACAGGAGAGAGGGATGAAAAAGATGCGTGCTGGTCAAAAGCAATGTCCATGAGGATGCGGAAGACAGACGTATGCATGGCTGCAGCGTAGGTTTCGGTCATGCCGGAAAGGCGGGGATTTATTTCGATGATATGCCAGCCGTCTCTGTTAAAAATCAAGTCCACCTGGGCGATACCGGAAAGATTGAGTTTTTTTGCAAGGGACTGGAGCATAGCCTGAAGCTGGTCAACATGATATTTTTCTGAAGCAACCGGCCCGATTTTTACACTCTGCTTGGGACTGGTAATGCCGTAGCGGTTTACCGAAAACATGAAGGGAGGCATGACAGTATAGTTTCCATCCTTGCCGTAGATTTCCGCACCAAATTGCTCGCCTTCAATAAATTCTTCCACCAGACGGTCGCCATTGCTTCTGCCGGAGCAGAGATAATAGACTGCCTGCTTGTAGGACACCGCCACTTCCATGCCATAGGAACTCAAACCCACAGTGTCCTTAATCACGACGGGGTAATGCATATGCTCCAACTGAAAAAGAATGGCAGTCTTGTAGGCGTTTGTATGCACTTCTCGGTGGCTGCGTTCCGCCCAAAAGTGTTCGTGATGAATGTAGACGGCCTTGGGAAGTGAAAAACCCTGTTTTTCCAAAAACAGGCGGGTCTGGTACTTGTCAAAACAGGCAAGCATTGTTTCCAGCGGATGACAGACAGTACGGACACCTTTTTGCCGCAGGATATCTGCTACCTGAGCATCCTGTATGCCGAGCCAGTCAAAGGGGGTAACCCAAAAAGTAGCGGCTATAGCCACATCGGGAGAAAAGGCAAGGATTTTTTCCGCCATTTCCTGAGGTGTGCACAGTTCCGTCAGCAGATAGCGCACCCCCTGCGGCTCCTGGGAAAGTTCTTTGCGGTCAAAATCAAGAAGGAAGGAAGCAGGTCGTTGGGTGACTACAAAAAAATGCATGAGGGGAAAGGCACGGGCAAGACATTCCCATTCGCTTTTACGGGAAGGCATGGTGCGGGTGACGAGATGACTGCCGTCAAATTCGTTTGTGTTGGTGCTGTAAAAAACAATGTTCATAGCAGATGATAAAGAGTATAGCATACTTGCCGATTCAGAAAAAGACTGGTATTTTTTATAGAATGAAGGTGCTGAAGATTTTTCGTCCGCTGGATTTTGTCATGCTTGCCCTGTTCCTTGCCGTGGCAGCGGCTTCTCTTTTTGTGCTCAGAATACAGGCAGATGACAAGGCTTTTTTGCTGGTGAATACGCCCGAGGGAGAATTTGTCTACCCCCTGCATGAAAACCGGGAACTGCACCTGAAAGGGCTTTTGGGAGACTCCCTTGTGGTGATTCAGGACGGGAGGGCCTTCTTTAGGGAGTCCCCCTGCCCCAACAAAATCTGTGTACAGACGCGGGCAGTAGAGCATGCGAACGACTGGGCGGCCTGTCTGCCAAACCAAGTGATTATCCACGTGGAGACAAGCGGGAAAAAAGATGAACCTGACGCCACTGTGCGGTAGCGATGGGAGCCGCGCCGAAAGGCGTACCGTGGGCAAGGCCCGCGGCATGAAGCGACAAGCGGAACGGCGGACGTAGCGGCGATGCAAGGCAGCGCACCGCCCAAAAAAGGGAGAGCAACTGGAGAAAAAAATGGCCAAGAAAAAAGCAACAATTGTCTATAAATGTTCGGAATGTGGCTACACGCAACCACGGTGGCTGGGAAGGTGTCCTGAATGTGGCTCATGGAATACGCTGGAGGAATGCATTTCTGACCCCAATGCAAATGCGGCGGTTTTTGCGGGAGGCGTGGCTGAAAAGGCAAGACCGGTACCACTGGAAAGCGTTTCGCCCCAGGAAGGAATGAGACTAGGTACGGGAATTCCTGAATTTGACCGCGTATTGGGTGGAGGAGCAATGAAACGCAGTGCCATTTTAATTGGTGGAGAACCGGGCATTGGAAAAAGCACCCTTTTGCTGCAGACTGCCGCCCAAATTCGGAAGAATGAGGCAAAAGCGAAAATTCTCTATATCTCAGGCGAGGAATCTGCGGGACAGATAAAAGGACGATCAGACAGGCTGGGTCTACAGTCGGCGGGAATTGAGATTCTCTGCACCATGCGCCTGGAGGATATACGGGATGCACTTGCGGCACTGAACCCGCTCTTTGTGGTGGTGGATTCCATTCAGACTGTCTACAGCGTGGAAGCAGGTATTGTGCCGGGAACCGTAAATCAGCTGAAATACTGTGCCAACGAATTGATTGGCTGGGTAAAGGAGCGGGACAGTGTGCTGATTATGACGGCCCACATTACCAAGGAAGGAACCATTGCCGGTCCCAAAAGCCTGGAGCATATGGTGGATACGGTGATTTCCTTTGAGCGCAACGATGATGAGGTGCGTTTTTTGCGGGCTCAGAAAAACCGTTTTGGCAGCGTGGACGAACTGGGGATTTTTGCCATGAGCGACAAGGGGCTTGAAGGAGTGGCTGACCCCAGCACCATGTTCATTACTAAGCGAAAGGGAAAAACGCCTGCGGGCATTGCAAACACCTGTGTATTTGAGGGAAGCCGCAGTTTTCTGGTGGAGATTCAGGCCCTTACAGTGCCCGCAAAGGCAAGCACAAGCCGTGTCTACAGCGACAAGATTGACAGTGCCCGCGTGGCAAGAGTAGCCGCCGTTCTTGAAAAGCGGACAGGCTTATGCTTTAGCAATCAGGATGTATACATCAACGTAGCTGGCGGTGTGCGCCTGACTGAAAGTGCCATTGACGCAGCCCTTGCCGCTGCCTTGTATTCGGCACGCACGGATCTGGCAGTAAGCGAAAACACGGTGATTATCGGAGAACTGAGTCTTGCTGGCGAAGTGCGGCCAGTACCCAGGCTGAGACAGCGGATAAAGACGACAAAAGAACTGGGCTTTAGCAGCGTATTTGCGCCTGAGGCAGAAAATGGCTGCGCCTGCATGGGAAATGTGGGGGAGATGGTGAAAGGAGTGTTTGGGAGGTAGGAGATAAAAAGGTCGTCTGACTGGGGGCGTTAAGAAAACCTTACGGTGGTCTAGCCTGCCAATGCTTCCACGGGGTCTAACTTTGCGGCACGGCTTGCGGGATTAAGACCAAAAAATATGCCGACAAAGACGCTAAAGGCAAAGGCGACGACACATGCACCTGCCTGAATCGTAAAGGGCTGTCCGCGCACGTACTCCACGGCAAAACTGAGACCGATACCCAAGAGTATGCCGATGCTGCCACCCAAAAGCGTAATGCTTGCGCTTTCCACCAGAAACTGACGGCGGATTGCGGCAGGACTTGCACCCAGGGCTTTTCGGATGCCGATTTCCTGCTTGCGTTCAGTAACGGTGACAATCATTATGTTCATAATGCCGATGCCGCCTACAAGCAGGCTGATTGCGGCGATGCCGGAAAGCATGAGGCTGAGGGTTTTGGTAATTGTGCTCATCTGCTCAATCAGAGTCTGCATGGACATGACGTTTACCGAGCCTTCAGTACCCGTCTTTTCGTTTGCCCAGTTGGTAATGTCGGTGACCAGTTGCGTACAGTAGGAAGAGTCCGTTGCCTGTACCATGACCACGGAGGCTTCGGGATTGGGCTTTACCTTTTTGCTGTAAAAGCCCCGGGGAATATAGATGCCAGAAGCCGCGTCTTCAAGTCCGCTGGTCTGTTCTTTAAGCACGCCCACTACGGTAAAACTAAAGGGCACTTTGCTCGTCACCAAAAGCACGCCCCGCCCCACAGCATTTTCTCCGGGAAAGAGTGCACTGGCAACAGAACTTCCGAGAATGCATTTTTGATTTCCGATAACGTCATCGGTTACAGTAAAATACTCGCCGTAATCCAGGGCAAGCCCGTACATTTGCAAGTAGTCGGTTTCGATTGCAGTGCAGTTTGACGTGACGCTGGTTTCTCCATAGCTGATGGTGGCGGAAAGGGAATTCTTGAACCACACTTTTTTGATGTTGCGCACCGAGTCAAAAAGTTCCTGACGGAAGGTCTCGTCAAACTGTAAGCCCACGGCATCCCGCTTGCGGCGCATAAAGCCCGAGTTCACCTGCACCAAGTCCAGTCCGCTAGAGCCGAATGTAGCCTGAATCTCCTTGGTGGAACTTTGTCCGATGCTGGTGATGACGATGACGCTGGCCACGCCAATAATCACGCCCAAAAGTGAAAGGATGGTGCGGGTCTTGTTGCGGGTAAAATTGCGGAGGGAGTCGATAAAATCTTCAAGCATGGGCTACTTCCCCTTTGTTGAGCGCATCGCTTTGAATCAAGCCGTCCAGAATACGGATACAGCGTTTGGTGCTTGCGCCGATTTTCGGGTCATGGGTGACAATGACAATGGTTGTGCCCGCCGCATTGATTTCGCCGAACAAATCCAGCACTGCCCGCCCGGTGCTACTGTCCAAGGCACCAGTCGGCTCATCTGCAAGGATTATCGACGGTCTGGTGACCGTTGCCCGGGCGATTGCCACGCGCTGTTTCTGTCCGCCGCTCAATTCGTTGGGAAGATGCTTCATGCGGTTTTCCAGTCCAACCCGCTCCAAGGCGGCTTCTGCCATGGCACGGCGGTCGGCACGCTCAATGCCCTGATAGCGCAGGGGAAGCATGACGTTTTCCAGCACATTCATGGCGGGCAAAAGGTGGTACTGCTGAAAGACAAAACCTACCGTCTGATTGCGGAGCAAGGCGAGTTCTTTTTCACTCATCCGCGCCGTTTCCTTGCCGCCGATTTCCACAATGCCTGAAGTGGGACGGTCTAAGCAGCCAATCATGTTCATGCAGGTAGATTTTCCGCTGCCGCTGGGGCCCATGATTGAGACGAATTCCCCCTGCAGGATGTCAAAAGTGATGCCCCGCAAGGCGTGCACGGACTCTTCTCCCATGGCGTACACTTTGGTCACATCGCGCATACCGATAACACGGGCAGGATTGGCAGTCTCTCGCTCATTCATGGACGGCTCCTAAAATCCCGGTGGCGGAGCAAATCCGCCGGAAGGACGGCTCGTGTTATTCTTGCTGTTCTTGTTGTTTGCGCCCCGTTTGTTTACGTTCATGCGTCCGCTCTTGGAAGCATCCACCTGGGCCTTGAGTACCTCGCCGCCTTCAAGTCCGCTCAAAATATTCACGTAGTCAATGCCATAGGGCTCCACTTCAACGGCAACTTTTTGGGTCTGACCGCCCCGTTCAATAACCTCCACAAAGGTGTTGTCCTTGTCGCGGCCGATGGCGTAGCGTTCCACAACCAGTTTTGTCTCCGGCTCGGTAATCTGAATCTTTCCCGTAAAAGAAAAATTGGGCAGAATGGATTCGGGCACATCGTCAATGCGCACGGTTGCTTTTACCACGGTTGCACCACGGCTGGTCGTCTCCCCGATTGCAGGAAAGGAAACCACATAGCCTTCTACGGTGCCATTGTATGCGGGAAAGGTAAACTGCACCTTCTGCCCCACTTTGAGTTTGGACACATCGGTTTCTGCGACTTCAACTTTTGCCGTCAAATATGATTTGTCCACCAGCGTGCCGATAGAGTCCTTTGCCTCAATATAGTCACCCACATCAGCATCCCAGCTGGCAATCACGCCGTCAAAGGTAGCGGTAATCTTGCATTCATTCACTTTCTGCACCAGGGATGCCCGCTGTACTTCCATCAATTGAATCTGCCGCGTTGCCCCGGTAATGCGGGTGGAGGCCAAATCGTAGTCAAGTTTTGCAAGATTGTAGACCTGGGTCGTATCGTCCACCTGCAAAAGCACGTCGCCTTTTTTTACAGTGTCTCCCTCCTGCACATATACGGCCACCACCGTACCGTCATTCTTTGCCTGCAAATTCTGTTCTTTTGCCGCGCTTACCGTACCCGCAATTTCAATGACATTTTCATAGGTTTCCCTGCGCACACGATAGGTTATGTCATCTGTTTTTTTTGAGGCAGCAACAGCCTTTCTCGCCCCGAACAAAATGCCGAAAAGAGCCAGCACCGATACAGCCGAAATCAAGATACTCTTTTTATTTCGCGACAATTTTTTCATTGCAATCCCTCATCAGTATGAAACAACAGACGCGTCTCATCGTTAAACAAAATCACGTCAATGGCATTTATGAGCAGATTTATCTGTGCCTTGTCCGCATTGTCTTTTGCATCAAGATAGTCATTTTCCGTCACGATGCCCTGCTTGTACCACTTTGCCATGTCTGATTCCAGTTTTTCGTACATGGACTTTTCTTCCTGATAGGACTGTTTTTTCCATTGCAGGTCAGAAATAGAAGTAATTTTTGCCTCTATGTCCGTCTCATAATCATTTTTTGCACCCTTAATGTTTACGTTTTCCAGCATCTGATTCAGCTGATTTTGCTGCGTGGTGATTTTTGAAAGCCGCCAGGTGCTGGGATTCCAGCCCAGGGAGAATTTGTAGACCGGCGAGGAGGAGCCGCTACTTGTTGATGAAGAACTGAAGACTTTATTTCCCGTTGCCACCGATACGCCCGCCGTTGCAGAAAGGCCTTTCCAATCCATCGAAAGACCTGCGTCCACAGTATCGGAACTGGAGTAGGAATTGTTGAAGGTGTAGCCAAGGTTTCCCTTGAGGGTAAAGGCTTTGTTTGCGTCACGCTTTAACTGAGCGATATACTTGTTCCACTCTGCTGTTTCCCGAGCAGAATAGGCTTCCTCAGGAAAAGATTTGGGGTCAAGGATTTCCACATCAGGAATTTCAAAGGGCAGAAATGCCATGGCACTGTCAAAGGCATTGTCAGAAGTTTTTTCGTATTCCAGACCGCACTTTGTGGCAAAGATTGCTGTCTCCCGCTCCAAAAGACGCTCCGCTTCCATTACATCGCGCTGATCGCTCCTCACTTTTAAATCTGCCCGAAGATAGGTCGATGCCGTCTTGCTGTAGCCTTGGGCTTCCAGTTTCCGCAAGTCAAGAGTGTCATCATACAAAGTGCTCCGTTTGGTCAGCACGGAAACACCATAGTTGTAGAGTTTTTTGAGAGCCGTGTAAAAATTCTTTTCCGCCGTTACCGCCGCATCCTGCGCGCTTCGCCGTGCTTCCAGATATTTTCGCTCTGCTTCCAGAATATTTATTTTTTTGGTAAGGGGCGTGCCCGTAATGATTCCCGTAGAAAGGGAGACCGATGCGTTTTTTATGGAGACTTCATTGGAAGAAACCGTGGAGGTGGTATTGGTGGAAGTTCCTCCGTTCTGAAAGGTTACCGGAATGCTTGCCGTTACGGATGTATCATTTGCCGTAGGAATGGAAAGGGTTGCGCTGGGTTTCATCTCCACGTTGGTCCCCTTGCTGTCTGAGTAGACCGTTACCGTGCCCGATGAAATAGAAAAGGCCAAACCGTTGTTAATCCGAGCCGTGCGGTCGGTAAGGTATGCCAGTTGCTCGTTTATCGTCGCTTTTTGAAAAGTCACGTCATTGGCAAGATAACCTGCAAGCAGAACAGAAGTGCGGTCCATCTCCACGGAATCATCCTGAGCCAAAAGGGAACTGCATACTAGTAAAAAGAGAATTTTTGAAATCAGAGAGCGATTGCTCAGTCTCATGCCATTTATTATAGCAATTATGTATAAAATTACTATAAAAATAACAATAACCTTCTGTTATGTAACAAATATTTTTATGTTCTCCCAAGAATGCAGACTAAAAGAGTCCTTTTACAAAATTGGTAATGGTCGCCACAAAGCCTGCCCCTGCCACAAATGTTCCGATAGAACTTCCCACTGATGACAGGACAAATACCAGAAGGACACGCAGAATGCGGTTGCGGTAAAAGCCCTTTACGCTTCCGGCATCGTTCTGCAAAGTTTCCATGTCAGCCACCTTGGGCTTTTTGACCATGGCCTGCACAATGCCCGTTACCATGCCCACGCCCACCAGCGGACAGAGGGAGGTAATAGGTGCGCCCACAAATGCCACCAGAATGGAAAGGGGATGTCCCCCGGCAAGTATCGCACCGATTGCCGCCAGAATGCCGTTCCACAGCACCCATGCGCTCAGCATATCCGCACCCTTCTGCCTGCCACCAAAATAAAAGCCCGCCGCAATCAAGGCAAGAATCAGTACCGGAATAAGCCAGCCAGCGATTTTTGCACCCGCAGACTTAGGCGGAACGTCAGCAATATCACTGGTATCCGTATCTTCCTGACCGGCTGCAAAGGCTCGCAGATGTTTTTCTACGCCGGGGAGATGGCCTGCACCCAAAACAGCGGCAACTGTATTTCCATCTGCCTGCCAGATATGGGCGGCAAGATAGCGGTCACGCTCATCAATCAGCACTTCTTTTACGGTGGGCAGGTATTCAGAAAGCTCGCCCATCATGCTGTCCATTTCGCTGCGTTCCTTGAGGTCTTCAATCTGCTTGCTGTCCACTTCTTCCTTGTCAAATGCGCTGGCAAAAAGAGAAGCGAGCAACTTGCACTTGCCCCAAAGGGAATTTCTTGCCCAGGCACGGCGCAGGGTAATCTGAATGGGTCGGTCAACCATAGCCGTTTTGAGCCCCAGCTCATTTGCCACCGCATAGGCCGCTTTCATTTCATCGCCGGGCTTTACGCCAACATTTTCGCCCATGCGCCGCTGGAAACCTGCAAGCACCAGATTGGCAAGGAGCAGAAATCCCTGCTTATTTTTGAGCACTTTGATGATGTCCATCTTGCGCCAGTTTTCCTTGTCATTCAGGGCGGCAAGTCGCTGTTCGTCCAGTTCTATGGCCACACATTCAGGCTTGTGTTCCCGGATAAAGGCGGTTACTTCGTCAATGCTTTCTTTTGAAATATGAGCGGTTCCAATCAGCGTGATTGTCCGTCCATTCAGTTCAAGTTTCTGTTCAGTCTGCGGCATCGGCTGCACTCCATTCGGCTAGGCGGTATTCAAAGAACATGGGACTCTGCATTCCCACTACTTCCGCATAATACTTTTGCGCAATAGAGGAATTCTTTTTGAGTTCAAAATACAAGGCCGTGTAGTAGAGGAACTTGCCTTTTTTATTGCGGTTGGATTCGTTTGCCACCTTCTGTACTACACCAATATCGCCACCCATGTCATGGTACATGCGCGTTACGGCATATTCAAGGCTCGTCCTGTCCATGCCCTTCATCACGCTTTCGGTACATTTTTTCAGGTCGGGAATTTTGTTTTCCTTCCAGTAGCTGGCGGCAATCATCAGCGCATAGGAAACATTGTCAGGATTTTTTGCCCTCGCCATCTCAAAGGCAGACCGGGCTTCCGCCCAATTTCCTTTGTGCCATGCAAACATGCCCAGAGATTCATAAGCATAGAAATACTTGGGATTTTTTTCCACCACCTTGCGGTAGTATTCCAATGCCTTGTCAAAATCGTTCTGCTCGTCATACAGCCCCGCAAGATAGGCATAACCCAAAAAATAGTCGGGGTCATATTTTACGGCTTTTTGCCATGCGCCTTCCGCACCCTTGTAGTCACCCAAAAAGCGAGAATAGGTGCCCAAATCCAAATAAAAGTCAGGGTTGTCCGGCTCAATTTTTATGGCGCGGTTGATGTAGTCACGTGCGGTGCGATAGCGTTTTGCCTCACCTTCCAGTTTTCCAAGATAGGACAGGGCCTGCGTGTCATTGGGATTTTGTTCCAGAATTTTTTCAAATGACTGCTTTGCATCGGAATCCTGTTCCAGATAGTAGGACATTTTTCCGTAACTAAAAAGGGCAGCCGTATTATTTGGCTCGGAGGCAAGGGCAGTCTTGTAATAGTTGCGTGCGCTGCGGTAATTGTGCTTTAAGGCCTGCTCATCGCCCAGTTCCAGATTTGCATCGGGATTTTTGGGGTCAATGGCAATAATCTGTTTAAGCAGCGCAGATTTTGTCCTAGTGTCGCCCTTGCTTTTTGCCACCATCACGTTCAGCCCCAATACATCCACGTCTTTTGGGTTAGCGGCGAGCAATTCTTTTGCAAGGTTTTCCGCCTCACTGGTTTTTCCTGACGAAAGCAAAAGCGATGCCTTGAGGGTCTGCAAGTCAGAATCATTCTGCATGCTCGCAGGCATGGACTCAAACAAAGCCAGAGCCTTATCCGTGTTGCCTGACTCCAGTGCAGTGCTCACATTCTGGGCAAATTGCACTTCAGGCGTTGCCCTTGCTTCGGGGGCAGTATTCTTTGTGACGGGGGAAGCCTTTAGCTCGGTCTTTTTTTCCGTCTGCTTTACCGATGACTTTGGTGCAACTTCCGTTGAGGCGCAGGAAAGCGTGACGAAGACAACGGCAGATACAAAGGAAATCAAAACTTTCTTATAAAACATATGATTTTCTCCCACAACAGTACTTTATAGTATAGTTGAAATTATCGCAATCATTAGCTACACTATGCAAAATGTTACGACATCCTGTAAAAAAAATATTTGGACTCACTATTTTATACAGCATTATCATTATCGGCATTTTCGTGCTCCAATTTAAGAACGAATCTGTCATTTCCCGCAATATCGGTCTGCTCAGAATCTCAGTAGCGCAAAGTCAGGACTCACAGGGAAAGACACAACTTAAAAATACCCTGCAAGTTTCCTTTAAGGGCATTTCCTTTACCGCCGATGACGTAACACCCGCAGTACTGAACCTTGCCGAAAATCAGGAGCAGAAAAACCTCACGCTTACCGGCTGGAATCAGTCAAGTCCCCTGGCCTTCACTTTCCAGTTTGACAACGACACCGAACTTACTTTCAGCGTCACCGACACATCGCAAAAAGCAGGTCTTTTCGTTTCAGCAAAACTGCCGGAGAACGCACTTTCCCTCTCCCTTACGTATAAAACAGAATCAGGCTTTGCCGTTACAGAACAGACAAAAAATCGCCAGATTGTAAGCTCAAAGAATGCCGTTTACGTGATGAACGCACCTGAAATCAATCAGGACATGTTCTCCTTTACCAGCACCAACACCATGGCCTCCTATGCCATCTACGAGCCAGAGACCCGCTTTACCTTCCGTTCCGTTTCAGCCGAAACACCCCTCAGCACCGTGGGAGCCTATGAAGACTCCCTCAAGCGCCTGAGCACAAGCATTATGAACATCTCTGCCGCCACCATGCAGGACAGCGCAGTCTTTACGGAAAACACTGCCGTCGCCTACATTGCAGAAATGGCAGCCCACAAGCGCTATCAGGAAGCATTGGGTAAGATTCCAGAATCCCTGCGCCGCGGCTCACGCAGAACCTATTTCTCTGCACCCTTCCTTGACTCACTGGTTTCGATGAACCAAAGCCTTACCATGGTAAGCGACAATATGGCAGAAATGGTCAAAAATGCCCTGGCGCAGAAGAATCTGGACATCTTTACGGTATCAGCCATTGCCGACTACATGCTCAGGGAAGAAACAAGCGGAACCATCTTGAACCTCGCCACAATGATTTCTACACTGCCTGAATTCAAGCCAACACTATCCCAGGCAACCGGCATCATTTCCGTCTATCTTGCCCTTGTCAAGGAAAAATCATTCCTGGCAGAAAAGATGGAATACGCCATTCCCACCTGTCTTGTTACGATTGAAAACCACTGTTCGCTTGCAAACGACATGATTCAACTGACGGAAAAAGACATGACTGTTTCATTCCTGCAGGCTCTGGACACTGGCAAGACCCTGCTGGATTACGGCAGCTATATTTCTTCCGCCGAATATGAAATCTGCGGTCGCCTCATCATCAATTCAGCATTCTCTCAGACTAATGAACATGATATCCGTACACTGGCAGAAGCCTACCCCATCCTTATGAGAGACAACCCCTTCTATCCTCATTATCAGATTATCGGACGCAACGGAAACAAAAAGATTTGGGCATGGACCTGTGCAGAAAACATCACCTATGTGGAATCTGCTGACCACAGTGCGGCTACCATCACTATCACTTTCCCCCAGAACGACACGCACTACCTCATCCTCAAGGAAATCAAGCCCTTTACAGGCATCAACATCTACGGCATTGCCTTCCATACTGACCCGCGATTTGAAAGCTACAATTCGTCCGGCTACGTATACAATGAACAGACAAGAACCCTCTTCCTAAAATCCCGCCACAAGGACAACAAGGAAGTTATCAGACTGACCTTTAGCCGTCCAACCGCACAGACAAGCAGTGCAAGCCCTAGACCTGCCAGCACAACGGCCTCTGCACCTGCCGCTCCTGCTGCACCCAGTCAAGAGTCTGTCAGCGGAGATGGCGAAGACGAATAGCAGGTCAGAAAAATAAAAATAATTTTCTGTTTATTTAAACCTTTTTTTTAAAAGTATGCTATAATAAAAAGTGACGACTAAACTAAAAGTCTTGGAGTTTTTGTGAACAAGCGCGACTTTCCTAAAATCCATTTTTACGACCAGGATTTTGTAGACATCTATGATAAAACATGGGCGTGGCTCTCAAATTTCTGGCTCGATGGCAAAACAGGCGAACTTTCTCCAGATGGATACTTCATGTATCCCGGAAACGACCAACTGGTAATTGATCAGTTCGATTCTATTTTCTCATCATTTTTTCTCGTCTATTCAAACAGGAATTTTCCTGCCAATCAGAATCTTGATTTTTTCTACGAGCATCAGGAAGAAAATGGTGCAATCCGCTGGCGATACGATGTAAAGACTGGTGAACCCGTTAAGGATGCATCAAATCCTCAGGGAGTGGGACTTCCGCTTTTTGCCTGGGCTGAATTCAACCTCTACCATAAATCCGCAAACAAACGCCGCATAAAAGAAATCATGCCGGTGCTGCAAAAATACATGGAATGGATTGACAAAACCTTTAAGCAGGAAAACGGTCTCTATTCCGCACCGGCTTCTGCCAGCACCATGTTCAACGCTCCTCGGCAAAATGTCTGCTATCCAGTGGACTTTAATGCAGCCATGGCAATCAATGCGGCTCACATGAGTGCGCTGGGCGATATCCTCAACGACAAGGAATTGAGTTTCCAGTACAAGCGCATGTATTTCAGCCTCAAGACCCGCATCAACTCAATGATGTGGGATAACGAAAGCAGTTTCTATCACGATTTGGATAAAGACGAAAACCGTCTGTCCCTCAAGACAATCGCAGGCTTTTGGCCCCTTCTGGCAGAAATTCCCAATGCAGACAAGGCAGACGCACTAATCAGCCATCTGTCAAATTCTGCCACATTCGGTACTGACCACCCCTTCCCCACACTGAGTGCCGACAGCCCTGATTTTTCTCAGGATGGCGAAGCATTCCGCGGAAGCGTCTATCCGGCCTTCAACTTTATGGTCATCAAGGGTTTGGAAAAATACCAGCGTTTTGATTTGGCACGAGAGTGTTCAATCCGCCACTTGTATTTCATTCTCGAAGGTCTGTCTCCCGCATCAGGAGAAAAAGGCGACCTCTACGAAGCCTACAAGCCCTGCAAGGAAGGTCCGGCCGTCTATAGCGCAAGTTCTGAATTTCCCCGCAAGCGTTATGTAGCCAGCGTTGGCCTTTCAAGCATTGCACTGATGATAGAAAATGTCATTGGTCTGAGCATCAGCCTGCCCCGTAAAACGGTTGACTGGATTATTCCCAATCTGGAAATCATGGGTATCGAAAAACTCTCTCTCAAGCGCAATCTGATTACGATTTTGAGCAACAAGAGTGCCCGTGGCTGGGAAATCCAAATGGAAAGTGAAAAACTCTACTACTTCACGATTAATATTCTGAATCAGAAAAAGAAGACTTTGCCAATTCCGTCTGGCAAGTGCTCCATGCTCATTGATAAACTCTAGGCAGCACAGCACCTGCCTTGCATAAAAAATCCCGCCCAATAATGAGCGGGATTTTTCTATTTTCTCATGTTACTCATGCTCTTTGGCTGTCTTTGCCTTTTTTTCAGCAAATTCCTTCAGGCGGGTTTCAGCAAGTTTGTTGTCTTCAGCGGCACGTTTTTTCATGTTGTCCAAAGCCATCTGCATGTTGTTCACCATCAGTATCGGCTGGCGGGTAGCGTCCAAAGCATCGCGCCAGAATGCACCCTCAGGGTCAATCTTATTGCGTTTGAGGGTAATCAGTTCCATAGGCAGGTAAACGAACTTGTCATGGGTCAAGCCAACGACACAACGGGTTTTTCCAGCCATTGCCGCGTGAACCGCATTGTTGCCCAGGCGTTCACAAAGGATTGAGTCATTTGCCGTTGTAACCGCAGAACGAATCTGATAGCTGGGGTCAATGTATTTAAGGTTTACGTGAATACCCTTTACGTCAAAGTAGTCATTAATCTTGTCGCGCAGGAAAGTACCGATGTCAGAAAGTTTTTTGTTGCCGCTGGCATCTTTTTGGTTTAGATTTTCCAGCAGTTCCTGACCTGCACCTTCTGCAACAACAATAACTGCATGGTGGCGTTCACGGATACGGTCTTCCAGGTGAGCAAGGAAGCCGTTTGGTCCGTCCAAGTCAAAGGGCACTTCTGGAATCAGACAGAAATTTGTTTCGTGGCTTGCCAGTGTGGTAGCCGCAGCAATAAAGCCAGAATCGCGTCCCATCAGCTTTACGAGACCGATACCGTTTACCTGAGAATGGGCTTCCATGTGAACAGCGGCAACTGCTTCTTTTGCCTTCTGAACAGCAGTTTCAAAACCAAATGAGCGGTCAAGGAAAAGAAGGTCGTTATCGACAGTCTTGGGAACACCAACGATTGCAACTTTGAGACCACGGCGAGCCGCTTCCTGAGAAACTTCCAATGCACCGCGCTGAGTGCCGTCACCACCGATGATGAAAAGCATATTGATGCTCAAAGATTCAATTGCGTCGCAGATGTCGTTTACACGGTCTCCGCCGCCACGGCTTGTTCCCAGGAATGAACCGCCGATTTTGTGAATGTCATCTACAACAGTCGGGGTTAAATCCACGGTATCAAAGCCCTGCTCAGGGAAGAAGCCTTTAAAGCCAAAGCGGAAGCCACGGATTTTCTTGACGCCATAACGATACCAGAGGCAGCGCACGATAGCACGAATAACATCGTTGAGACCAGGGCACAAGCCACCACAGGTACAGATGCCCGCCGTAACGTGAGCGGGGTTAAAGTAGATATTTTCGCGGGGGCCGGCCTTTTGAATCAGGTTTGTCTGATCAAGAGGATCATCGGGATCTTTGTTTTCCATAAAGACATTCACCTTGTAGCGGACAAAGGACGAGTCTTTTACATAGTTTGCCTTAAAGTCACCATGCTGGCGTGAAAGCTGAATAGGAGACGGAACCTTACAGGGCCCCAACTGGTCAATAGTAAAGTCAAATTTTTGGTTCATTTCTGCCATAAAAGTTTACCTTCAATAAGAAAATGATTTGCTAGTATTCTACCTAAAATCAGGACTTACTTCAACTTTTTGTAGTTTTTTTTACCATTTTTTTTCATCATTTTTTTCAATTTTTTGTATATTTTTGCATTTTGCTGCATATAAGTATATGTATGGAAAAGAAAAACCTTTTTGTAGAGGGAGAAGACTATCCCGCACAGAGTGCAGATGCAGATGATTTGGAAATGGACTACGTAACCCAGGCAGCCCATGATGCTTTTGGCGTACGCTATCTTTTTGCATGGCAAAAACTTGTTATTGCCAACATTCTGGACAGTGCCCGTGCAATTGAAAGGGGAGAAGCCGACTATGATGAGGCTGAGGGCGACTTGGTGTGCCGGGGGCGTCAGATTGTACTGCTTCCCACTGGAGCGGGAAAATCCATGTGCTTTCTGGTGCCTGCCCTCCTGCTTTCTGGTCCCAGCCTTGTGCTCTACCCCTTGCTTGCCCTCATGGCGGATCAGGAGCGGCGCATGAATGAAGGAAATCTGGGGGCCGTCATGTTCAAAGGCGGGCAAAGCAAGCAAGAAAGAGAAGAAAATTTTTTCCGGCTTAAAAGCGGTCAGGCCAGAGTGATTCTTGCAAATCCAGAAGTCTTACAGAATGAAGAACTTCTGCGCCGCCTTGCGGAATGTCACATTGCCCACATCGCCATTGACGAAGCCCACTGTGTAAGCGAATGGGGAGATTCGTTTCGTCCTGCCTATCTGACGCTGGGCGCGGTTATCAAAAAACTGGGTGTACAGGTAGTGACTGCTTTTACGGCAACCGCAAGCCCACCTGTCTTGCAGCGGGTAAGCCAAGTACTTTTTGATGGAAACGCTCATCTGATTCAAAGCGACAGTGACCGGGCGAACATTCACTACCAAGTGCGCTATGCCTATGCCAAGAAGAAAGCCGTACTCAAAGCCGTGCAGGAAATGGAAAAACCCCTGATTGTCTTTTGCGGCACAAGAAGCCGAACCGAAGGCATGGCACGGCTTCTGGCGGAATATTTTGGCAGAAACCGCGTCCGCTTTTACCATGCCGGCATGACAAAAGAAGAAAAGACAGGAGTGGAACAATGGTTCTTCAAAAGCGATGATGGAATTCTTGCGGCAACCTGTGCTTACGGCATGGGCATGGACAAACCCAATGTAAAGACCGTGGTACATCTGGACGCACCTGAGCATCTGGAAAATTTTGTTCAGGAGGCAGGCCGTGCAGGACGGGACGGTTCCAATGTAAAATCTGCCCTCATCTGGAGCCATGCTGATGACGCACGCTACAGGCAGGCTCCTGCTGGCAGCCGCGAAAAACGTATAGGCGACTTTGCAAGAAGCACCACTTGTCGCCGCCAGTTCATTCTGGACAGTTTTGCCGCAGAAAAGACAAGTTGCAGCGGCTGCGATATTTGCGATGCTGAGCGGGCTGGAAAAAAATTGTGCATGCAGGCCGACGATGCTGAGCGTGTATATCGCTTTATCAAAAAACACCGCCGAGTCTACGCCCGTTCTGAACTGACTCCCCTGCTGGAAACATTGCTGAATGAACGGGACCGACCGCTGTTTGGCATCAATGTGTGGGAAAGTTCAGACATACAGGAAATTCTTTCCCAGCTGATTGCAGAAAGACGCATTCAGGTGATGGGCGGCTTGTGGGAAAATCATGTGGATATTTGCGTAAAGAAAAAAAGCCTTCTTGCAATTATTCCGCGCCACCTGCGTCACCGCCTCCATCTTCTGCGGGCGGATTTTCGGCATCTGGTGCGGGGGCTGGAGATGCAATGCGCTTAGTCTTCACAGGACGTGGCTTCTTTCGGTAACGGGCCACAAACCACACAAAATCGACATACAAAAAGACAATTATCGTGCAGATGATGACAGTTTTATTGGTGAGCACGCTTTTTAAAATGGGCATCAATTGACCGAGCATACCTGATTATCGGCATATCCTATTGACTTGCTTAACTGCCACCGATAAAATTTGCCCGTATGATAGGAATTGTCGATTACAACGCAGGCAACATCAAGAGCGTGGAGCGGGCATTGTCTTCCCTTGGGGCAGAATACCTGCTTTCAAAAAATCCCCGCGACTTGGAGCATGCCGACAAGCTGATTTTTCCTGGCGTGGGAGAAGCAGCATATGCCATGGAACAGCTTAAAAAAACCGGTTTTGACTCATTTTTACGGGAATGGGCTCAGGCACAAAAACCCCTTATGGGCATCTGTCTCGGCTCCCAAATTATTTTTGAACATTCGGAAGAAGGCAACGTGGACTGCCTTGGTCTGCTTCCGGGCACCATTCGTCACTTTGCAAGCATCTGGAGCGATGAAAAAAAATCCCCTGAACTCAAAGTGCCCCACATGGGATGGAACGATTTGACCTACACCAACGGCGGACATCCTCTCTTTGACGGAATTCCAGAGCACAGCGACTTTTATTTTGTACATTCCTATGTGATTCAACCCAGAGACAAAAGCATCATCAAGGCAAGCACCGACTATGGCTGTCTTGTTCCTGCCTGCGTGTCATGCGGCTCAATAACAGCCTTTCAGTTTCACCCGGAAAAATCAGGCAAGGCTGGATTACAGATTCTGCAAAACTATATCGGGAGTGCGTCATGCTGAAGAAACGAATCATCGTCTGTCTGGACGTAAAGGACGGACGCACCACAAAAGGCGTAAAGTTTCAGAACAACGTGGACATAGGCGATCCGGTGGACATGGCGGCGGAATACTACCGTCAGGGCGTAGATGAACTGGTCTTTTACGACATCATGGCAAGTGCCCGTGGACGCGGACCGATTCTTGACCTCATCAGCCGCGTAGCAAGCAAGGTCTTCATCCCCTTCTGCGTGGGCGGCGGCATCGGCACAATTGAGGACATACGGTCAACGATTCTGGCGGGCGCGGAAAAAATAAGCCTGAACTCACAGGCAGTCAAAAACCCACAGCTTATCAGCGAAGGCGCCCGCATCTTTGGAAACCAATGCATTGTGCTGGGAATGGATGCCGCCCGAGACGAGACTGCACCCTCAGGCTACCGTGTCTACATCAACGGCGGTCGCGTAAAGACAGAACTGGACGCAAAGGAATGGGCAATCAGAGCCGTGGAACTGGGCGCAGGCGAAATCGTCCTGAATTCAATTGATGCGGACGGCGTAAGGCAGGGCTACGAACTGAACCTTACCCGCATGATTGCAGAAAGCGTTCCTGTTCCCGTAATTGCATCAGGTGGTGGCGGAAGTTCCCAGCATCTGGCTGACGTACTGACTCAGGGCAAGGCAGATGCCGCACTCATTGCCAGCATGGTGCACAGCATGGGCTATACGGTTGACAGCATCAAAAAAGACTTGCATACAGCAGGAGTTCCTGTCAGACTGTAAAAAGGGAGGTCTTTGCCTCCCTTGTGCTTTATCTGCATTTCTGATATATTTTCCATCAATCACAAGAAGTCGGCAGAACTACTGCCTAACGAGCCCACGAACGCTCCTATCACTTCCCCTTTACAATTTATTTTTCTCGGAGGACGGCATGAATACGTACGTCAAACGGTATTTGGTGGATGCACTGGGTGGTATGGCGCTCGGTCTCTTTTCAACGCTCATCATTGGTCTGATTATCGGCCAAGTGGGAAAGTTTTTTCCTGCAGCAGACACGCTGAACCTTGTGGACGGTCTTGCAACTTGCTCTAGTGGACACAAGGTATTGGTCTACATCGGTCAGTTTTTGATTAAAATCGGACAGCTGCTGACCGTCTTTACCGGAGCGGGTATAGCCGTAGGTGTGGCTCATGCTCTGGGTGCCCCAAAACTGGCTGTCTACGGAAGCATTCTGACGGGTACAATCGGTGCCTATGCGCCCAAATTTATCGCCGCGGTAACGTCCCAGTCTTTTGCCTTTGTGTCTGAGACAGGTGCAATCACTCTGGCAGGTCCTGGCGACCCGCTTTCCGCTTTTGTGGCGGCTTTGGTTGGTGCAGAACTGGGGCGTCTCGTATTCCAAAAGACAAAAGTAGACATTTTGGTAGTACCAGCCGTGACGATTATTTCTGGTGCGATTGTGGCAGTCATTTTTGGACCGCCGCTTGCAGCAAGTGCGCGTATACTGGGAAACGCCATCAATCTGGCAACGGAACTCCAGCCCTTCTTTATGGGCATTATTCTGAGCGTCGTCATGGGCATGATTCTTACCCTTCCCATTTCTTCGGCGGCCATCGGCATCATGCTGGGCTTGACCGGACTTGCAGGAGGAGCGGCAACGGCGGGCTGTTCTGCGCAGATGATTGGCTTTGCGGTCATCAGTTTTGCAGACAATGGCTTTAACGGTCTCTTTGCCCAGGGCATCGGCACTTCCATGCTGCAGATTCCCAACATCGCCAAAAACCCCAAGATTTGGATTCCGCCAACTCTTGCGTCTGCCATTACCGGTCCCATTGCAACCTGTCTCCTAAAAATGAAGACGCTCCCCGCAGGAAGCGGCATGGGTACCAGCGGTCTTGTCGGCCAGATTATGACCTATCAGGCTATGGCTGATGAAACGGCGTCATGGGTTATTATCGTCAAAATGCTGATTATCGACTTTATCCTGCCAGCAGTCCTGAGTTATGGAATATACAAATACATGTTCATTAAGGAATGGATTAAGCCTGGAGACATGAAGCTGGAAAGCTAACCGTTTTTCCAGTACCGCTCTGCCGCCACATAGAGGTCATGCACTTTTTGCGGTGGCAGTTCCCATTTGTGAGCACATTCATGCAGGATGGAAAATCCGCCCTGCTGAATGATTTTGCCTTCAATGCGACGTGGATATGCTTTGAGTATGCTACGCATTTCTGCGTAAAAAGACTGCATCTCGTCCATTAAAATTCGTTTTTCTTCCGATTTGACTTTTTATATGCGCTCGCTCCGACCCTTTCCGTAGGGGTATGCACTTTTGCCCGTCCGTGTTCATTCTTAAAGCCACGGGATTTTTTACCGTCACGCTCTCCCCTGTCAGAGTCACGGCGGCGACCTCCATGTTCAAATCCATCGTCTCTGCCTGCAAAAGCGTGCTTTCCGCCACGTTCACCACGGGAGGCTTTTTCAAAGCCGTCAGACCCGTTTTCCTGCGTGTCCAGATGAATATGAGGAAGTGAGTGGTCACGCTTTGCCAGCTGCAGCACTCGCTCTGCTGAATCCTTTGGCAGGCTGAGAAGACTGAAATTCTGCGTCACTTCAATGCGGTCAACTTTGTGACCGGGGATATGCAAAAGTCCGCTAAAATATGCCGCCAGTGCCCGTGCATTGTAGCCGTCACGCTTACCCAACTGCACATAAATGCGTTTCTGATTCGGATCAGGTACAAAAGCCTGTCCACCTTTTCCACCGCGAAGCGGCTTGCCACCCCTGTATTCCCGGATTTCGCCGTAATGACTTTTGTCCAAAGTTTTTCCATACCATGCAGAAAGAACGCCTGCAAGCACTTCCTTTGCGTCCTGAGTTTCACAGAGTTCTTCCGCCATTTTTGTGTAGACTTCATCCACAGCGATGTGGGTAGAAGCCGTGCGCTCAACAGCAGCATTTTCTTCCGTCAGTTCAATATTGTTCACCACATACACGCCCAATTGCCTCTTGAGTTGGTCAAGCATACGAGAGCGTTTTGTAGCCAGCACCTGGTCTACGCTGGGAATAGTGCCTTCAATCAATTCACCTTTTGCCGCACGGCGAACCGCATTGCGAAGGTATTCCAGGCGGCGGCGTTCTTCAGGACGAACAAAGGTAACGGCTGTTCCCTTTGCACCAGCGCGTCCCGTTCGTCCAATGCGATGCACATAGGTTGCCGCATCAAAAGGCAGGGAATAGTTTATAACATGCGTTAGGCCAGTAATATCAATACCACGGGCGGCAACATCGGTCGCCACCAGTACGCGGGTTTTTCTGCTGCGGAAGCGGGCAAGAATTTTTTCCCTCTGTCCCTGAGGAATATCGCCATGCAAGGCGGCAACATCATAGCCCCGCTCATCCAGCATACGGCTCACTGCATCCGCATCATTTTTTGTCTGCGTAAAGACCAAACCGTAAAAATCAGGGGCAATGTCAATCACACGCACCAAGGCTTCGATTTTTTCACTCTCGCGCACAAAAAGACAACTTTGGTCAATTAAAAGCGGTTCTTCTACAAAACCTTCTTCCTCACAAACTTCGTAGTCACCCATGAACTGCTCGGCAATTTTGAGGATAGGTTTGGGCATGGTTGCGCTAAAAAGCAGGATGCGGCTGTTGGGATTTGCCTGGGCAAAAATCGCCTCAATATCCTCCACAAAGCCCATGTCCAGCATCTCATCGCCTTCGTCCAAAATGAAGTAATCAATCTTGTCGATTTTGAGTGTTCCCCGCTCCAGATGATCCTGCACTCGGCCGGGAGTTCCCACGACAATTTCTACACCGCGTTTAAGCTCGTTTATCTGCTTATTATAAGGTGCTCCGCCATAGAGTACGCATACCCGGGGAAATTTTCCGTCACCAAAAGACTGCAATTCGGTACAAGTCTGCACGGCAAGTTCTCGCGTCGGTTCCAGCACCAGTGCGCGCACGCCATCATTTTGTCCACGAATGCGCTGCACAATGGGTAAGCCAAATGCAGCCGTCTTTCCCGTTCCTGTGCGCGCCTTTGCAATAATATTGGCATCGCCGTTCAAAAGTCGGGGAATTGCCAGCACCTGAATAGGACTGGGCACTTTGAATCCCTTGCGTTCCACGGCGGCAAGCGTCGCTTCATCCAAGCCTAAATCTTCAAAAGAAATTTCCTCAGTATCTGCTGATTCAGCCTCTTCAACCGTGTCGATTTCATCTGTCCTTTCAAGAGCATCGTTGCGCATGCTCTCTGATTCTGTCTGTTCGATTTCTAATTCTTCCATAAAACAAGTATCTAACTATAAAGAAAAGGTGCAATAATTGCAAGTTCCATGAAAATATGATATACTATGATAGTATGAGTGAAATTAATTTTAATATTGACCAGAGAATTGTATACCCCAGTCAGGGTGTCGGTCGAATCCTCGAAATCTTCGAAAAACAATTCAATGACAAAACAACCCAATACTACAAGATTTACATTGATGTCTCTGATATGATTGTCATGGTTCCTGTTGATAATGCCGCAATGCTGGGAATTCGCCCCATTGTTTCTGCTGACGAAGCGCTAGCCGCACTGGAATCTTTAGGAGAGGCAATTGAACCGGTCACGTCAGACTGGAAACTGCGCTATCAGATGAACCTTGACTTGCTTAAAAAAGGCAGTATTGCGGATATTGCAAGCATTGTCCGCTGTCTCTATCACCGCTCAAAGGTAAAGGAACTGCCGATTCTTGAACGCAAGTTGTATGACAGCGCACGCAAACTGCTGATTGATGAAATCACATCGGCAACAGGCAAGAATGAAAAAGAAGTGGAATCCATGGTTCACGCTAAACTAGAACCGCTGGGAGCCATAGCCGTCAAAAAACCCCTGCTTGACCCCAACGATGACGATGATGACGATGAATTCTCAGATGAATTCGGTTCTTCCAGGGATGATTCCGATGATGAGGATGAAGACGAAGAAACTGATGACGACGCAATGGATGACGATGACGAGTAAATCTGAGTCTCTTGCAGTTGCCGAAAAACCTGCTGAAAAACCTGTCCTCATTTTAGTAGCGGCAGGGGCTTCCAGCAGGATGGGCGGCATAAAAAAAGAATACCTTCCAATGCAAGGCGGTACGGTGCTTTCATCTGCCGCCCGTATTTTTTTACAAACCCTGCCATTTTCACTCTGCATTATTACCTATCCTGCCGCAGAAACAGAAGAAGCCCGCATGAAAGCCGAAAAAAAATGTCGTGAGGCAGTTTTTGCAGATTCCGCTGTACGAGATGCCGCGAACATATGCTCCGATGCGGCCTGCAATAAAACACTGATTCTTTTTGTTCCCGGCGGAAAAACCCGTCAGGAAAGCGTGCTCCATGCCCTCGAAGCGGCGGCAAAAAATCTTTCCGCCCACGGCAAGGGGGCAAACCCGCTGGTATTCATCCACGATGGCGCGCGCCCTTTTGTCTCGGCAGACATTATCCGTGACTGCAAAAACGCGGCGGAAGCCTACGGTGCAGCCGTTCCCGCCCTGCAACCCGTGGACACCCAAAAAGCAATTGATGAAAGGGGCTTTATCACCCGCCATCTGGTGCGCGCAAATCTTGCCGCCGTGCAGACACCGCAAGTCTTCAGGCTAAAGCCTTTGCTGACTGCCCACCGTGCAGCCGCCGCAGAACACAGGGAATGTACCGATGACACGGAAATCTGGGACAGATACGCCGCCGACGGCAAGACCTACATGGTGACTAAAATTGTGGCAGGTTCAAGCGAAAACAAAAAAATCACCTATCCCTCAGACATTCCGCAAGAGGCGGCAAAGGAGCAGTCCATGAACATTCACACTGGTTTGGGCTATGACAAGCATGTTTTGGTAGAAGGACGCAAACTCATGCTGGGCGGCGTGGAAATTCCTTTTGAAAAAGGGGAAGCCGGTCACTCTGATGGAGATGTACTGCTACACGCAATTACCGATGCGCTACTGGGAGCCGCCGCCCTTGGCGACATTGGCTCATACTTTCCGCCCAGCGATGCCAAATGGAAAGACGCTGACTCAAAAATGCTTTTGCAGACGGTATGGAAAGACATTAAGGCAGCGGGCTGGACTCTAGGCAATATGGACTGCGTAATTGCCCTGGAAGAACCCAAATTTCTTCCCCATCGGGATGCAGTCCGTTCTTCCATAGCCCAAGTGCTTGGCGTAGATGCTGGACAGGTTTTTGTAAAGGCAAAGACTGGCGAAAAAACAGGCGACGTAGGCACCGGTAAAGTCGTTGAAGCCTTTGTCACCTGTCTGCTGACCCGCAATTAGTTGGGCATTTCCAAAATCAATTCTACCTCGCCTACGCTGCGCTTCATGCGGCGGGCAATATCGTCCACTGTCCAGCCGCGGCGTTTCAGCGCAATAATTGTCTCCCTGTCCTGAGGTGTAATGGAACCGCTGGAAGAAGATGCCGCCACAGGGGATGAAGCACTGCTCCGCTCCATCTCACTCCGCGTTGCTTTAAGCAGCAAATCCATCTTCTTGTCAATTTCCGCATCCATGTTTTGCAGGCGGGTTTCGGTGCGTCCAATGCCTTCGCGGGCAGAAGTAATCTGTTCTACGCGGCGTTCAGTGTCGTCCAGCAAAGACTGCAATGAAGTAATTTTGTCCACTGCATCGTTAATGCGTCCATTGTTGGACATAAGGGTTTCAATATTGCGCTGCACATCACGAATGGCATCAGGCAAGGTGGCAGACTGGCGGCTTACCTCGTTCAGACGGTTTTCCAAATCCTTGAGGTTTTCAAAGGCCTTGTCCACATCAGCCGCCACCTGCTGAATATCATCCTGTTTCTTTTCCAGACGGTCGTAGCGGCTGGAAATGTCACCCAATGTATTTTGGAATTTACGCACTTCTGTCTGAATTGACTGCAAGTCATCACTGGTAGTAGTCAGTTCGCGGATTTTTGCATCCATTGTGCCGCTCAATTCCAACAGGCGGTCAAAATCACGTTCCATGGAATCAATGTGATTCTTTTCCTCAGCAAAGCGGTTCAGTTTGGCATTCACATTTTCGTTCAAATCCTGAATTTGGGCAAAGCGAGCCTGCAAGTTCTGTACCGTAGTCTGATAATTATCAACCTTAGCCAGTTCACCCTTCAAATTGCTGATTTCCGTATCAAGCTGTGCCTTGAGTTGGTCTGCCTTCTGGTACACTTGCATCTGCGCGCCAAAAGCCTTTACCTGCTTGTCGATTTCACTAAAGCGCATCTGCAAATCGTTTGATTCGGTCTGCAAGCGCATGGTCAGTTCAGTTTCACGCGCTTCATTTGCTTCGGTGGCAGCCTGAATCTGAGCCTGCAAGTCACGCAATTTTTTGTCTGACTCTTCGTTCTGTTCACGCACACGACGCTGGGTATCTTTGAGCATGTTGTCGTAGAGCTGCCCCATTTCATCCACAATCTGTGAAGAACGGTTTTTATAATCTTCCACTGACTCTTGAATCTGCCCCTGTAGTTTTTCGATGTCAGCCGTAATTTCTTCCTGCTTGTCCCGGGTTTTATTCTGAAAGTCAGAAACATTTTGATTAAAGACCAGCTGAATCTCGCCCATTTTCTGCTCAGCGGCAGTTTTAAGTGTCTGCAACTGCTTGGCAAACAAATCGCGGTTTTGCTCCAACTGACCTTTTAGCGTAGAACGCCAGGTGACAAATTCGCTTTCCATGCTGCTGATGGTGGCATCGTTTGTCTCGCGGCGGCTCAAGAGATTTTGTTCCAATTCTGCCAGTTTAGCCCCTGCCTCTTTTTCAGTCTTTTCAATCATTTCATTGATACGCTGGTTGTAGTTCTCCAAGTGAGCCTTGACCATGGCATCGGAATTGTCGGTGGCCGTCTGCAAGTCTGCCTGGGCTTTGTCGCTAAAGTTACGGATAAACTGTTCCACTTCGGTCACTTTCTGCTGAATGGCATTCTGTGACTGGGCAAAATTCGCTTCGTATTTTTCTGCCTGCTCGCGATTCTTTGATTCCAGTTCCGCAATACGGGCTTTGAGTTCATCGGTATATTTCTTTTCCAAGTCACTGCGACTGTTTTCAAAATCGCCGCTCAAAACAGTCAGTTTGGAATCCAGATTCTGCCTCCATACATTCAGGTCGTCATCAATCTGATCACTGCGCTTCTTTAAGTCAGCACCAAAGTTTTCCTCAAAATCCTTGAGCGTTGCGCTTACGTTGTCGCTTGCCGTTTCCTTGATTTCTGCAAGATTTTTTTCCAGTACTGCAATCTGCGCCGCCAAATCATCGTTGTTCAGTTTAACCGTGCGGGCAAAGTCTGCCTGCTTTTGCTCCTGTGCGGCAACAAAACTGGTAAAGTCGCCAATAACACGCTGCTGAGTAGATTCCATCGTCTCCCGTAGATTCTTTTCCAGAGCATCCACATCGGTACCCACCTGTTCCAATTTGCCAAAACGATATTCCATGTTCTTGCGGTATTCCGTAAGCTGTTTGTCCACAATGTCCAGCAATTCCGTCTGCTTGGTGTCATAGGTGTCAGAAAGCACTTTGGTCATATCGGCCAGTCTGTCGTTAATAACCTTGATTTTTTCATCTGCCTGCTGCTGGAAGGCCGTCAGTTCCGCATTTGCCTGCTCTGCTGTCTTTGCAATGCGTTCCGCTGTTGCCGTCGCTCCCGTTGATGAATCGTCCAAAGTCTGCTGTACAGCGGCAAGGGCACTCTGCATGTTGCTCCTGAGCTGCTTCATCTTGTCGTCCACATCAGAGTTCAGACTAAGAACCTTTGCGTTTACGTCATCCTGCATGGCAGTGACTTTTCCATGGACTTCGCCCTGCAGTGAGGTTACCTTGCCGTTCACTTCATCCTGCAAGGATTTGATTTTTCCTTTCACAAGAGATGTGTAGGATTCCAAGTGACCAGCAGAAATAGTTTCAAAACGTTGATAGGCAGCCGTCTCTTTTTCATCCGCATTGGCAATGGCTTTCTGATAGAGATTTTCGTAGCGGGAACGAAGCTCGGCAATCTGTTTTTCCAGAGACGCACGGATTGTTTCCAGAGACTTTCCGTTGCCGTTGTTTTCTGATTTGAGTTCGGTGGCCAGTGCCTTGGCTTGCTGCAAGGATTCCGTCACCTGCCGCTTGATAAAATCGGTTTCGCCCTTGAGTGATTGATTCAATTCGCCAGTTTTTGCATGCAACTGGCTTTCCAGTTCTTTCAGTTTTTCCGTCATCTCACGCTGATAGGCATCCGCTCTGCTCTGAGCCTTGGTGGAAAGATTTCTGAATGCCGTATCTTCCAGATTTTCTGCTTTTTTTGCCGCATTGATGTAGGCAGCCTGAATGTCGGTTTCAATTTTTGCCAGCACTTTGTCGGTGCGGTCTGCGGCTGCCTTAGTGGCAGTGTCAATCTGTTCCGCACGGGTGTTGTATTGATTTAAGAGTTCTGTTGCTATCCGCTGCAGATGCTTTTGGTTGGAATCCGTAAACTTCTCGTTAATCTGAGGTATTTTCTTTTCGATGGAATCCACCAGACGTTTCTGTTCGTCCAACTGATCTTTCAGGTCGTCAATCACGCGGGTTTCTGTTTTAAGGATTTCCAAATTTTCCTCAGCACGGGCAGTCATCTCCAAAAGTTCATTCATCACCGCTTCATATTTTTCGATTTTGGCACCGATATTGTTTACCGCACTGAATTCCTTGTCAAAGCCTGCACTTATTTTCTTAAAATCAGCAATCTGATTCTCCAGACGCTTTACCGCAGCAGTCGCCGTATTCTGCCGTGTCTCCAAGTCAGCGGAAACACCGTTTAGTTCCTGAGCCTGCTCCTTAAAATATCGGTCAAATTCCTCAATGCGTCCGTTTGAGTATCTGCGCACTTTGTCCATTGAATTGGTATTTTTATCAAGCGCACGGAACAAAAAAATTACTGTTACGGAAATAGCCGTAGAAATAAATGCTGCGAGAACAACCACTTTTTTTACCCCACCCAAAAATTCGCCCAAACGGGCACGCAATTTTTTTATGTTTATCTATTGTATCACAATGTCAGTAAATTGACGATAGTCTGTAAAGGAAATGTCCGCCATAGGATGCTTTTTGTAAAAGAATTTTCGCCAGCCGGAGAGCAAATAGGCCGCCTTCATACCAGCGTTTTTTGCCCCTATCACATCATAGCGAACACTGTTTCCCACATACAGAATCTGAGACAAATCAACCCCTAATTTTTTTGCCATAACCCCAAAAGGATACTTTGAAGGCTTTAATGCACCAATTTCTTCCGAACCCATGACAACTTCACAGTATGGCAAAAGTCCCCAGGTATCTCCTTTTTGCGATGGAGGAAAATCAGAAAGCAGTGCAAGCCGATAGCCCGCCGCCTTTAGCCGCTCAAAGCACTCGTGCACATAGGGAAAGGGTTTAATCCGTGCAAAAATAGGCTTTAGTCCATCGTACACAATGCGCTGAATCTTGTCTTTTGCTTCCTGAATTGGGCAATGCAATCTGTCTGCCAAAAGCCGTGCCTGGTACTCATAAAAATCCGGCAGCGGTCCCGTGCGATGCATGACATTCCGCACCTTGCTGAAACTCAAAAAAAATCTCGCGTTACGCAAAAAATAGCCTGCAGCACGGAAGTTTAACGCCCATGGATGATACAGAGTGCCGTCAATATCAAATGCTATAACCGAAATATGTTCAAGCATAGTATAAGTATAGATGAGATACAGGGAAAATTCAATTGGGGAATCTATTCTTTTATCCTGTAATTAAATATTGCCGTATCATTGCCCGAAGCAGAACTGAATCTCCAGCGTGATATTTGCAGCGATATTTCCTGACGGACAGTCTGAGGCAGGTAGGACGGAATAGTAACATCGGTAACCGTACCGTCCGCCCTCACCGTAAAGGTAATCTGCATTTCCGCCTGACCAGACAGGACTTTTTGTGCCGCCGGACTCAGGCTAATCTTGGGATCAGAAAGAAGCTGTCTGCCTGCCCCGCTGGTAAAACGAATGTCCGAGTTTCCATTTGTCTGGCGGTTGCTTGTGTCAGTGCTTGTGGAAGAAAGACCAGAGCCATTTACCTTTGACTGGCTGGCAATGTTTCCCAAAGCCGCGCTGGTGCCGGAACTTGCCGCAGTAGAAGCACTGTCTTTTGCCGTAGAAGTGGCAAGAGCGGAAGTTGTGCCCGTAGCGGCACTTGCGGCACTGCCAGAAAGAGATGACACTTCCTTTACGGTAGCCGGCGCGGATCTTGCTGAGGGAGATGTTGACGAGGAATTGGCTTCTATGGAATCCCAGTCGATATCCGCAGCAGTCTTTTTTGCCTTCGTTTTTGCCGTGTTTTTGGCAAACTGTTCCATGGGGTCAAAAAATTCCGGCTCAAAAGCCTCCTCTACAGGCGTTTTTGTTGGAGCTGGTTTTGTAGAAGCAGATTTTGTGGTGGCCGCTGGCTTTTGCGGGGTTTTTGCCGTTGATGAGGCCGCCTTTGTGCTTGTTTTTTGCACAGCCTTAGAAGAAGAATTTTTTGCTTGGGCAGAAGCGGTCTGCGGAGCTGGTGCAGGCGGTGGAGGGGCGGCCTTTGCATTTTCACTTGCAGCCGTATTTGCCTTGGGAGCGGCGGCCGCACGGGCTTCCTGAGCCTGCGCAGAGTCCAGCCGAATCTGTACGCTTTTGTAGACAGGCTTACGGGTAAAGAGCGAAAATGCCGTCGTAATCACCAGAAAGAGCAGCCAGAACAAGAAGGTTCCCGCCACACCGACAATCCGAGGCTTTTTTTCTATCACATCTGCCATCTTGCCCCCTGCCATACGATTCTATCAATCCCTTGTACGCAAATTGACGGCTACAAATCCGTTTTTGCGCAGCACGTCAAAAATCTTTACGATAGTTCCGTTGGTCACCTTGTCATCTGCCTCCAGCGCAACAGGATACTCTTCCTTCTTTTTGCCTTCAGTGTCATACGAGGCAAGGCGTTTGTTCAGCGTGGCAAAAGTCACTTCATCACCATTCAAGAACATCCTGCCTTTGTCGCTGACGGTAAGGGTCATGCCTGTTACTTCTGTGCTAAGGGCGGTTTCGCTATCGGGCAAATGTACGCTGATAGCCGGAAGCACTGCAAAAGTTGTGGACACCAAAAAGAAGAGGATGAGCTGAAATACAACGTCAATCATCGGTGTTAAATCAGCACCGACTTTTACGCTTTGCCGCTTGGAGATTCTCATTATTGCACCCTTCCCGTCAATTGCAGGATTACGGTAGTCACCATGGACTGCATGTCAGTAACGGCATGATTTACCCGGTTCACAAAAAAACTGTGGAAGATAAGCGACGGAATGGCCACAAACAGTCCGCCTGCCGTGGTCATCAAGGCTTCGGCAATCGCTCCTGCAAGCACCGCAGGATTTCCCATGGTACCGCCCTGTCCCAGCACCCCAAAAGCCTTGATATTGCCAGTTACCGTACCAAAAAGCCCCAGTAGAGTAGAAATATTGGCGATTGTGCCCAGCATGGTCAGATTGTGCTCAAATTTGGGAACTACGGCATCCATTTCTGTCTGCACGATTTCGCGCATGTCGGCTTCCTGCATACTGCGGCATGAAAGGGCCTTCTGAACAACCTGGGCCACTGGAGTGCCCGCCGCAATACAGAATGCCTCTGCCGCAGAATAATCCTTACGAGTCAGTGCGTCAGCTAGATTTTTTTTGAGCATGGCATCCCGTTTTTTTACTGATGAAAAATACACGCAGCGTTCTATAATGATGTAGGTGGCAAAGATTCCGCAGATTACAATCGGAATCATCAAAAGTCCGCCAGATTTTATGAGGTCAAGCATTTTCTTCTTTTACTCCTTGCGACTTTTTTAGCCGCTCCTTATCTATATACATTCTTTTATCTGCAAGGTTATAAATTTCAGTAAATTCTTTATCTTTTTCCCAGGCTGCGGTACCGATTGCACAGGTATAGGGTGTCTTTTCAAATTCAGCCCGAATGCGGTCAATCGCATGTGTCACCGTCTCAAAACGACTGTTGCAGAAGAGTACGCCAAATTCATCACCGCCAAGACGATAAAGATAACTTCGTCGGGGAAGACAGCGCAAAATAATGTTGGCCGTCGTCACAATCGCTTCATCGCCAGCCGCATGCCCCTTGCTGTCATTGATTGCCTTTAGGTCATTCAAGTCAAATTCACAGAATGCCGTTATCTGCTCCGGCTTGAATTTCTGCACATCGGCAAAAAAAGTCATACGGTTAAGCGCACCGGTCAGGTTGTCCCGCTTAAAATGCTCAATATGCAGATACAGATAGTAAAATGCCAGCATCAGCGAGATTGCACCAACCAAAAGTCCTCGTGTCTTGAGCAGGATTTCGCCCACAACGCCAAGCGTCACCCCTGCAAGCGACAGAAAAAGCATGAGTCCTTCTTCCCGATGACCTCTTCCATAGCGGATTATTGCAAACAAAAGCACGATAAAAAAATAGGAAAGCGCCAGAAGATGAGGCGCATAGGAAAGGGCTTCACGATGCAGAACATTGTGTTCATCCAGCCAAAAAACGCGGGTTGAAACAAAGGCTGTCAGAATGACCACCGTGTTTAAAATTGCAGGTGTTGCCAGCAAAAGCATTTCTGCTTTTTTCATGCGGTTACGGCGAAGGATATATACTGAAGTCATCAGCAGATAGACACGCAGGATATATCCCGCCATAATCGCAAGTTTCCGCACAAGCAGGGGGCGTTCAAGTCCTGAACAGTAAAAGTCAATATTATCAGAAATTACCAGCAGGGCAAGCAGGACAAGCGACAGGGTAAAGCGTTCATTGATTTTGTGGTCGTAGGCATCATTTGCCCGCATAAAAATGAAGAGATAGAGAATAGTTATGAGAGGAACAAAATCAACATGTACAAGTTGATAGAATAATTGCACTTTCTATACCTCAATTTTCTCTACTTAGTATAAGCGATTTTTCCGAAGAAGTCTATTAAGTCTTCTTGCACACCTATTTCGGTAACTCCTATTTCCTAAAGGAATACAAGGCACCCAGTTTTACCCCCAGTGCAAAAATCGCATTGTCCGAAAAAGGCATCCAATGCAGCACAGGTGTAAGGGCAAATTCCAGAGCACCTTTTAAAATTCCCTGGGGAATAAAGCGGGCGGAACAGGAAAGCAGCAGGTCTGAGTCAAAAAAAGTCCGGCTGTCTACACAGGTAAGGGCAAGCCCATAGCCAAAAGACGGCTGAAAAGCAAAGACTTTGTTCACAGGCAGGCGAAAATACAACTCAGCAGAAAGTTCGCCATCAAAACCGCCGCTCACATCTCCTTTTCCGATGACACCGCCCAAAAGCAAGCGCGCCGCTCCACCAAATTCCTTGTTGGAGTCAAACGTAGCAAAAGGAAGTTCGCCAGTAAAGACGGCGGCAATTTTTTCCCGCATCAAGTCATCACCCAGGGGAAAGCCTGTGTAGAGTCCACCTCCAAGGCGGAATTTCGTATCGTTTGTCGGCTCAGGCTGGGGAGTCGGTGCCGCTTCTTCCTTTGGTGCTTCTACAATTTCCGGTAGATTCGGACGACCGTCTTCCACTCCAGGAACAAGGGGTGCATAATCAGGAACAGAATCTTTTCCCGCCGTAATTGCACCACCAGAAACAAGAGTGGTCACATCGGGGAGGGCAATTGCATCTTCTTCTGCAAAGGCTGTCGTCATAGTCAGGCAGAAAAAAGAAAAGAGTACTGTTTTTTCCAGGATTTTTTTTACGTTCATCTTCATGCGCCTTTCCCCTTACTTTACAAGCTGTCGTGCTGACTGCACATACTTGCTTGCAGGATAGAGTTGTTCCAGAGAATCTGCCGTAGCCTTAGCATCTCCTTTCAAGCCCACTGCGTCAAATGCTTCCACTGCGCCATAAAGTGCCCGAGCCGCATCCTCGTCCTTGCCTGCCGCCCGAGCGTACTGAGCAGCAGAAAGATATGTCTGAGCAGATTTTTTGCTTTCTCCATTCGTGCGATAGTGCTGTGCCAAAAGAAATGCATTTTGTGCCGCGTACTGACTTTCCTGAGGAGCAGTCTGCTTGGGGAGCAGTTCTTCTGCAAGGGCAATTCCCTTTGCGTGGCTGCCGGCGGAAGACACATACAATTGAGCCAGTTCTGTGCCAAGGGCACGACCTTTTTCCGTGCTGGCTTTTCCCGCCTGCTCATAGTCATGTTCTTTTTTTAGCAGGGCTGAATTTCCACCTTTCTGCATGGATTCCAGTTCATCAGCGATTTTTGCCATGCCGTCTTCCCGCGCCTGCTCTCCATACCTATCAAGCAGTTTATTTGCATAAGCAAGAGCCTTGGCATAGTCACCTTCTTTTTGATACAGTTCCACCAGATTTTTTTCTGCATTGTACTTGTAGGTGCTTTCCGTGCGGAGATTATCAAGCTGTATAAAATAGAGAATTGCCCTATCCGTCTGACCAGATTTTGCCAACGAATCCGCATTAAAGTAGAGGGCAGCATCATAGAACTGACCGCCATTCCAGCGTTTTACGTAGTCATCAAAGAGACTTGCCGCCTGCCCATAGTTTTCCTGTGCATACTGCAATTCACCCCGCCGATAGGCCGCTTCTTCGCCAATTGTTCCCGCCATCTTGTCCGAAGCCAGGGCGGCATAGGTTTTATCCGCAGACACATAGTCTTTTTTCTGTGCCTGAATCCTTGCCAATTCATAGCGACAGCGGTATGCCGCCTGATTCCGACCGACTGCACGTGGCGTAAGGATTGCAATGGCCTTGTCGTAATGTTCCGCATCCGCATGCAGCCCCGCCGCCAAAAGCACTGCTTCGTTCTGCTGCTCATCGGTAGAAGCAGCATAAATGGCCTGTTCTGCAAGGGGAAAAGCCTTTTCCTGCTGATTTGACTGCACGGCGGCACGAGAAGCGGTTACCAGTGCATCATAGCGAAGGGGATGCAGCAGATTCTGTCCGGCAAAAGCAGAAAGGTTTGTGTAGGCAGCAGCATAATTTCCCGTGCGGTACTGGGCATAGCCTGCATAAAACTGAGCATATGAAGCATATTTTTCTTCCAGGGTGTTTTTTTCGTTTAGGCTCTGATTCATAAAGCGGGCGGCATCTTCCCATTTGCGCTGATTAAATGCCGCAAGCCCCTGAACATAGAGGGATTCTGCCCCCTGCACGTGGGAAGCCTCTTCCCGAGCAGCCTGGTAGCGTCCGTTATTCAAAAGGAATTTCGCATAGTCCAAGCGGCTGTCATCATCCAGTTTGCCAGATGACGCTAAATCGGCAAAGGCTTTTTCCGCTTCTGCCGTGCGCCCTGCCTTTACCAGTGATTTGACATACAAAAGCGAACATGCAGTGTCCTGGGCAAGCAGACTTTTGTCGGACTCCAGGCTTTTGCAAGCGCGGCTGTATTTTTCCGTCTGATACTGGCTCATGGCCTTCCAGTAGAGGGCGGCTTTTTTTGCCTCCGCATCCTTACTGCTGTTCAAGGCGGCATCGGCAAAAATTTCACACTTTTTCCAATCCTGCATCAAGCCCGCATAACGAGCCTGACTTGCCCGCATAGTGCCAAAAAAGGCATCCGATGCCGAAAGTTTTGTCTGTGCCTCACAATCAGCAAGAATTTGCGCCGCTTTTTCAGCCGCTGACGCAAGGTCATTTTTTGCATTTTCCTGCAATGTACGCTCTGCCCGATGCAATGCATCTACCTGCAAGACATCTTTACTGGCGTTTTCTACAGCCTGCGCAAAGCCTCTTTCCCCAAGAGTAAAAAGAAAAATCACGATTACAAATGCAGGCAATCCGCCCTTTCGTAAAAAAATCTTCATTATGTTTCTATATCCTTGTGATTATCCGTTATCAAACGGTGATTTATTAGTAAAACAGTCATTGCAAGGCAGCGTTACGGCAGCCACACCAGCAGGTTAGCGTGACTGAGGGTCAGGGATTTCTTTTGCGTCAACTCCCAAAGGAAAGAATTTTTCCGACGCAAGCACACGGGTTAAGTGCACAAAAGCATTTTTGTATTTATTGACGAATGTATTGTAGGGAACTTCCGTTCCGTTTTCAAAGACCGTTATGGCAAAGCGTCCATTTTTATCAAAGTAGGGAAAAATCACCGCAGTCTGGTCAAATTTATAGAGTTCGGGAGCCGTACCGTTTGCAGACACATAGCGGCGGCGGATTGCGGCAAGGTAACAGTAGGTTGGCTCCGTTACGCCAAGCACATAGAGTACTGGACGCAAGCGGGCAATGGCGTAGCCTGAATTTCGGATGTAGCCCGCCGTCTGCATGATTCCCTTTTCCGTCATCTCGCTGCTAAAAGGCTCAATAGAAACGTCCACGCCGGAATCCTCATAGCGGTAATTGCGATGAGTCTGCACGGAAAAACGTGCGGCTGCCAGGTTGCGCGTCCAGTCCAGCATGAATGACACCCCTTCACTTTCTTCTTTCATGCCAGCGTAACTCAGGGGATCGTAAATCATCGTAGGCTGTACCAAGGGCAGCATAAATGTTCCGCTTCCGCTTATCGGTTCAATCAGTCCGTCCACCACCCATTTTACAAAGCCTGCCGAAGAAAGGGAAAGGGTTTTGTTTTCCCGCTCGCTTGCATCAACCATGCGTGGCTGACCGTCTGAAATGCGGACAGGATTTCCGTTTTCATCATAAGCCGCATCATCTGCATATGAAATGCGATTCAGATTTTTTCTGATAACGCCAATCATCTGCATCTTGGGAAGGTAATCACCCGTATGCACTTCCGCATACCGCCAGGGAAAACTGTTTTCGGTAATTTGCAGGACATTCGCAAAAGATGCCGTGTACAACTGAGAAAAGATAATGCCCACAGGCACAGAGCGGGATGCATAGCAGTTGTCAATGACAAAATCGCCCAGGGTCTTGTTTCTGTCCGGCATAAACTGCACGTACACATCACTGTTTTGGGTAAAGTACCAGCGGATTTTAGTCGCCTTTCCTGTAGTAGAGTCGCAATACAAAATCCATGAACCGCAGGCATCACCGGGATATTCAGCCACAACACGGCTTTCCATACCTTTTTCCGTATAAAAATCCACGTTCATCTGAATTTCTGGCGCAACGATAATCGCATACTGAAAAGCCGTCTCTTCCAGACGAACCTGAAAACGCTCACCAATCTCATTCGTGCGGATTTCAGAGCGGTAGCCCCGCAATTCACTCAGGGGTGCATTAAACCATTTGTCTGCCACTGCACGACGGATAATCGTAGAGTCGGGTACATTGAGCCTGTTGTACTCCGCAAAAAGCGGAAAGAGGCAGAGAGCGGAAAAAACTGCAATCAGCGCAAGGCCTTTTTTCATCAATATATCCAACCAGTCTGCACTTATGCGGAAACTTCACTTGTTGCCGCAGGAACATTTCGTGCGTCTACAGGGTCATCATCAATAAATGCGCCGCCACCAGCAGCATACTGAATAATCGGCTCAACGGCACCATGGCTTGTCCAAATCTTGCCGTTCTTCAATTCATCAGGATTCTTGCCAATGGGCGCGTTGCTCAAAAGCAGTTTCAGGCGGTTCAGCTGGTTGACCTCAGATGCACCGGGGTCATAGTCGATTGCCGCAATATTTGACTCAGGATAGCGTTTGCGCAGTTCCTTGATAACACCCTTACCCGTAATGTGGTTAGGCAGACAGGCAAAAGGCTGAATGCATGCAACCGTAGGCGCGCCAGAATGAATCAGCTCCACCATTTCTGCCGTCAGGAACCAGCCTTCACCCGCAATGTTTCCCGTCTGAACGATACCGTCCACCAGACGCATCATCTTCCAGATTGAAGTTGGTGCCTCAAAGCGACGGCTCTTCTTTAGGCGACGAATCATATAGCGTCGATAAAGTTCCAGTGCCCACACAAGGAAACGGGACATGCGCTGTTCTTTCTTGGGGAAGGCAAGTTTTTTATAGAGGAACTCACCGTCACTCAATGCATAGAAGAAGAAGTCCATGAAGTCCGGCATAACACATTCCGCACCTTCCCGCTCGATGACGTTTACAATGTCATTGTTGGCCGTCGGATGGAACTTAACCAGAATTTCACCGACAACGCCAACGCGGGGCTTCTTTACCGGCAGAATGGGCAGACGGTCAAAATCCCTGATAATGCCCTTGATTACCTTGCGGTACTGACGGAAGGATGCCTTTTCAAGCATCCTGATTGCCTTTTCATTCCATTTTTCGTAAAGGGCGTTTGCACTGCCCGGCTCCTTTTCATAGGGACGCACGCGGTAGAGTACCCGCATCAGCACATCACCGATAAACATGGCCATAAGACCGCGGTTTACCATCTTGGGAGAATAAGTCCAGCCAGGATTCTTCTCGAAGCCCTGCACACTCATGGAGATAACAGGAACATGCCCCCAGCCTGCGTCATTCAATGCCCGGCGGATAAAACCGATGTAGTTTGTCGCGCGACAGCCGCCACCAGTCTGACTCATAATCAGAGCCGTTTTGTTTACGTCATATTTTCCGCTTTCCAGAGCCGCAATCATCTGACCTGTCGTCAAAATTGAGGGATAACAGGCATCGTTATTCACGTACTTCAATCCCGCCTCAATAGCCTTGGGGTCTACGGCATCCATGACGACAAAATTGTAGCCTGAATACTGGAAGGCCTTTTCCAGCAGACGGAAGTGAATGGGGCTAATCTGCGGTGCAAGAATTGTATACTCGCTCTTCATCTCTTCGGTAAAGACCGTGCGCTGATATGCCGCAGACTTTTTAACCACTTTGTGCGGATTGCGCTGACGAGCCTTAACCGCCGCAATCAGTGAACGGATACGGATTCGGATTGCCCCCAGGTTTGAACCTTCGTCAATCTTAATCAGCGTGTACATGCGGCTCTTGCTCTTCATAATTTCGTCCACCTGGTCGGCCGTAACCGCATCCAGACCACAGCCAAAGGATGTCAGCTGCACCAGTTCCAGATTGGGCATACCCGAGACGAAATTTGCCGCACGGTAAAGGCGATTGTGATATGACCACTGGTCAATAATGCGCAAGGGGCGTTCCACGGAGCCAAGGTGAGCCACTGAGTCTTCCGTAAAGACTGCCAGACCCAAACCGTGAATCATCTCAGGAATACCGTGGTTGATTTCAGGGTCAAGGTGATAGGGACGACCTGCAAGAACAATACCGCTGCCGCCAGTCACCACCAGCTGTTCCAGCGCATCTTCTGCCGCATGCTCTACCTCACGCTTGAATTTTTCCTGCTCATCCCAGCCAGCCTTAACCGCATCATAAATGGCATCCTTGCTGATTTGGGGAAAGACCTTATGGAATTCCTCATAGAAACGCTCGCACAGTCTCGGCTCATCGTAAATTGGCAGGAAGGGATTCATAAAGGTGATATCCTTGTTCTCCCGCAATTCGTCAATGTTGTTCTTCAATACTTCGGGATAGCCTGAAACAACAGGACAGTTAAAGTGGTTTCCCGCTCCCTTGTCCTCTTTCTTTTCATAGGGAATACAGGGGTAGAAAATAAACTTACAGCCCATCTTCAGCAATGATTCGATATGACCGTGAGAAATCTTTCCCGGATAGCAGACTGATTCAGACGGAATGGAATCAATACCCCGCTCGTAGACCATGCGGTTTGAACGCGGACTGAGCCGTACTTGAAATCCCAGTTTGGTAAAAACCGTAAACCACAGGGGATAGTTTTCATACATGTTGAGAACGCGGGGAATACCCACAGACCCCATGGGCGCATCTTCCAGTTTGAGCGGCACATAGTTAAAGAGACGCTTGTACTTCCAGTCAAAGAGATTCGGAAGTTCCACGCGCTCGTCTTTTTCTACGCCAGTATTCTCTTTGTTTGAACCGTCCACTGTCTTGGTATCTTTAAGTTGATGTCGTTCCAGACCTTTTTCACAGCGGTTACCCGTGATGAACTGACGCTTTGCGCCGTCTGTGGTAAAGGTGTTAATCGTCAAAAGACAGTTGTTCTGACAGCCGCCACAACGGGTCAGACTCAAATCAACCTTGAATGTTTCCAGCTGCTCCAGCGTAGCGATGTTTGAGACAATTTTTGGCGGAACCCAGCCTTTTTCCATGCCGGGTTTGGGAGCCGTAATGTCGCGCCACTGGTCGTAGGCAATCAAGGCAGAACCGTATGCACCCATCAAGCCCGCAACATCTGGACGGAATACCTGTACACCGGCCACTTTTTCAAAGGCGCGGAGCACAGCATCGTTGTTAAAGGTTCCGCCCTGAACAACAACCTTTGTGCCTATTTCTTTTGCATTGCGCAACTTGATAACCTTAAACAAGGCATTTTTGATAACGGAATAGGAAAGACCTGAGGAAATATCGGCAATCGTTGCACCCTCTTTCTGTGCCTGCTTAACACGGCTGTTCATAAAGACCGTACAGCGGCTTCCCAAGTCAACAGGTTTTTGCGCGAGCAAGGCAATTTTGCTGAATTCGCGCACATCCATGCCCATTGAGCGGGCAAAATTTTCCAGGAAGGAACCGCATCCTGCAGAACAGGCTTCATTCAACTGAATCGAATTGATTGCACCGTCCTTCATGCGGAGACACTTCATGTCCTGTCCGCCAATGTCCAAAAGGAATTCCACACCCGGAACAAAGAAGTCTGCGGCACGGTAGTGGGTGATTGTTTCAACTTCACCTGCATCTACGCCCAGCGCCGCCTGAAACAAGGCTTCGCCGTAGCCCGTAGAAACCGAACGGGCAATGTATACGTCCTTTGGCAAAATCTTGTACAAGTCCTTGAGCACACGAACGGCCAAATCAACTGGATTACCCGCATTCACATCATAGAAATCCCAGAGGATTCGACCTTCCTGATCAATCAACACAGCCTTTGTGGTAGTAGAGCCTGCATCCAGACCCAGAAAGACAGGACCTTTTGTTGCATTCAAATCGCCACGCTTTGCCTTTTCCTGACTGTGACGCTCTCGGAAGGCTGCAAGTTCTGCCTCATCCTTAAACAACGGCTCCAAACGCTGCACTTCATGCATCTCCGCACCCTGCAACTGCTTGAGGCTTGTCTTAAATTCTTCCACCGTGGGAAAGACCAAAGGAGCGTGCCCCGGAGCAAGCTGATTCTGACTGCGCTCAGCAGAAAAGGCACATCCCGCCGCCACAAACAACTGGCTGTCTTCGGGAACAATCGCCGCTTCATCGCTCAGATTCAAGGTCTTGATAAAGGCTGCACGCAACTGGTCAAGAAAGTGCAGGGGACCGCCCAAAAAAGCCACGTTGCCACGAATCGGCTTACCGCAGGCAAGACCAGAAATCGTCTGGTTTACAACTGCCTGAAAAATAGAAGCGGCAATATCTTCACGACGGGCACCTTCGTTAATCAGCGGCTGTACGTCTGTCTTGGCAAATACACCGCAGCGGGCGGCAATAGGATATACCGTAGTAGCACCAGCAGCCAGCCTGTTTAGACCGGGAGCATCGGTTTCCAAAAGGGCTGCCATCTGGTCAATAAAGGCACCGGTACCGCCTGCACAAGTACCATTCATGCGCTGCTCAATGCCGCCCGTAAAGTACGTAATTTTTGCGTCTTCTCCACCCAGTTCTATGACAACATCAGTCTGGGGAATTAGTTTGCGCACGGCTGTGGTAGCGGCAACAACTTCCTGAATAAAGGGGATGTTCAGCCACTGAGAAACAGAGAGACCGCCAGAACCCGTTACACGCACGGAAACCGTCTGTTTTTCTCCCAGAGGAAATTTGCTGACTGTTTCTTCCAAGGCTTTTGTCACAACCGTAATAATTGTGTTACGGATGTCGGCACGGTGACGCTGATAGTCGCCGTAAATCATCTTGCCGTCGTCATCAAGAATCACAACTTTTACTGTTGTAGATCCAACATCAATTCCCATCCGAATCGGCTTAACTGCCGGCGTAAATTTTGTATTTTCGTCCATACGAGTCCTTATACCATGCGCAACCAACGTTCCGACTGAACGCAACGTTGGCAAAAGATTATCATTTCTATAATACTTATAATCTGAGGAATTTTCAACTATAATGTTGTTTTTATATGAAAAGTCGATTAGCCAAAAATAGCATGAATGACATTCTCAGGAAATGCAGGGAAAATAGAACGGACAATGCAGACACATCCCAGAGTAATTGTAATAATGCCAAAGGCAATATGCAGTTTGTGATTCGTTTCCTCAGTAATCTTATTTCTCAGCACGGTAATTGAACCGCAGACCAAAAGCCACCAAATCACCGTACCCATGCCAAGAGAGACAACCAGCTCCGTTGCCTGGGCAATTGTAAGCATTTCTGCCGCCGCAACACCAAAGAGGGTAAATCCCATAAGGTAGGCCAGAACGGCGGCTGGATTTAAGAGACCGATACCCAAAGCCGTCAAGAAGCAGCTGATAATGCCCGTTGCGTTGGCAACTTTTTCATTCACTTTTGAGGAGCGGAACATGGTGTAAAAGCCATAGGTGATAATTACAATGCCACCGATAAACTGAATTGCCCGCATGTGGTCGTTCATAAAGTCAGCAATCAGATGAATACCAAAAGCGCCCACGCTGGCATAGAACATATCGGCCACCGTTGCACCCAGTCCGGTAAAAAAACCGCTTAAAAAGCCACGCTCCAGCGTCTTCTGAATGGTAATAGTTCCACTGGCACCAGCAGGAATGCCAAAAATGAGACCGATTAGTAATCCTTTTATAATATAACTTTCCAACATGTGCGTTTATCTTTTTTATTCTACGCTATTACAGTCTCCGCGTCTATCTATTTATGCGCCTAAACCCATAAATTTCTTCACTTCTTTGAGACGTGCATTTGCAGAACGAACGCCATAATCATAGGATTCGTTGATTTTTTCCGCCGAATTTTCAAAGAGACCGCAGAGCACTTCCACTGGATGAAAAACCAGAGCCTTACCTTCCTGCTCCAGTTCAGCCAGCCTTTTTTCCTGCTTGCAATAATTCTCGTACCGTGTCATCAGGGCATTGTAGAGATTGGGCCACTTTCGCTTGTACATAGGCGACAAAAGCAAATCCCATTTCTTAAAGTCTGTGGGACCATCCCAAGGCTCCTGAGTTGTAATGACCACCAGTTTGTCGCAGCCCTGCTCAAATGCACGGTCAAAGGGCACAGAATCTGTTACGCAACCGTCAGCATAATGCTTGTCGCCGATTTTTACCGGAGGAAAGAGAATGGGCAGCGAGCAGGATGCACACACATGGTCAAGCAAAAGCCTGTTGCGCCGGATTTTTCCAATGGGCAGTTTTTTCTTGGCCGACTCCGATTCCTGATCACACCAGTAAACAGGTCGTCCCGTATCCGCACAAGTCGCTCCAATTTCACACTGCACATCTGACGCAAAGAATTTCTTAAAGTCAAAGGGATTTTTGCGGTCAAATGAATATTTGTAAATCATAAAGTGCATTTCTTTGAGGATACCGTCACGATAGAGGGCACCATTTCTGTGAGTCTTCATGCGAATCGACTCTGGTGAAAGCACTTGTTTGAGCCGGCCTTTTTGCCCCGTCACATAATTAAGGGCCGCATGAGAACCTGCAGAAACCCCTATGATATAGTCAAAATGAAAGCCCTGCTCCATGAACACATCGAGAATACCAGCCGTATACAAGCCTTTGCGGGAACCGCCTTCCAAAACTAATCCGTACTTCATCACAGTCCCTCCGTTGTGTGGTTGAGAGCACTCGCCTTTAGCAGTTTGACACGTTCCCTAAACTGAGCCGACTGATTTTCCAAATCCAAACCAGAAGCCACACCCTTTGTGCGCTCCACCTTGCGGGGAAGGTCAACCACATAGTGAATGCGGTGACCAAAGCCATATTTTCCATCCAGACCGATACTGACCACAGGATAGCCTGTACTCCGTGCCAAAAACGCAAAGCCTGACTTAAATTCGTTTAACTCTCCGTCTTCACGGCACTTGCCTTCGGGAAAAATCACCACCGAACGGCCTTTTTTGAGCTCCTTTTTTGCCAGCAGCGCCCATTCCGTATCCAGATTAAAGCGGTCACAGGGAACGCCGTTTGCCGCACGGCAAATCCAGTTGATGCTGGGCTTTTCATACCAATCCTTTGCAATGACAATGGACTTTTTTCCCCGCAGCACAGAAAGAATAAAGGGCGGGTCAACAATGGTCGTGTGGTTTGCAATCACAATGCAAGGTTCCTTTAATACATTTGTCTGCAGGGACTTATCCACAAAGTGTGCCTTGGGACGGTATACTACATACATGTAAAACCGTACCAGCACGATGGAAAATTTTCCGAATGCAAAGAGAAAGGAATCAATTGCTTTTTTTACTAATTTCATTCAGTACATATTCTCCATTAGGCTTTCGCCACATTTTTTCATAAAACATCTGGTACACTTCGGCAGAAAACATGGGTTTTGCAAGCAAATCAATTGTTTTCTTGCTGACGTTTCCTGTTGCCGCATATTCCTGCCCCGCCTTTTTGTAGTCTGCCTGCTTTTTTGCAAGCCTCCGCCCACCAGCATGATAGACAATGGCATTCATCTGCGGCGTGGTGAGTGCAAGATAGCCTGTTTTGCCCAAAACCATGTCCAGCTGATCAAAGACCGCCCGATACACCACATCTTTTTCAACCCAGGCACAGGACGAAATCAAAATGAACCGCTGTCCCGGATGAGGCTTTGTCGCGCCATGCAAAGATGAGCCGTCAGCAGGAAGGGGTCTTCCATAATAAGGATTGACCATGCCCAAAAGCCTGTCCATCATCACCTTAACTGGCCCCGGAAGTCCAAAGAAGAAGAGTCCTGCGCTCAAAATCACGATGTCGGCATCTTCAATCTTTTTGCGGAGGGCAGGAATGTCATCATCCTTTATGACACAGGTAGCATCCTCCCTCGCCCAGCATGTCAAACAGCCGAGACAGGGTTTTATGTTCAGCTCAGAAATATGTACGTACTCAGCCTCATACTCACCGTGCTCGGTCACTCCCTCCACAAACGCGCGTGCAAGTTTGAGCGAACCGCTGCGCTCCTTTTTGGGACTACCATTCAGCACGAGAATTTTCTTTGCCATGTCTACCTTATCCGCCTTATCTCCTTTTGACTACCGCTGCTCAACCGATGCTTTGGGAATCGTGGTGAATGTAAGGCTACCCTTTGCAAACACCGCATCACCCACTTTTACCACTGCGTCAAAGCCAACAAGAACTCCGCCACCCTTGGTCTTATTCACCGTTATCACCAGTTGGTCACCAGGAATTACTGGCTTGACGAATTTAAATCCGTCTATTTTGAGAAGCACATAAAGATTGTCTTCCAGTGCCTTTTCGTCCTTTTCAATGACAAGGGAACAAAGCTGGGCACAGGCTTCCACAATCAGAACACCGGGCATAATCGGAGTGCCAGGAAAATGACCCATAAAATAGGGTTCGTTCACGCTTACATTTTTGATGCCCGTAGCAGACTCGCCGGCATTCAGTTCAAGCACCCGCTCAATCATCTGGAAAGGCGGACGCTGGGCAATCTTCTGGCTGATTTCATAAATATTCATGGCTGCCTCCTACAATGAAAGTCCGCCGTCAAGCACAATAGTCTGACCTGTCACATAGGAGAAGGCATCGGAAGCCAGTGCACTCACCACATTTGCAACATCTTCAGCCGTACCAAAGCGCTGGAGGGGCACATTTTTTATATATTCATCGCGCTTTTCCTGAGGAATTGCGTCAATCATTTCTGTCTGAATAAAGCCAGGGGCAACTGCATTTACACGAATGCCGTAGCCAGCCAGTTCCTTTGCCAGAGTCTGGGTCATCGAATTGACCGCACCCTTCGTAGCACTGTAGACGCTCTGTCCCGGCAAGGCAAATTTACTTGAAACAGAAGACATGTTGATAATCACGCCATGCTTCTGCTTGAACATTTTGAGCACCGCTGCCTGAGCACAGTAAAGGTAGCCCTTGATATTCAGGTCAAGACATTTGTCCAGCGTTTCAGGATTCAGCATAAGAAGATATTCATCACGCACAATGCCCGCATTATTCACCAAAACATCAATGCTTCCAAACTGCTTGGAAACATCGCGGAACATTTTCTTTACCTCGTCCAACTTGGAAACGTCGGCCTTGTATGCAATGGCTTCGCCGCCATCCGCCTTAATTGACGCAACAACGGCATTAGCTTCATCGTCTGAACGGCTGTAATTTACCACAACCGCATATCCGTCCTTTGCCAGCCGAATGGCACATGCCTTTCCAATTCCTTTTGATGAACCGGTAACAATCGCAACTTTCATGTTTACTCCCATAAGATAAAAAGAAACTATATCATTCCTATGATAACCGCAATACGAGGATTTTTCAAGGAGAAAAAAAGCTTGTCCGGCAAACGCATTATAATCCATTCACAAGTAAGACAAAAAGGGCACAGGTAAAA
>FLNX01004547.1_pt1 | contig 74990 bp, 63 predicted proteins | sample 1140341 | NCBI WGS metagenome assembly FLNX01 (sample SAMEA3878208, study PRJEB12797) | bioreactor metagenome | biome: Moose rumen | place: Sweden | collected 2011-10
AGCCCTCTATGATAAAAGAAATCACCGACACCGGGGATAACGGCAGCCCCCTCTCCTATGATGAAGCCATCCATGCCCTGCTGAAACGGGAAAACATCGACACCGCCGCCCGTAATGTACTGGTGAGCCACCAGTTCTATCTTTCCACCGGCGGACGAGCCGAGGACATCATCCGCAGTGACTCCGAAAACATCACCGTGGGCAACATTGACTCCGTAAACGGCGATGTCCTGGAGCAATTCGACTATGCGGCGCTTGGTCATATCCATAAGCCACAACGTCTCAACGGCGCAGACTGTTACCGCTATTGCGGCACGCCTCTGGCCTGCTCTGTCAGCGAAGCCGGACAGGAAAAGGGCATCATCGAAGTGGATATGGCTGCCAAAGGAGAGGTAACGACCACCGTCCTGCCCCTCACCCCCCTGCACGAGGTACGCAAAATCCGGGACACTCTGGAAAATGTGCTGGCTGCCCCCTCTGCCGACTACGTCAGCATCACCCTGACAGACGAAGAGGACCTGGACATCTTTGATATGCAGGACAGGATAAGCGCCGCTTTCCCCAATCTGCTGGAAATCAGGCGCGCCGTCCAAAAGAACGTCAATTATGAGGCCGCTGCCGTCCCACAGGAGCAGCTTTCTCCCTTTGAGCTATGCAAGTCCTTCCTCGGCGATTTGGATAGCGCTGACGAGGAGCTGCTGGCCGATATCATCAATACGGTGCAGGTGGAGGCATAATTATGAAACCAATCAAACTGATACTACAGGCCTTTGGCTCCTATGGCGCAAAAACCGAGATTGATTTTACCCGCCCGCAGCAAAATTTGTTTTTGATTACGGGGGACACCGGCGCAGGCAAAACCACCATCTTCGATGCCCTTGTCTTTGCCCTCTACGGGGAAAACAGCTCCAACACCAACAAAAAGGCCAGTACCGATATGCAGAGCCAGTATATCGGGCGTGATGTCACCCCCTTTGTCGAACTGATTTTCAGTGAAACAGCAGGCGGCGAAGAGCAAATCTACACGGTACGCCGTGTCCCCCATCACTTCCGCAAGCGGCTGCGCGGACAGGGAGATGACATCGAAACCAAGGAAGAGCTCACCCTGACCCTGCCGGACGACAGCAATTTCAACGGCAAAATCGGCGAAATAAATGCCAAATTACAGGACATCGTCGGCCTTACCAAGGAACAGTTCATGCAGGTGGGCATGATTGCCCAGGGCGAATTTATGGAGCTTTTACGGCTGGAATCCAGCAAGAAAAAAGAAATTTTCCGCCGCCTGTTCGCCACGGAAATCTTTGACCGGATTGTAAATGAGCTGAAAAACCGCAATGCTGCCATGCAGGAGGAAAGAAAAAACCTGCTGCAGCGCTGTCAGGGCGTGGTGGAAAATCTTTCCCTGCCAGCGGAAGGCCGTGAGGAACTGCAAGCCTTAAAAAACAGGATTCAGCAGGCCAAAAACATCAGCATTGTCGATATCGAAGAGCTGATTGACCAGCTGACACCCTTCTGTGACGAACTGCAGGCACAGGCGGCTTCTATCCAGACAGCCTATACAGCCGCCACCGGACAGCGCGATAAATACAACAAAGAATACCATGACGCCCAGATACTCAGCACCGCATACCAGGAACTTGATAATATCATGGCGCAGGAGACTAACCTTTCCGGCCGGCAGGAAAGCATGAACCAAAAAGCCCGGCTGGGCCGGACCATTGACAGCGCCTACAAAATAGCAGCTCGTCATCAGCGCTGGCAGGATAAGTTAAACGGCCTCAACCGGCTCCTTGCCCAGCAAAAACAGCAGACAGCAGCCCTGCCCGGTCTGCAAATAGCCGAAAAAAAAGCCAAACGGGAACTGGAACAGCAAAAAACAATCCAGCAGGAGGCCCTGCAGGACTACAGCGCCGTGGAAACCAAGGTCAGGGCCGCCTTGCAGGTACTGAGCCAGTTAAACGCCCTGCAAGAACAGACAGAAGTTTTACAAAAACAGGTACAGAGTGCCAAGGCACTTCTTACCGCCGCCCAAGAGCAGGAAACGGCCTTTGCCCGGCAGATAGCCGACTGGCAAAAGCGCCAGCAGGAATTAGCCAGTGCCGGACAGGACTTGGAAAAATGCCGCAATCAGGCTGAACGCCTGCAAAACTGGCAAGCCGAAATGCTGCGTCTGACCGCCCTGCAGCAAGATACCGCCAAAGCAGAGGCAGAGGCCCATGCGGCCCAGCAGGCCTATAAACAGGCTCAGGCACAGCACGCTCAGGCGCAGGAAAATTATAATGTCCAGCAAAAGCTTTTCCTTGATGCGCAGGCCGGAATACTAGCAGAAACCCTGCAGGCAGGAATTCCCTGCCCTGTATGCGGCTCTACCGACCATCCCGCCCCCCATAGATTAACAGAAGATACCAAACCATTAGAACGTCATGAACTGCAGCAACTGAGCCAAAAAGCCGCCGCGCTGAACCAGCAGCAAAACCGGCTGGCCGAACAAGCCGGAAAAGCCAGCACCACCCTGCAAAACTGTCAGCAGCAGTTCACCGAGGGGCTGCAGCATCTGGCACAAAGCCTGCGCGAATTCATTTCCCTGCCCGGGCAGCCGCAATTAACCGACATAAAGCCCCATCTCAGCAAATGGCAGACCGTACTGCAAAAAAGGCAGGCAGAGCTGGAAGCACAGGCACAGGAACTAAAAGAAATCAACCGGCAGCTTGACGAAAGCGGCAGTAAGACCGCAAAACTGAAAGAAGCCGTTGCTGCGGCTGACCAGAAATACCATCAGGCCGATAGCAGCCTCAAAGATTTGCAGGGCCAGCAAAAGACCCTGACAGCACAAATTACCTACGAAAACGAAGCTGCCGCCCGCACGGAATTAGCCGCTGCCCAAGCGAAGTTTGCCGCAGCCCAAAACAGCACCCGGCAGGCGGAAAATAACGCCGCAGCAGCCGCTGCCGCCCGGCAGCAGGCAGAAACCCTGCTAAATGATGCAGCGGACAAAATCCCGGCTCTGACCGCTGAAACGGATTCTGCCCAAAAAGACTATCAGGATATATGCGCGGAACTGAACATGACCGCAAAAGTCTGGCAGCCCTTAGTACATGATTACACCGCCGCTGACAGCGATAAATTGCTGCAGGAGGTACAAAACTACAAAGATATGGCAAACAACCTGCAGGGGCGGAAGCAGGCGCAAATAACGGCCATCGCTGACCGTCCGCGCCCTGATATGGAAACGCTGAAAGTCAAACAGGAACAGGCTCATGCAAACTGGCAGGCGCTGTCACAAAAATTACAGTCCTGCCAGCAAATGCTCGCCAGCAACCAAAAAGTAGCCGACGTCCTGCAAAAATCCCTTGCGGCGCGAGCCGACAAACTGGAACGTGCCAACCGTCTGGATAATCTGTACAGCCGCCTGTCCGGCAAAGTATCAGGCTATCGCATGGATATTGAAACCTTTGTCCAGCGCCACTATCTGACCCGGATTCTCGCCGCTGCCAACCGGCGTTTTTCCGAAATGTCCGCCGGTCAGTTTGAACTGCGGCTCATCCCGATTGACGATGCCGGTCAGGGGCGGAACCGCGGCCTTGATCTGATGGTCTACTCCACCGTCACCGGCAAGACCCGTGACATCAAGACCCTCTCCGGCGGTGAATCCTTTATGGCAGCCCTTTCCCTGGCTCTTGGCCTGTCCGACCAGATTCAGGTGAGCACTGCCGCCATCAACCTTGACATTATGTTTATTGATGAAGGCTTCGGCTCTCTGGATGAACACTCACGCAGTCAGGCCATCAAAGTCCTCAAACGCCTCTCTGCCGGCGATAAACTGATTGGCATTATCTCCCATGTCACCGAACTCAAGCAGGAAATCGACAACCAGCTTATCGTCCGCAAAGATGATAAAGGCAGCCATGTAGAATGGCAGATCAGTTAAAACAACGCCCTGCAGTTTTTTGCCTGCAGGGCGTTGTTTCACGTGCAACATCAAAAATATTATTTTTCTTCAATATAGCGGATAATCATATCGGCAGCCTGCTCTAAGCCAACACGCCCCGTGTTAATCGCCAAATCGTAATATTTGGGATTTCCCCACTTACGGCCTGTATAATGACTGTAGTAGCCGCCGCGTTTTAAATCCTCATTTTCCAGTTCACTCAGGGATTTATCCTCATATACTGTCCGCCCACGTTCCTCCCGGAATTTATCATCGGCACAGATAAAGAACGAATATGTATTCTCTCTGTCACGCAGGACATAGTCAGCACAGCGTCCCAAAATAACACAGGAACCGCTGTCTGCCAGCCGCTTGATAATCTCACATTCCGAGTCAAACAGCTTGTCATTGAGCGTCTGGGGGCCGGCAGATACACCGAACAGGTAAAAGGGCATAAACTTTACCGGAAGCGGCGGAACTTCTTCCTCAAACTTTTTCAGTTTGTCAAAATCCATATCTTCCACGCCGACTTCTGCCGCTGCTTTGCTGATAATCTGCCTGTCGTACAGCTTTACGCCTAACTTCTTCGCCAAAATCTGGCTTAATTCCCGGCCACCGGAACCGTATTCCCGGCTAATGGTTATAACGGTATTATTCTTCATGAAATTTTCTCTCCTTCATGAATACAAGTTACCAGTTGTCATTTCAAATACTTTTCAAACTTCATGAAATGCTCCAGCTGTTTCTTAAGTTCAGCCTTGGTTTCTTCAATGCTCAGTACCCATGGAGCCTGGAAATTCATTTTTTCCACTTCTGCCTTGTATTCGGGATTTTCATTGACCACCTTGGTAATGGCTTTGCTGATTTTTTCCACTACAGCCGGGTCTGTTCCCTTGGGGGCTAGAACTGCATAATAGGTGTCTACATAAAGGTCTGGATAGGTTTCACTGGCGGAGGGAATGTCAGGAAGCATCTTGGAACGAGCCGACAGCAAAGTACCTAAGCTGCGGAGCTGACCGCTTTCAATGTATTCCTTGGCACCGCTGTAAGGTACGGAGCTGGCATCTACATGACCGCCCAGCAATGAGGTCAGACGATTTGAAGCATCACCGGTATCGACCACATTGAATTTTGCCCCAATGGATTTATCCATGATAACGGAAGCGATATACACACCGCCGCCCATTGATACGCCGTATTTTATAGTGCCCGGATTCTTTTTGGAAGCCTCAATCAAATCATTCAGATTTTTGTACGGGGAATCGGCTTTTACCACGATATTTTCCCCGGCCTGCCGTCCGTAAATAGCAATGGGTTCAAAGGCCTCATAACTGAAATCCGACAAGCCGGTAGCCTTATTGCCAATCAGCGCTGCTGTATTTGTCGCAATTATGGTATAGCCGTCTTTGTCGCCGTCCTTATACTGCTCCAGCGCTATGGAGCCATTGGCTCCCGTCACATTATTGGGTACGACCGGCTGTCCCAGTTCTTTTTCCAGCAGCCGTGCCAGCAGACGCGCATTGTAGTCAGTATCTCCACCGGCTGCATGGGTTACAATCATGTTAATGGGCTTCTGTGGAAAATTCGCTGCATCCTGCTTGCTGGCACTTTCATCGCCACCGCAGCCGGCAGCCAATAAGCATGCCCCTATTGCTGCTGCTGATAAAACTTTTTTCCAACCTTTAAATTTCATGTTCTTCGCCTCTTTCTTAAATGTCACCATTTACGCTTTATGCATTCTGCCGGGCTTCTGCTTCGGCTATTTTCTTAGCTTCCCGGCGATTCATAATAAAGGAAAAAATCAATGCTGCTACGGCTACAGCTGCCAGCACAGCCGCTATGGGATGGTCCAGCAGCCCTTCACCCGTGCCCTGCAGCTGGGCCACCCGGCGGAAATTCATTTCAAATATCGGGCCTAAGATAATGCCCATGATGACCGGCACCGAGGGAACCTTGGCCTTAATCATGCCGTACCCCACCAACCCAAAGGCCATGATGCTATAAACATCAAAGATACGGTTGCTGTTGCCAAAGGCACCGATAGCACATAGCACCATGATAATCGGCAGCAGGTAATACTTAGGCACGGTCAGCACCCTGATAAACACCCTGATACCAAACAGCTCAATAAAGAGCATGGCCAAAGCTGACAGGAATAAAGCAACGAACAGGCCATAAATAACCACACCGCTTTTTTCAAAAATCAGCGGCCCCGGAGCAATGTTGTGAACCATCAAACCGCCCAGCAGAATTGCTGTGACTGCATCACCAGGTATCCCCAGCGTCAGCAGCGGTATAAGCGCACCGCCGATACCGGCATTATTGGCACTTTCCGATGCTACAATACCGTCCATAATCCCCGTGCCAAACTTTTCAGGGTACTTGGACTGATTCTTGGCCGCCGTATATGAAAGCATTCCCGAAATAGCTCCGCCAATTCCGGGCAGAATACCTATTATACAGCCGATAACTGATGACCGCAGCGCATTGAATTTCTGGCCAAAAAATTCTTTCAGCGTAAAGCCAAAGCCCTTGATGTGTACATTGGTTTCCACACGCATATCCTGCTGCTGCCGTACCTCCTCAGCAGCTTTGGCAACTTCCGTAATGGCAAACAAGCCTATGAGTATCGTCAGGAGGGCAAAGCCGCTGGTCAGTTCGCTCATCCCAAAGGTAAACCGTTTCATGGAATCAACCGGGGACAAACCTACCGTTGCTATCATCAGCCCCAGAAATGCCCCCATCAGCCCCTTTACCAAATCACGGCCGGCCAGACTGATTACCAGCGCCAGCGCACAAGCTGCTACAGCACAGTACTCAAAAGCGCCAAACTTAATCGCCACACTGGCCAGCACAGGCGATACCGTCACCAGCATCAGCAGGCCGAAAATCGTACCGACAAAGGAGAAAACCACGCCTACGCCCAAGGCTTTGCCGGCTTCCCCTTTAGCCGCCATCGGCGTGCCATCAAAAGTAGTGGCAATGGACGAAGGTGTACCGGGGATATTCAATAACACCGCCGCCACCAGACCGCCGGAAATCCCCCCGACATACAGAGCAATCAATGTCGAAAGCCCCTGTACAGGAGACATGGTATATGTTACCGGCAAAAACATAATCAAAGCTAACGTAGCTGTTAATCCCGGTACAGCACCGAAGATTATCCCTACGAATACACCTATAACAATAAAGCCAATGGTCAGCGGGTCAGCAAAAACAGACATAGCGCCTTGAACTAAAATCGAAGGATCCATTTACAGCGCCCCCTTATCGTAATATCCCTGGCGGCAGCATGACCATCAGGTACTTGGTAAACACATAATATAAGCTAATGGAAAAAAATACTGCCAATCCTGCTGCTATATAATGCATCCGTTTGTTGCGCGCAGTAATCGGTGTCAATACCCAAATCTGCAAATATACATATACAATACTGCTAATAATAAACCCCACAGGTTTCATCAGTACAGCATAGAGAATCAACAGAATAAAAGTATAGGCAACTTCGCGCCGTTCCCTGATTACCTCTATAAGTTCCCGGGCAGATTTGCCCCGCTCACCCTTAACGTATTTGTAAATTGACCGGGCTATGAGGATAACGCTCAGAAGCAGCAAGCACGTTCCCCACAACTTGGGAATCGTCTGAGCATTTACTCCGGCCGTGGCCGCACCGCCAAATATCTTGACATTGGCGGTGGCGTATAGATACAGGCCTGAAAATATCACTCCTGTAAGACCGGTGATAAAGTCACTTCTCATACATCTCGCTCCCTTCATGGAAAGCTGCTCTATTACAAGACCTTCTGATAAATACTGCGAATATCAGCCAGTGACAGCTCCTTGCAGTTGTTGACCAGCAAACGCGTCTGCTGGCTGCCGGCTTCTACCAGAAAATCCAAGTCCGCAGGCTGAACGCCAAATTCCTGCAAGTTGGTGGGGATATTGGTTTCCTTGACAATAGCCGCTATTTCCCTGATGATATAATCTGCTTTTTCCAGCTGGCTGCTCCTGGCCATTTCCGGGTACGCAGCATCACAGAGCTGTGCCAGCCTGTCTGCGCAGGCATCTTTGTTGAACTCCATCACATGAGCAAAGAGAATTGCATTGGATACGCCGTGAGCAATATGATATTTTCCCCCCAAAGGATATGACAGGGCATGTACAGCCGTAGTCCCCGAGCCGGTAATGGCTACGCCGCCATAGAATGCGCCCAGCATCATCTCTGACTTTGCGGTCATATCCCCGGCATTATTGTAAGCCCGGCGGATATTGCGGAAAATTTTGACAGCACCTTCTTTGGCATAGGTATCGCTAAGCGGTGTCGCCTTTTTAGATGTGAAGCACTCCACAACGTGAGCCAAAGCATCCACGCCTGTAGCCGCGATGATTTTAGGCGGCAGCTTGGCAATCATATCAACGTCCAAAATCACATAATCGGGAATCATGCAGTCGTTTACAATCCCTTTTTTCGTCTCTTCCTCGGGAATTGCCACAATAGCATTGCAGGTAGCCTCAGACCCCGTACCGCAGGTCGTGGGTACCATTACCGCAGGAGCACATTTACGGGCAATGCTGCTGTCGGCCAGCAAATCACGCAAAGTGTATTCAGCCCCCAGCGTAATGCTGGCCAGTTTGGCAGCATCCATGACGCTGCCGCCACCGATGCCTACAATCAAGTCCGGCTTTTTCCCGGCAGCTTCCGCCAAAACCCTTTCGATATCGCTGACCGCCGGTTCCGGCGTGAGGTCTTCAATTATTTTTACCTGCGCCAGCTCTGCACAAAGTTTCTCGATTTTGGCGCTGAGCCCCAGAGAACGCACTCCCTTGTCGGCAAAGAGCAGAATGTATTCTGCCTGCTCCCTCCTGATAATGTCCCTAAGGCGCTCACTGCTGCCTTGCCCGGCATAGGTCACTGCCGGTATGGTTATTTGACAATTATTCATTACTGCTCCCCCCATCTTGCATGTTTATAAGCGTCAGGATTACATACTTTGTCCCATTTTTCACCACGGCAAACCGCTAATACACCTTCCGCGGCCAAAGTGGCCACGCCCGAAGCCGCCTCTTTGGTCTGACCAGCCATGTGCGGTGTGACGATAATATTTTCCAATTTGAATAAAGGGTCGTCCGTGCGAATGGGCTCCTGTACCACCACATCCGTAGCTGCAGCCTGAATCCATTTCTCGCTGAGGGCCTTGCACAAGGCTGGTTCATTTATGATGCCGCCTCTGGCGCAATTCACCAGAATAGCGGTTGGCTTCATAAGATGCAGCTCTTTTTCACCAATCATGTCCTTCGTAGCCGGTGTAAGCGGCGTATGCACGGAGACTGCATCGGCCTCTTTTAAAATATCCTCCATACTGGCGCGATAACCATACCCCCAGCCCTGTACCACATCTTCTTTGAGGTAGGGGTCATACACCAATACCTTCATGCCAATGCCCGTGGCCAATTCCGCCAATATTTTGCCGATATGCCCACAGCCGATAAGTCCCAGCGTTTTGCCGTAGAGTTCGTAGGCCTTGTACTCACTGCGGATGCCAAAGTTACCCTTACGCATCTCCTGGTCGCATACCAGCATATTTTTAGCGCAGGCAAAAATCATGGCCATCGCGTGTTCCGCCACAGAACGCGTATTGGCTCCCGGCGCTATGACTACGGGAATCCCCAGTTCCGTAGCCCCGGCGACATCCACACTGTCCACGCCGACTCCCGGACGGCCAATAGCCTTTAAATTCGGGCAGGCCAGCATGGTTTCTTTATCAATGGAGCCTATGCGTATAATCACTCCGTCAGCATCCTTTAAATGCGGCAGCATATCCTGAGGTTCACCAGAGCCGACAATAACAACCTCTGCCCCGGCTTTTTCCAGTACCGCCATACCGTCATCATGGAGGCGGTGAGAAATAACAATTTTCGGTGCTTTTGCCATGTTCTGTCCCTCCTCAATATTCCTTGAATACTTCGGTTAAGGCCGCTGCAATTTTCTTATCCGTGCAGTTGGACGGCTGCCGGGCAGGCCCTACCTTCCAGCCGCGCATATTCACAGCCAGCTTGACCACGGAGTTGGGATTTCCCATCTGCATCACATTGCGGAAGGGGCGAATTTTCTTCTGTGCTTCATTGGCTTTCTCAATATCGCCAGCGGCCCAATATTTATAGATACTTACCATAAGTTCCGGGAAAACGTTTGAACAGCCGGAAATCGCGCCGGTACCGCCTGCCTGCAATGTCCAGAGAATCAGCGAATCACTGCCTGCCAGAACCTGAATACGCTTATCGGTATTTTCAATGTACTTCAAAGTGTTATCAAAATTACCGCTGCTGTCTTTGATACCGATGATATTTTCAAATTCCAGCAGCCGTTTAACGGTGCCAAACGCTATGTTATTGCCGGTTCTGGCCGGAATGTTATAAAGCAGGATTGGCAGGTCTACGGCCTTGGCCACCGCACTGTAATGTTCGTACAAATCTTCCTGGCTGACAGCTACAAAATATGGTGAAATCACAGACAGACAATCCACTCCCAAATCCATGACCTTCCGGGAAAATTCAATGGTTTCCTTGGTTGTAACACAGCCCGTGCCTGCATACACAGGCACACGACCATTGACAGCCTCCACAGCCGTCTTAATAATCGTCAGCTTCTCCTCCTGAGAAAAGGCATAGAACTCGCCATTAGTCCCCAGAGGAAATATGCCACTGACCCCGGCCTCAATCAGATGATTGATAAACTCCTTGTACATTTCAGGATTAAACTCTTCTTTGTCCGTCAATGCCGTAACTACGGGGGTAATCAAACCTTTTGCCTCAAACATCGCTATCGCTCCTTTATACCGCTTTATGCCAATTCTTTGCTAAACTTTACTTTTGCCATCTGCGCACCCAACCGCAATGCTTCCAGCATGCTGTTCGGACTTGCCTTGCCCGTCCCTGCTACGGGAAATGCCGTGCCATGGTCTACGGATGTGCGGATAATCGGCAAGCCCACCGTTACATTTACTCCACTGTCAAAGCCAAGCACCTTGATGGGAATATGGCCCTGGTCATGGTACATAACCACCACTATATCAAATTCATTCAGATTAGCCGCCCTATGGAACACGCTGTCAGGAGGCACAGGCCCTGTTACAGCCCAGCCTTTAGCCTGCGCTGCCCTTACGGCCGGCTGGATGACTCTTTCATCCTCATCGCCAAAGAGCCCGTTTTCACCGCAATGCGGATTAAGTCCGGCCACCGCAATACGCGGTTTTTCAATGCCCATCAGCACCAGATTTTCCTGCGCCAGCGCAATGACCTTGGCTACCCGTTCCTGCGTTACTGCCTGCGGCACATCCTTAAATGCGATATGCGTTGTAACGTGGATAACACGCAGCTTCGGACTGGTGAGCATCATGGAAAAATCCTTCTGTCCTGTCAAATGCCCCAATATCTCCGTGTGTCCCGGAAAGTGGACGCCGCCTAAATTGAGCGCTTCCTTGTTGAGCGGCGCTGTCACAATCGCATGAATTTCATGGCTCATCGCACCCTGACAGGCTTTTTCGATATATTCATACGCTGCTTTCCCTGCCCGGCCATCTACCTGCGCAAAAGGCAAATCTGCCGGTAAATTATTTAAATCAACCACGTCGATAATGCCATGCCTGTATTCACCATCAGCCACAGCATGAATGCCATTGCACTTCAGGTCAGCTCCTGTCACCTTTACAGCACGCTTCATTATCTCTAAATCGCCAAAAACCACTGGTCTGGCATTTTGATATATATCCTTTTCCATTAGGGCCTTTACGATAATTTCCGGGCCAACGCCAGCGGCATCGCCCATGGTAATCCCCAGCACGGGTTTCTTCATTGCCTTATCCCTCCTGCTTTACCGCTGTACAGCTGGCATCATGTACGGCAGCGGCCGCTTTGCACAATGCCTCCTCACTACCAAACGCACCTGCCTTGGTGACTACCAGCAAAGGCTCCAGCCCCTCCCCCTGTAAATATCCCAGAGGAACGCCCGGCTCAACCTCAGCCAATATATTTATCCTGTCTACCCCCAGACTGCGGCACACATGCACGGCTGTATCTCCGCCGGTAAGCACCAATCCGGCACATTCCCTAAGGGATTGCCGCTTAATAACCTCTGCCAACATTACGGCTATATGCTCGCTTACCTCTTTACCGGAAAGCCCCAATCGCTGCCCTGCCGCTACAGCCTTCTCCACATCATCATCATTGGCAGCTGTGAAAATCAGTACATCCTGCCCCCGGCGCAAGACATCCCTAAGTTCCCATGCGTACTCAGGAATGATATCTGATTCCTGCAGCGCCCGTTCTGCATCAATCTGCAAGGAATATACCGGGGAATCAGCCTGCAATTTAGCAATTTGGGCCTGTGTGGATTTGCTTACACTGCCGGCACATATTATTACCGGCCCCGGGCGTGACTGAATCCGCTGCATTCCATGTCCCTGCCAGCCATAAAAAGCGCTCATGTAATCAGCCAGTCCGGCAGAGCCAACCCAGAGAATATGCTTGTAATCCTTTACTGCCTCCAGCAGAACCTGAAAATCCTTTTCTTCCGCAATATCAGAGACCACCCATTTGCGTCCTCTAGCTGCATTATCCCGAATGAAGCTGCGAACGTTATCAGCCCCTTGGCGCATGGTATTGTATTCCACCACTGCGCAAAAACAGTCAGGAACCTGCTTGCGCAGGATTTCAGGTATATAGGAATCCTTAACCGGCGTCTTGGGTGCCCGGCCAATCTCCGTCAGCTCCAAAAGTGTACCATCCATAAGATGATAACCACCTACGGTAATCCTTCTGTTTAATGGATACGCCGGGGCAATTACCACCAGTTCAGGCTTTACCACATCAGCTATCGCCTGTACTTCCGCCCCCCAGTTGCCGCGCAGCGTAGAATCAATTTTTTTAAATATACATGATACCTGAGATTTATCCAGCTGCTCGCAAATTTTATGGGTTTTAACATAAGCCTCTTTCAGTGACAAATCCCTGCTGTCAGAATCAATCACCAGTACCTCACTGGTCAATGCAGCCACATCGGCCATCCCCAAAAACACACTGGCAGATATTTGCCGCTTGGCAAATTGTAAGGCCGTATCATTGGCACCCGTAAGGTCATCGGCAATAACCGCCATCTTTATCATGTCATCACCTGATTTCTCTTTAACTTTCGCCCTAATAACTATCGCATAATGCGTGCCAACTTGCGAAAGCCTGTATTTATTAGCGGCAATACCTATAAAAAAAGAAACTTGTTGCATATTGCGACAGTTGTCGTTTTATTTTGCAACAAGTTTCTCCTTATAATCTTTTGTTTTTTAGTTTACGCCATAATGTCGAACGATGTATTCCCAGTCTCTGCGCCGCCCGGCTGTAATTATTCCCCTCTTCTGCCAGCACCTGCCGCATTGTTTCCAGTTCCAAATCTTTCAGGCATTGGCTTTCTTTACTCTGTCTTTCCCTGCTGTCCTGCCTGTCACCTGCATATTCATCCGCCAGCGCCAACGAAACCACCTCCTTGCTTATCTGGTTTCCATTGGTCAGCAGCATTATTCTCTCAACCATATTACGTAATTGGCGGATATTGCCGGGCCAGCTTGCCCGGCAAAGTACGTCCATGGCCTCTTCATCAATCGTTGCAATTTCCGGGTTTACATCCGCCATGTCCTGAAGCATATAACGCACCAGCAACGGTATGTCTTCCTGCCGTTCCGCCAAATCCGGCATGCGTATGCGCAGAATATTTAAGCGGTAATACAAATCCTCACGAAAAACACCGTCCTGAACCATCTTCCCCAAATCTTTATTGGTTGCCGCAATCACACGCACATCTATGGGAATGACTTTTTCACTGCCCAGAGGCATTACCTCGCGTTCCTGTAGAACACGCAGCAGCCTTGCCTGTAAGGAAGCAGGCATTTCACCAATCTCATCCAAAAAGAGCGTTCCGCCATGTGCCAGCTCAAACATCCCCTGCCTGCCGCCTTTTTTAGCCCCGGTAAAAGCTCCGTCAGCATAGCCAAACAGTTCTGACTCCAGCAAATTCTCCGGTATAGCGGCACAGTTGACCGCCACAAAGGGGCCTGCCGCCCGCTGGCTGCGATTATGAATGCCCTGTACCAGCATTTCCTTGCCTGTCCCCGATGCTCCCGTAATGAGTATCGTTGATTCTGTCAGCGCATAGCGTATGGCTTTATTTTTCATATTTTGACAGGCTGTGGATTGGCCGATAATATCATCCATGCTGTATTTAGCAGTAAGACCTTTCGCCATTATCTTCTTACGTATGCTTCGTTCCTGCCGCTGCAGCTCTGATACCTGCTGCAGGGTGTATATAGTCATGAACAGGCCATCGCTTTGTATCTGCGATGATTTCACCAATAACTGCCGGCCAAAAACCTCCAATACGGGTTCATCTTCATCCTGTTTTACGATTTCCAGCAGAGCCGGATAAACGTCAGACAGCCGTTTGCCCACGATATCATATTTAAATTTATGAAAAATGAGTTCTGCCTGCGGGTTAAAAATGGTAATGCAGCCATGTTCATCAACAGCGATAATTGCATCCACAGACTTGTTTATCACTGCCTGCAAAATATGCGTTTTCATCTCATCACGGCACTTGACATTCGCAATGAGCAAGGCCTCCTGCAAAGCCTTGAAAATAGCCTGTTTGCCTGAATTGATAATACTCGCCGCCAATCCATGCTTTAATGCTTCTCGGGTTGATACCGCATCGCCCACAACTAAATCCATGCCTTCATTTATGGCTTTCGTTATACACGCTTCTACATCCTGTTCATTGCTTATGACCAGCTCTCTAAACGGGCGCTGCAATATATTTGTCAGCGCTTCACAGCCATATACCATGTTGTCAAAGCCGACCACGCCAATCTTGTTTACGGCAGACAAGTCTCCGGCCTGATTAACAGCCTCTATCAAGTCCATCCCCGATACTTGAATACTGACCACCGGCCTCACATTCATCTGCTCCAGTAATTTGGCTGTGCCGCCACGGCTGACAATGACCTTTACCGACCGGGGAACGCCCTGACCAATCAGTCGTTCCGCTTCCTGCAAATCAGCCTCAATCACTTTAAACAAATCAATTTCCTGTGGGAATCGCTCCTTAATGACCAATCTTACATTCTCAGTCAGTTCTCCAAAAGGTGCCACCACTAATACCTGTGCCTGCACCCTATCGCCTCCCCATCACCAGCACGCTGTATTTACACATTTAGAACACATCTATATCCTACCCAACTATAAAATTGAATGCAAGCTAATTATTTCATTTTGTATTGTCTCTTGTAAACTATGTATATATTGACATATAATTTTATTTGCTATAAAATTAAATCCGTACATAAACACAACTATATAAGGAGGTTTTCGTAATGAATTTTTCTTTTGCAAAAAAAATCGTCTTTGCTTCAGCAATAGCCTTAGGCATCATTTCTGCTGGCAGTGATACCGGTTTTGCCCAAAGTCAGCATCTCACCATTGACGGTGACCACGGCAAACTGGATGCCGTGCTGCAGACCCCTGACGGCGTCAGGGACTATCCTCTGGTAATCGTCATGCACGGCTTTACCTCCAGCAAGGATACACCGCTCATAGAAGCTCTGGCCAAAAATCTGGACAAAGAGGGCATTGCCACCCTGCGCTTTGATTTCAATGGCCACGGCAAGAGTGAAGGCCGCTTTCAGGATATGACCGTCCCCAATGAAATTGAAGATGCCAAACGCGTTTACGAATATGCCAGCAAATTGCCTCATGTGTCCTCCATTTCCATTGTGGGACACTCGCAGGGCGGAGTTGTGGCCAGCATGACCGCCGGGATTCTCGGCACGCAAAAGATAAAAGCCCTTGCGCTGATGGCTCCGGCCGCTGTCCTGCGTGAAGATGCTATCCGCGGTGAATGTCAGGGCACCTTCTATGACCTGCACAATCTGCCGGAAACCATCCCCATCAAGAAGGGGCTCAATATGGGCAAAAATTATGTGCTCACCGCCCAGACCCTGCCCATCTATGAAACTGCTTCCCAGTATCAGGGCCCGGCCTTTATGATTCACGGCACCGGCGATACGGTTGTCCCCTACACATACAGCCTGCGTTATCAGCGGATTTACTTCCATGGCCAGTTAAAACTCGTCGACGATGAAGACCATGGTTTCAATCACGACATTGACGGTGCGGCGAAAGCCGTAGCTGCCTTTTTCCGCACACAACTCAAAAAATAATAAACATAACAATCCCCCTGCGAAATCGCAGGGGGATTGTTTCACGTGCAACATTTATAGGAATGATACGGGCTCAGAACCAAAATTCTACACGACCGAATAATTTTTCTGCCTTCCGGTCATTTTCCAGCTGCTTGCCCCGGAAGTAAATAGCCTTAGCCTGAACATTCGGCAGGATTGTATACTGTGCGCCTACCTCAATGCCTTTTGTATTAAAGAATGCACCATCACATGTAGGGTCAATGGAGGTATTCCCACCCTGATAACGGTAGGCAGCATAAGCACCCCATGAGCCCTGCTGTTGTTTTTTAGCACCCTTATAATCAAGGTGCACCAAATACGAGCGGTTGTATTGATCAGCCTCTGTGTTCCGCATGTAGGCACCAGTCAATGCCAAATTTTTGTCAAAACGGTATGTAGCTGCTAATTCCCAAATATGAGCATTGTCCTTATCAGCATTTTCACTATAGAATTTATCCTTAAACATACCGTTTTTAAAATGATAGTACGCTCCGGTCACAGACAATCTACCCGGTTTGTAAGTCACAGCCAAACTCTGGAAATCCACCGCATCCGCCGGGGCTTTGCGCGATGTTGCCCGTTTCAGGGCATCATCATAACGCATATCACCCGTACTTATACGTCCTGCCCGAGCCTGCAACTTTACTTTATCCCCGCAGTTTACTTCTACACCACTCAGCTGCGTAAAGAACATCAGATTCTTGTTATAGCTTGTACCTGAGGGAATACGTCCCAGCTTTATACTAAAATTCTTGTAGTTTCCCTGCGCCCACAGACGTTTTAAGCTAACCTCATCCGTTGTGTCATTTTTTAAATCGACCTTGGCATCCAGACGGGCATGTACGTTCCAGTTTTTATTGATCTCCGCCCGGGGTTCCAACCGCAGTAATACTTCATTGGTATTAGATGAATCCGTATCGCCTTTCGCATTTTCCGTGCGCTGGCTGTAAAAGGTATAGCGTGCCTCCCCGCTCCACTTAACCATATCAGCATTTCTTTCCAAATTAGCCACGCGCACGCCCAGATTATTCAATTCGGCAGAAAACTCAGCTGCCAATTTATCTATCAGCGCCTTATCGGCCGCACTGCCCCTGCCATTTGCCATGGCCTTTGCCACCATCTGGGCCATCTCATAGCGTGTTATATTGCGTTCACCACGATAATTGCCGTCACCATAACCATCAATTACCCCATCGGCTGCTAATGTACTTACAGCATCATACGCCCAATGGTCTGCCGGTACATCGGCAAAGGGATTGGCTGCGGCACTGACACTGGCAACAGCCCCCATTACCAGACAGGCGGACAACACGGATACGACTGATTTTTTCATAAATCTGCACTCCTCTTTATCCTAAAATATTTATTACACCAGTACTGACATAACGAAAGACGTAACGAGTGCCACCATCATCGGAATAGCCGTTCTTTTCACTACGTCAACCGGTGATACATCGGCTACACCAGCCACAGCCACAACCGCCGCCGTTATCGGCGAAGCGCTGCGTGCAATGCTGGATGCCATTTGCATAGGGGTTATCATGGCTGCCGGCAGGATAGCCAGTTTGGCGGCAATATCCGGCACCAGAGCACCAAAGGAATAGAATGGCGCATTGCCTGACCCCATGATTACAGCAGCTATAGAGACGATGATTACCATGACCAGCGTTATGGCGGTTGCACCAAAGCCCGAGCTTTGCGCGCCGCTGATTATCATGTCCACCGCGCCGATTTTAGTCAAACCAAAGGCAAAAGTCTCACCTGCCACAATAAGCGTGATGACCGTGGCAAAAATTCTGCCCATACCGTCAAAAAATACTTTTATGCTGTCAAACACCCTCTTTACATCCCTGGTACGTATAAGTTCAAACAACATAGCCATAGCAATGCTGATTATCATAGCCGTCACCACCGGCATCTTGATGGTGGAAATACACAGCTTGCTGAATACCAACACCAGCCCAATAGGTACCAGCGGTAAAATTGCATATATGGCCGGCGGCATGGACTCATCTTTTTCCTGCGCAATAAACTCCATGGACTTGGCCTCCACACCATCACGGCGATCGAACCAACGCTGGACAAGAAAATGTGACACAGCTATGGCTGCAATCGTAACCACAGCAATGGGAATCTGTTCACCGACAAAATAATCAGCTACGTCAAGGCCTGCGGTTTTGGCCGCAAAAACCGCCGTACCAGAGGCCGGCCCCAGATCAAGGCATGGCGCTGTAGCTATGACAGCCGCAGCCGATAAGCGGCTGACTCCCAGACTGGTAAGTACAGGATACAAGGTTGCCATCAGCAACACACACAAACCGGCGGCGCTGGGAATAACGATATTCAGCAGCTGTCCGACCACATAGCTGGCTGCCAGCAGCAAATAAGGAGATTTCATCATACTGAGCGGCTTTGCCGACAGATAAACCAGCACCCGGCTGGCGCCAATATGCTCCATATACTTAGCAAAGCCGCCTACAGCCATGATGAGCAGACCTATACCAGCCGCCCGTGAGCTAAAGGTATCCTCTATGAATTTGAAGATATCAAACCAGACCATACCCGTTGTTTTCTTGCCCTCCAACAAGGGATATCCCAGCAGTATAGTCATGGCCATCAAGAATATGCCACCGGCAAAAAGCACCGTCTGGGCATTCTTCTTATGCAGAATCATGTAAGCCACGACCACTGTTGTTATCAGTGCCAAAGCCATTGCTAACATAAAGCTCTCCTCCTTTTACCGCAGACAGATAATATGTTGTATAATACGGCACAACAACTCATAACGGGGAATTATGGAGTTTATTTCCAGATATTCACCGTCACTATGAGCGCCGCCCCCTACAGGCCCCAGCCCATCAATCGTCGGTGTACCGCCAGCAGCAGCAAAGCTGCCATCTGATCCTCCGCCGCTGGCCGTCCATCCAAAACTTACACCGATTTCCTGACCGATTTCATCTATACTGCGGCAGAGTTCCATGGTCTTTTCCGTGGGCAGCATCGGCGGCCTCGTTATGCCGCCCTCTACCGAAGCCTCTGTGCCCTCCACACCTGGATGCGCTTGTAAGCGCTTCATTATATCGGCCACACGTTCTATTTCTGTGGTTTCATAGTAACGTACATCGACAGCAGCTCCGGCTTCTCCCGGTACTGCACTTATCCCTGTGCCGCCCCAGACTTTACCCACATTTACAGTTGTTTCCTTGCTAAAATCCGTAGCTGACTGTAAGGCAATAATCCAATGAGCCAGTTCCTCAACAGCGTTTCTGCCCTTTTGATAGTCCACACCAGCATGTGCCGCTACGCCCTTGATATTTATGTGGTATCTGGCTATGCCCTTGCGCTTATGAACAAGATTACCGTTAGCCCGGCCTGCCTCCAGCACCAGAACATAGCTGCTCCTGCTGGCCAGTTCCTTGGAATAAGCAGCCGAGTAGCGGGAGCTTATCCCCTCATGGTCACTATTGAGGAACACGCAAACCGCGGCCTCCTGCAGCACTCCACGTTCCTGCAGATTTGCCAGAGCGTAAAAACCGCTCAACATTCCTGCCTTGCAGTCGATAACTCCCGGTCCATAAGCACGGTCACCATCTATCCTAAAGGGGCGTTCAGCCGCTGTCCCTAAAGGAAATACTGTGTCCATGTGCGCCAACAGCAACACATCATAGTGTTCTGCCTCTCTGTTGACAATCCGCAGGCAGGGAGCAATGGCCGGTGACAGGCTGACTTCCTCCACCAGCCAGCCCAGTGATTTGTACTTCTCCTTCATAAAGGCAGCAACTTTTCCAGCACCTTCTGGTTCCGAAGAAACGCTGTCAATATTGACCAGCTTGGCCAGCTCGTCCAGAAATTGCTGCTTTTCCAGCTCCATACTTAACGACCTCCCATTAAATTCCAGTCTGTTCAATTTGCTTCATGGCCATGCCACTATCATAATGGCAGTCAGATTAAATGTAAAATTCGCAATTCTTCTAAATTTATTAGCCAATCTAATTGGACAAAATTCGACGAAACAGTATATAATGATTGCGAACTTGAAAAAAACGCAGAAAGGTGATACGTCATGCTCTTGCGGCAGATACAATATTTTATGGCTGTAGCCGAATCCCACCATTTCACAAAAGCTGCCAAGCAACTTTTTGTTTCGCAATCAGCACTTTCCCAACAGATAAACAAATTAGAGGACGATTTAGGAGTAAAACTTCTCGACCGCATTTCTCATCCAATTACCCTGACACCTGCCGGCGAGGAATTTTACCGCTGTGCCAGAAAGATAATTGCCGATATAAATCATCTTGAACTGCAGATGCAGCATTACGCCCATGACAATCAGGGTACACTGCATCTCGGCGTAATAACCGGCTTGGGCAAACTGCCCCTGACGGATATTCTTTCCAAATTCAACACGGAAATCTCCCCCCAAATGCAGTTTTCCCTGACGAATTGCCTCAGTAAAAAACTCTGTCACATGCTGGGCAATCACGAAATAGATATTGCCATTATGGCTGTTCCCGATGATTTCCCCACAGCTGATTTTGAGCTGCTGTCCCTGCAGCAGGAGCCGTTTTTAGTCATTCTCCCTGCAGGCCATCCGCTGGCAGAGAAAACGCAAATCAGTCTGCAGGAAATGCAGGCTGAAAATTTCATCTTCCCCACGGCAGAAAATGTTTCCTATGATGTCTTTATGACAGCCTGTCTCAAAACAGGCTTCACCCCTAATATTGTCACCTACTGCAACAACCCTGGGCAGCGCATCGACCTTGTTCAGTCTGGTCTGGGCGTGAGCCTTATCTCCGAAAGCGGCTTTTCCTATTTCAATAATCACGCAGATGTTGTGTCTCTTTCCTTAGCCGAACCACTCTACAAACACATCGCTATGGTACGACGGAAGGAAGAAAAACATCTTCCTTTGGTTACTAAATTTTGGGAGTATATCCAAACAAACTACGGGCAGGAAACTGTTGATTAGAAAGTTTCTGGCTCATAGCAGGATATTTATTTATTAACACCCTTGAAAGGAGTGCTTTTTAATGAAGGGTTATTCTCTGTTTATGGGGCTGCTACTGGTACTTGCCTGCCTGATTTCGCCAACCGGGCTGGCACAGGCGCAAAGTCAGCAGCTCCCCGCCGGTCTGAGCAGTTTTTCCATGCCGGAGGCAGCCGGTGCCACACCTGAGCCTCTGAAGGTCTATACCTACAAGCCTGCATCCTGGCAGAACGGCAGGCCTATCGTCGTCGTCTTCCATGGCTTAAAGCGTAATGCAGAAGAATACTGTCAGGGCTGGAAGGAATATGCCGAAAAGTATAATTTTCTCATCGCCTGCCCGGAGTTCACCGAAAGCAAATTCCCCGGCGTGCGCTATTACAATTTTGGCAATGTTATTGACAATGACAATATGGGCGGCAATGTACAGCCCAAAAAACAGTGGATTTTCCCGGCCATAGACAACATCATCAAGGAAACGAAGAAACAAACCGGCACTCAGAAGAGCAAGGTTATTATCTTTGCTCACTCTGCCGGTGCCCAGCTAATCCATCGTTATGTACTGTTGAATAAAGGAACCTCGGCAGACCTCATTATTGCCGCCAATTCCGGCTGGTATACCATGCCAGATGAAAACATAACCTATTCCTACGGCTTAAAAGGGCTTGCACCCACCAAAAAGGATTTCCGCAATGCTTTCTCCAAGCCCGTTGTCATTCTGCTGGGTGAAAATGATACAGTCCGTTCCAAGGTTCTGCGCAAAACGCCGGAGGCTGACGCTCAGGGACAAAACCGGCTGGAACGTGGACGCAACTTCTACAATCAGGCACAGCAAAAAGCCGCCAGCCTTAATCTGAAGTTCAACTGGCAGCTCATAACAGTCCCCGGTGTCGGCCATGACGGTACAGGCATGGCAAAAGGTGCAATTCCTCTTATTGAAGCTCTTGCTCATTAAGTTCTCTTTAAGTAAATACTCCCCATAAAAAAAGCTCTGCAAACATACATTTGCAGGGCTTTAAGTTTTATATTAAACTATAAAATCCTTATTCACTTTGCGCGTATTTCACCGCTGCCTTGGCCAGTTCTTCTGTGGAGTCGATGAATGTTCCCTGTAAATTATACATGGCAACGGCCACCGGAACTTCCGTACAGCCAAGAATAAAAGCCTCTGCTCCCTCCTGTTGCATTTCCTGAAGCAGTTGGCGCACCTCCGTTGTATCATAGGCGGCATTGCCGGCCTTGACACCGTCATATATCATGTCGTCAATAAGATGCTGCTTATCAGCTTTTGGCGTTATACATTTTAGCGTCTTGGCCTCCAAGGCTTTCTGGTACAGGCCCGTGCGGATGGTGCCGCTGGTAGCCAGCAGTCCTACAGACTTATAGCCCTTTGCCTGAGCGCAGGACACCGCCACCTCAATAATAGACAGCACCGGTATCTTTACCTTGGGCGCAACTTCCGGCAGGAAATAATGCGCTGTGTTGCAGGCAATGATGATGAAATCCGCACCGCCAGACTCCAAACGCTGTGCGCTTTTTGTCATTGCCGGTACAGGCGATTCTCCCTGCCCCATTATGGCCTTTGTCCTGTCAGGAATCTGCGGCGCGTTGTCCACCAGCATTGGTATATGCTCCTGGTCGGTTTTGGCCGGAGTTGCCAGAATGATTTTTTTCATCAAATCCACTGTTGCCATGGGGCCCATACCGCCCATGATACCGATTTTTTTCATATTTATCACTCCTCGCCTGACTGCTGTACAGCTGGAATTATCTTCTGTATCAAGCATAGCATAGCATATAAATATTCTCAAATACGCGTAATCAAATACATTTTAAATAAGGCAGGATTTTTTGTATATATTATAGAATACAATCACCAAAATTATTTAGCTTTTTTCATACAACAAGGAGGTTTCTTTATGGCAACCATTGCAATTTTGAGCAATTCTGTAGATGAGCGTGACAAGATAAAAAAAGTAATGCTGTCTTATTCTGCCCACAAAGACAATCTACAATTTATTGAATATCAGATAACCGAACGCCACAAAGCAGACCTGATGGGCGAAGTAGACGGCGATGTTCAGGCCGGTAGCATTCAGCTTCTCATTGCCAGCGACTGGCTGGAAACAGGCTGGGATGAATTTTCTTCGGCAGAACTCATTGCTTTTTGCCATCAGGCCACGCCGGGATTCCCCTTCGTCATTCTGACCTCTGCCGCCATAGCCGATGATGACAAGAAAAATATACTTGCCACCCATATCTATCCGGTAGATTATTTCTTCGGTCAGGACGAGGATATCATCCGGCGTATGGTAGACGAAATAGATGCTCATTTATAACGAATATGCAGACATATTCATGTACATTACAGGAGGTTTTATTTAATGAACAATAAAAAGATTTGTGCCGCCATGCTGACAGCTGCCTTGAGTCTTGGTTTCATGGTGGGGACACCGCCAGCCGAGGCAGCTACCCGGGCAGAGCTTGCCCAGATTTCTGTCAATCAGCAAGGGACGAATTTCAAGTATTGGAATAAGGATGCCAAATCCTATCAGGCATTGGTAAGCTATGTCAAAGATGTCACCAATCCCCGGAGCAGCAGCTTTATCCCTGTAGAGGACCGCATCGCGGTATTCGACCTTGACGGCACACTTATTTGTGAAACCACCCCTTCCTACTTTGAATGGATGATGTATCTTGACCGGGCGCTCAATGACCCGTCCTTTACCCCGAAGGCGGAAGACCGCGAATACGCCAAGGTCGTAAAAGAGGCCATTTACAAAACTGGTATCCCCGGCGATATGGAACGGAAAGAAGCAAAATCTCAGGCTTCTGTTTTTGCCGGTATGACCTTGCCGGAATATGAAGCCTATGTCAAAAAATTCATGGAAACTCCGGCTGAGGGCATGAAAAATCTAAAACGCGGCGATTCCTTCTATCTCCCGATGATTGAGGTTGTGTCCTATTTGCATGCCAACAAGTTCAAGATTTTCATTGTATCTGGTTCAGACCGTCAGGCACTGCGCATTCTCACGGATGGCATAATGCCGGTCGAAAAGGATAATATTATTGGTACTGACATCTGGAATCTGGCCTCTCATCAGGGCAGCACAGACGGGCTTGACTATCTCTATGAGAAAAATGATACGGTTGTCCGTGGCGAATTCACGTTGAAAAACGTAAAGATGAACAAGGTTTCCAATATCGTCCGTGAAATCGGCAAGCAGCCTGTTCTGGCTTTTGGCAATTCCTCCGGCGATTCCAGTATGTTCAACTACACTATCACCAACAACAAATACAAGGCGCTGGCTTTCTCCCTCCTCTGTGATGATACCGTCAGAGAGCTGGGCAATCAGAAAAAAGCCGACAAGATGCGCGCTTCCTGCGAAAAATATGGCTGGATTCCCGTATCTATGCGTGATGATTTCAAAACCATTTATGGTGATAATGTAACCAGAGCAAAATAATAGCTGCAAATAAGACAAAGGGGCTGCGAAGTTAAGCGCGGCCCCTTTATTTGTTGCACGTGAAACAAAAATATTTTTCCGCTAGGAAAACAGTCTATGTAAAGCGAATATATATAGTAAATGATTATCATAAAGCCTGATGAGGTATATGCTATGAAAAAAGAACATATTATTCTGCGCAGCGATATGCTTAAATGTATGCTGTGCGCTGACCCTGTATGCGACAAGGCTTGTACCCAAAATTTGCAGCCTGCCCGTATTTTACGCAGCCTGTGGTTCGCCAACGAAGATGCAGCAGCCGCCGGTTTACCTGCGGAAAATACATGCGCCGGCTGTGCTGCCCCATGTGAAGCGGCGTGTCTGCGCCCCCATGAAGTGCCCATAAAGCACCTTATAACCAAATTAAAACAGGATGTTGCGCCTTATCTTCATAGTTCCCTGCCCCAAAATGAAGAACGTCTAAAAACAGATATTTGCGGTATCCCTTTGGAAAATCCCTTTTTACTTTCCTCTTCCGTTGTGGCCAGTACCTACGATATGTGTGACCGGGCCTTTGCCGCAGGCTGGGCTGGCGCGGCCTTCAAGACAATCTGTACGTTTGATATTCATGAAGCTTCGCCGCGTTTCTCAGCCATAAACGGCGCAGACGGCAGCATTATCGGGTTCAAGAACATCGAACAGCTTTCCGACCACAGCCTGACGGAAAACATGGCCATATTCCGGCAGCTTAAAGAAAAATATCCTGCAAAATTTATTCTGGCCTCTATTATGGGGCAAAATGAAGCAGAATGGACGGAACTTGCCTATACCTGCCAGGAAAACGGCGCTGATGCCATCGAACTGAATTTCTCCTGTCCCAATATGATGGAAGACGGTCTGGGGTCAGATATCGGGCAGGTCCCGGAACTTGTAGAACGGTTCACTGCCGCCGCCAAACGCCGGACGGATATCCCCGTTCTGGCAAAACTCACGCCCAATGTTGCCACCATGAGCCCGGCTGCTGAAGCAGCCCTGCGCGGTGGTGCCGATGGCATTGCGGCTATCAATACCATCAAAAGTATCATGGGCGTAAATCCCCATACATACGTATCCAGCCCTGCCGTACACAACCGTTCCGCGGTAGGCGGCTACAGCGGCAATGCCGTAAAACCCATTGCCCTGCGTTTTATTGCCGAACTGGCTAAAAATCCGGCTCTGGAAAAACTACATATCAGCGGTATGGGCGGTATCGAAACATGGCAGGACGGGCTGGAATTTCTGCTGTTAGGTGCCGGCTCCCTGCAAGTCACTACTGCGGTCATGCAATATGGCTACCGTATCATTGATGACCTGAAATCCGGTCTCAACTACTACCTTCAGCAAAAAAACTTCTCCTCCGTAAAGGATGTTGTCGGGCTGGGGCTTGCCTCTATCAGCGAATCTACGGATGTTCTGGAACGGGACAGCATTGTTTTCCCCAAGTTTGAACGCAGCTCCTGTCTGGGCTGCGGCCGCTGTGTTATCGCCTGCTCCGATGGCGGCCATCAGGCTATCACGCTGAATAAAGAGCGCCAGCCTATCCTTGACGGAAATAAATGCGTTGGCTGCCATCTCTGCTGTCTGGTGTGTCCCACACAATCCATAAAATCCTCCCACAAACGGATTTATCGCAACGGCACATCAACCTGATTCTCTAAACAATAAACACCGCTGGTAAATTTACATCCAGCGGTGTCTTGTTTTACCCTTTTTTTCGTCGTTCAGCCAGTTCCCGGCCTTCCTTGCCGGTCAGATGTTCTATATCCATGACCAGCACATACAAGGCGTTTTGCAATTTGCCTATCTCCTGCTCACGGCTCTCAGCCGTTTCCAGCGGTGAATACTTATCCGCCAGCAAATCAAGTCCCCGGCGTTTCTCCGGCTCTGCATTATCTTCGACAATGCGTACCCTGCCAAATGCAATTACACTGCGAAAATACGTTGTGTATTCTGCCGGTACAATCTCATCCTGCTCTATAATACAGAATGATGCCTTGGCATTACGCCGCAATGCATCCAGCTTATGACCGCTTTTAGCCACATGAAAATACAGCCTGCCATCAGCGTAGGCAAAGGATAAGGGCACCGCATAGGGATAGCCCTCATCTCCGGCCACGGCCAATACCCCGGAAGTGGCCTTCTGCAATATTTTAAGACAATCTTCCTCCGGCAGCAGCTGATTTTTCCTGCGCATTTCACGAAACATTTATATCCGCCCCTTCCCCTATCTGCAAAAACATCTGTAATCATTCTAACACCATTGGCCTGCATACTGCAAATTGCATACCCATAAAAAAATCTGCTATATAAAATACGGACTGCAGCTGAGTGATTTCTCACTTCGCTGCAGTCCGTTTGTTTCACGTGCAACAATATTATTTTTACAAGCCTATGACCTCGGTAAAGTAAATCACCGTTACCGTATCTTCCATCAGTATGCGTCGTTTGTAGATACGTTCAAAGTCGGCAATCAATTCTTCATGGCTGTTGATGTCGGGATTTTGATTGCCTAAGTCCTTGGAAGTCAGGGTTCCCATGGTCTTTACACGCACCTTATCCAGATAGGCCGTATAGAGTTTTTGCTTTTGCTCGCCCTTCTGCCCGGTGGTAATCCAGACAATCGAACCTTCAGGGAACTGGCCGCTGACATCACCTAAACGCACCGTACAGCGTTTGGTGCGGCTAATCAGCATTTTCTTATGCTTTTCGTCGCGAAAATTCAAGGCCATCATATAGACATTCCTCCTTTGGGTGACTTTTCATTTATACTAATTATATCACAGTTTTGCACCCGTAGAATACATTTTGATTGGCTCAGGATTGTCCTCGATGCTCCAAACACCGCAGGGACAAACACCGGCACAAATGCCGCAGCCAATGCACTTATCGGGGTCGGAAACGTATTCCCAGCTGCCATCCGCTTTTTCGATACGCGTGATGGCTTTCTCAGGACATGATTCCAGACACATCTTACAGTCACGGCAGGTACCACAGCTGACACAACGCGCATGGTCATCCACGGGGTCGCCCAAAAGACAGTGATGGCATTTATCAAAATAGGCTTTCGACAGGCGGTCTGCCGGAATCTGCTGCTTCTGGGGGAAAGGCTTCATTTCCTGCCCCATAACATACAGGTCAACATAGTATGCAGCTTTCCGTCCGCTGCCAATGGCGTCCGTCAGCCTGCCCGGCTTAATGGTATCACCGGCCGTAAAGACGCCCTTGGCAATGGACTGGTCTGCCTTGGGTACGAGCCAGCTATTGCGGAAAAATTCTATGCCTTCATTTTCCGGCAGGAAATCCAGCTCCGGCTCTTCACCGATGGACACGATAACCTGGTCAGCCGGGATAAAAGTGCCATCGTTGGCATACACGCCTTCTGCGGTAATCTTATTGGTGAAGAAAGGCCATACCAGCTTGCCGCCCAAGCCTTCCACATAGTCAATCTCTTCTTTAAAGGCCGCCGGTTTCTGCACGTCCACAGCGACTACGGTTTCTGCGCCCATCTCGTAAGCACCGCGGCAGGTATCCATGCCGGAGTTGCCGGCGCCGATAACCACCACATGCTTGCCCGTTTTAGGATGTTCACCACGGTTGATGGCCTTGAGGTATTCCAGCCCCATCGTCAGGCGCTCTGCGCCTTCCCACGGAAAGAATCGTGATTTCGTGCCGCCAGTCGCCACCAAAACAGCATCATGGGCACTGCGCAACTCGGCAAATTTTTCTTTGTCAACCTTACAGCTGGAAACAAATTTCACGCCGACACTTTCAATGCGTTTAAGTTCTGCTTCCAAAAGCTCATGGGAAAGACGGCCACGCGGAATAACCTGCTCCAGTTTGCCGCCGATATGTTCCGCCTCATCGTAAACGGTAACGCTGTGTCCCTTGCGGGCAAGCTGCCAGGCAGCCGACAGGCCTGCTACGCCGCCGCCGATAACGGCAATTTTCCTGCCGGTCTGTACTTGCGGTTTCGATACAGTCAGAAACGCCGAGCGGTAGCCTAAATCGCCAATCTGTATCGGTTCATCAATGCTGCCACGGGTGCAGCCATCCATACAGGGATTCGGGCAAACAGAGCCGCAGACCGAGCCGGGGAATGGCGTGTAATCCAGTTCGAGCTGGAAGGCTTCATCAAGTTTCCCCTGCCGGATAAGGTCAAAACGGCGCTGGGTGGGAATCCCTGTCGGGCAGTTAAACTCACAGGGCGCGGCAAATTTCGCATTATCCCAGCTGGGTACACGCAAGCGGTAAAGCCCTGTAGACAGCGTGTTGTGTACCGCAAAATCATCATGGGCTACATCGGCAAAGATACCGCCCTTTACCCATTCTGTCATGCGGAAGCCCTGCATGGAGGGCTTGTTATTGCCCTTGGCCGTCTTTTCCGCAAAGGTCAGGGGGACTAATTTCTGCCATTCCTGCCAAGCGGTCAGCTGCGCTTTTATGTCCTGCTTGTCAATATGACGCAAAAAATCGTCAATACCGGCATCTAAAAACGCAATATCATCAGCGTCTAACGGCAGGCATTTTATATCAGACGGGAAGCCGGCCAGCGGCCCGCGGACGTAGACGACACCGCCCACCATGCCCACACAGGGACGCTCGCCCAGCACCGAGGCGTATTCCGCGCTGTCATAGCCGCAGACAACCGCCCGGCCGCCGCCCATAAATTCAAAGGAGAAAGAACCGGTATTTTTCAGTACCCAGAGTTCCGGCTCCTCATAGAGAGGGTCATGCTTCATCAAAGAGCCGGTACGGGTACCGCTGCGGCCGCCGATGAAGATTTTACCGCCGGAGGAACAATGTCCGGCCGTATCCCCGGCATCGCCCTTTACGGTGATGATACCGCCGGCATTGAGCCAGCCCACATCAGCAGAGGTTGCCCCTTCCGCCACGATTTCCGTTCCCGGCAGGCACATGGAACCCACGCGCTGGCCGGCATTCGTCACATGGAAATGCAGGGTCTTTCCTGCTGGATGCCATAACGGGCCGCCGATATCATGCTGGCCGGAGGCCGCAATCTCAAATTCCGTTTCCCCTGCAGCTACAGCCTGACCGATAGCCAGCAGCAAATCCTGGGTGGACATACGGTCATGTCCCTGCATAGTATCTATTTTGAACATTATCGTGTCCCCCTAATCAACAAACGTACTGAATACCCAGTTTATCAGCTACAGCCTTATCCGTAGCCACCAGCGCATCACTGCGGCCGATAGGCAGGGAGCTGTTGCCAATGGGCGCCATGAGTTTTTTCAGCTCGGCATCAAAGGCCAGCACATAATCAACAATTTTCTGTGCGCCCTTATCTACATCCAGACGCTTCACCAGCCGCGGGTCCTGAGTACAAATGCCCATGGGGCACTTGCCTGTATTACAGGAGTTGCAGCGTCCCTGCTCATTGCCCACACAGCCCAACAGCTGAATGAGTACCTTGCCGACAAAGACGCCATTAGCACCTAAGCACATCAGCTTAAAGGCATCGGCAGCCGCATTGCCGGTCATGCCGATACCGCCGCCGCCATACAGCGGAATCTGCCCCTGCAGGCCCTGTTTGACAGCCGCCAGATAGCAGTCACGAATCTTGGACACCACCGGATGGCCGGTATGGTCAAGAGATACTTCGTTAGCCGCGCCGGTACCGCCCTGAATGCCGTCCAGAAAGAAGCCGCCGCAAATCTTATAGGGATCGCGCAGCAAATTGTTGTAGACGGATACAGAGGTAGCTGAAGCCGCACATTTAATCGCGACCGGCACACGGAAGCCAAAAGCCGCATTCATGGACAGGTGCATTTTCTGTACTGATTCCTCGATGGAATAAAGGCCCTGATGGTTCGGCGGTGAAGCAAGAGTAGCCTTGGGTACGCCGCGGATTGCCTGTACATGCTCTGCGACCTTGGCGCTGGGCAGCAGGCCGCCGTCACCGGGCTTGGCACCCTGACCGATTTTAATGAGAATCCCTGCCGGATCCGTAACCATGTTCGGAATCGCCTTGATGATACGGTTCCAGCCGAAATGACCCGAGGCAATCTGAATTATGAAGTATTTCAGATAATCTGATGCCAGCAGTTTGCTGGGCATACCGCCTTCACCGGAGCTCATGCGCACCGGCAGACCGCATTTCTCGTTGAGATAGCCCACGGCGAGAGCCACGGCTTCCCATGCTCTGGTTGACAGGGCGCCGATGGACATATCGGAGAAAATCAGCGGATAAATCCAATTCACCGGCGGTGTCTTGGCGTCCGGGAGCAGCTTGCCGTCCTGCACCTTAAAGGGCAGTTTATTCGCCGGCAGAACACGGCCAAAGGGTGAACGGATATCAAAGGTATGACGGGCAGCGTCCAGTGAAGGGTCAGTCATCTGGGAGATACGCCCGACCACAATGCTGTCCAAAGTCCGCTGCGCATTGAGGTTTGTACGGCCGCCACGCTTGATAGGCCCGTTGTCCCTTGATAGCAATGTCTTGCGCGTATCCTGATTTCTTACCGGCCGGATAGCATTATTGGGACAGATTTTTTCACACATACCGCAGCCACGGCAGAAATCCGTCAGGCTGGCCACCTGTTTGATTATAGGCCGGGCTATATGCGTGTGCTGCGGCTGGGGCTGACTGCCCTCAGATACCGTCAGGGACTGCCTTTGCACCTCCACCTTAATGGCCTTGAAGGAACAGCCGGCCACGCAGCTGCCGCACATGGTACAGCGCTCAGCGTGATATTCTATTTTCCAGGGCAGGTCATTGATGCCGATGTCCTGTGTTCTTACTGCTTCCATCTCTGTACCTCCAAGTCATTATCGATAACCACAATTTCCCGTTCATTGGGATAAATATCCTGCGACTGGTCACGGTCAGGCATGATTTCATTGATACCGCATACCTCCGAGGATATCGCCACCATGTTTTCATTGCGGCCGATTACCACCGGACGCAGCTTTTTGGAATCACAGCAAGTAATCATGCGGCAATCCGGCAGTACCCCGATAACCGTATTCGGGCCATTGATTTCCAAATTGGCCAAAGACTGGCGGATAGCCGTCAGAACCTCTTTATCCTCCCGCTGCTCACATTCCTCAAAGGGCAGCGGAGTGATTACATGCTTATAGTAAATCAGCGGCCATTTCAGCTCATGGTGGACGTAATGCAGGGTGTTCAGGAAGCACTGGGAATCGGATTCAAAACCGATATAACCCCTGTGCAGGGAGGACTGAAACTCTTTATTCTTGGTATAGAAAGTGTTTTCCCCATTGGCACACAGGGTATAGCCCTGCAGGAAGAACGGGTGCGCAGCATAACGCACAATGTCATAGTTGGTATTCTGACGGCACTGCACTACAATGGACTTGGCGATAAGGCAGCCGTTATCATCCCAGAGATGGAAATAAGTCGCAATATCGCGGGGGTCGCCGATTTCCTTTAAGGTCAGCACATCGGGCCAAAAGGAATAGACAAAGCCATTGCCCGTTTCCGTCAGCAGCTTGCGCAAGGCCAGACGGGTGTCCAGCAGCAGGTTCTCCTTCTGCTCTGCCGTCATATCCGCAGCTTCTTCCGGGTAATCATAATTACGGAAAATGTAATAAGGCATGGCCTTGATGTCCAGCCCCGGCTGTTTATCAGGAACAGGTATCCACTCCGCCAGAGGTACGAAGTTATGTGCATCCATATATTCCTCTACCAGCTGGGCACCGCGCTGGGTGCAGGCCAGCGACAGCAGCGGTTTGTCCTTGTACGGTGAGAATATCCCGTACAAATCCTGCATGACCATGGCAAAGCCGGAATTATCATGCCCTTCCTGCTGGGGAAGCATCAGGCGCAGCGCCTGTGATGGCTGGATAGGCACCTTGCTTTTTATCGAACCAATTCTGCACATATCTTTCGCTCCTTTGGTGATTGTATACTTAAATAGATACTTATGTCTTTATACACAACATACAAAGTGTAACACTGTTCATATTATATGTATCATATAAACTGTTGTCAATAAGCCTGTTTCTCAAAATTATACATTTATAGTTATCATAACCACTGTAAAATAGGGGATTACGCTATTATTGTATGTATTTTTATGCAGATAATAGTATTTTTATGAAAACAACCATTTACATAATGACAAATATGTTATACCTATGAAGCCACTAAAAAAGCCCTATGTCACAAATTGCATAGGACTTTTTTTATTATATTACTTTTGTTATGTTATGTATTTTTTTACGGTATACATGAATACATAAATACATAGATTATCGGTAAATATCTTCCAGTCTATATATACTTGATGAGATTATCATAAGTATTGATTTTGTTAGTTATACCTGATAAAATTACATATAAGTAAAATTTTATTGGTTATATATTTAGAACGGAGGTATATATGATATATCGTAGCTTATATTTAGATAAAATCCGTCCTTTTATAAATCAGGAACTGGTCAAGGTCATCACCGGCATTCGGCGTTGTGGCAAATCGGTCATGCTGCAACTCATTCAGCGTGAACTGCAAAAATCCGGCGTGGCCGCTGAATCCATGCTGACCTACAACTTTGAATCCTTAACCCTTTCCCATCTATGCACTGCCGAAGCACTGCATAAAGATGTACTGGAAAAGGCAAAAACCATCACAGGAAGGGTATACCTGTTCTTCGATGAGGTGCAGGAGGTGACACATTGGGAAAAAGCTATCAACTCCTTCCGCGTTGACCTTGACTGCGATATTTACATTACAGGCTCAAACTCCAAGCTCCTGTCCGGGGAACTGGCCACCTATTTGGCTGGGCGCTATGTTGAGTTTGTCATGTACCCTTTTTCATTCCGAGAGTTTTATGAAGCGATACACGAAAAGCAGCCTGACCGCACAGCGGCAGACTGCTTCCAAATGTATATGCAATTCGGCGGCATGCCCTATCTGGGTAACCTGCAATATCAGGCAGAACCTGTCAAACAGTACCTCCAAGACCTCTATAATGCCATTGAACTGAAAGACATAGTGCGCCGTAAGAAAATCCGGGACGTGGACTTGCTGGAGCGCATCCTTGCCTATGTCACCGCCAATATAGGCAATACCTTTTCCGCTACCTCTATTTCCAATTATCTGAAGAACGAAGGGCGCAAAGTCGCCCCTGATACCATCCTGAACTATCTCCACGCAGGACAGGAAGCATTTCTTTTCTATCCAGTCAAACGTCAGGACATAGCAGGAAAGAAAATCCTGAGTGTACAGGAAAAATACTACTTGGCCGATCACGGCATTCGGGAGGCCGTCATTGGCGGCAATATGCAGGATATTAACCTCATACTGGAAAACATTGTCTTTTTGGAACTGCTGCGCCGTGGTTATGAAGTCACCGTAGGGAAATACGGCGAAAAGGAAGTCGATTTCATCGCCAAACGCCAGTCAGAGAAGATTTATATTCAAGTCAGCTATATCCTAGCCACCCCCGAAATCATAGAGCGCGAGTTCGGCGTATACAGAAAAATCCGTGACAACTACCCCAAGTATGTGCTTTCGCTGGATGAATTTGATATGAGCCGTGACGGAATCATACATCAGAATATCAGAGACTTTCTGCTGGAAGGAACTAAATAAGCATAAGAAAACGGCTTGGCAGCCCTTCCATAATAGTGGAAGCTATGCTGGCAACGATTCAGGAAGAATTTCACATCACGGATGAACCAGTCAATGCCTTTTATGAAAAATTCATGACTAAGCTGCCGGAGTCAATGCAACACTTATTGTGGGCTGCATGATAATTTTATCTCTTGAGATATACAGTTTTCAAAGAGCTATTAGGATTTTGTATATGGGAAGTTTGAGTATATAATAAAATCCCCTCTGCTACCATTCAGAGGGGATTTTATTATATATACTCGCTATATTCATCCAGATTAACATCCGAATACTTCTTTTTATCCTTCTTGGATGTTTTCTTCTTTTGTGTTGCTGACAAGTCCTCAATTTCGCAATACTTGCAACTGCCCAGACAGACCTATCAATGTAAATACGAAGCCGGATTTACAGCCTGTCCGTTAATCCTCACCTCATAATGTACATGAGGACCGGTGGAAAAACCTGTACTGCCCATATAGGCAATGACCTGACCGCGGCGTACCTGCTGACCGGCAGTTACTGCCACCTGCATGGCATGACCGTAACGGGTCATTATGCCGTTGCCATGGTCGATATCCACCATGTTGCCATAGCCACCATCATTCCAGCCTGCTACCCTGACCACACCATCAGCCGTAGCCAGAATCGGCGTGCCCATATCGTTGGCAATATCTATGCCGGGATGGAAGTCAGAGCCGTTCCAGCGCAAGCCGTAGGGTGAGCTGACAACGCCACGGGCCGGCCAGATGGCAGGCATTGTACCGCCCGGCAGGGAAATCTGCGGCAGGCCTAATTCCTGCTGCCGCTGGCTTAGTTCTTCCTTCAAGGCCGTAAGAGATGCCCTTCTGACCGCCAATCCCTGCTCCACCAATGCCAGCGTGTCGCTGACATTCTGTACGGTGGGCTTGCTTACCGGGCCGCCCTGTCCATTATGCTGTTCTGTATCATTCTGGCCGCCGGCAGAATTATCCTGCAGCGGCTGAGCCCCGGACAAGCGTCTTATATCCTCTTCCAGCTTTTTCAGCTGATTCATATCTTCCTGCAGGGCGTTGGCCTTTTTAGCCAGCTGTAACAGCTGCTCCTGCTGAATAGCATTTACCTGCCGCAGGTCTTCAATTTCAGCACTGCCGTTTTTATTGGCCATGGTAGAATACACGGCATAGCTAAAGGCACCTACAAAGAGCAGCGCCCCGGCCAGCAGGGAAACAACACCGTATTTCAGGATGCTGCCTGAAATATGAATGGTCTTGGTATCGCCACCCTGACCGGGAATGAATTTTATCGTATACTCCTGTGCAGCAGTCGTACTTGACTCTTTTTCTGCTGACATTTACGTCTTCCTTTCCAAAAATACGGGAATTACTGAGCCTTGCTCATGGCTTCCTTCAGGGCTTCCTCTTCCTCATTTGTCATGGGGTAAGTCGATTTGCCTCCGACAATGGGCTTTGCATAGCTTCTGGAATCCTCACGGCCGAAAATACTGGAAAGCACCACGCCGTTATTATTGGCATCCAGCAAGGCTACGGCATAACTCAAATCGCTGCCCATGTCTTCAAATGCTCTGAACCGTACCATGCCCACACGGGTTACAGCCTGCTGCAACAGCTCGTCAATGCGGTGGTATTCAGCGTCCAAACGCTGGTTTTCCTCTACCACATGATGCACCTCGTCAATGTGTCCCATGAGCAGGCGTTCCAGATTATCACCGTCCACACCGCTCATCATCTTGCGATAACGCTTTTTCATGTAACTGAGGTTCCATGCCTGCTTAATCATAATCCCCAGCATAATAAGCATGACAATAGCCATAATCATTACCAGAAATGGCATATTGTCCCCCATAAAGCTCATAAAATATTTCATATTCATTTTTTTAACTAAAACTCCTCTTTTATACGGTAAATTTGCCTGTCTGCGAGAACTGGCGCAGGGCATCCATCTTGGCCTGTTTCGTACTCTGATGGCGCTCCATCATTGTCCCCATAATGCGTTCCAAATCATCGGGCGAATAGAACTCTATTTCCAGCTTACTCTTCTTTTTCCCCGTATGGATTCTGACCTGCGTGCCAAACATCTGCGTCAGCTTATCCACCGCATCGCGGATAAATACATCCTGTTCCGTTTTTCTGCCGGTCTGTTCCTTATCCTGCCCATGAAGCAAATCGGGATTTTCCAGCAATTTTTTCACCAGCTGTTCCGACTGACGGGCAGATAGTTCCCGGCTTTGGATATAATCTGCCGCTTCCAGCTGCAAATCCTTATTCTCCAGGCTGAGCAGCGGCTTGGCCTGCCCCATGGACAGCGAACCGTTGGCCACATAGGCCTGCACCTGCTCGGCAAGATTCAGCAGACGCAGGAAGTTAGCGATATGTGAACGGCTGCGCCCTACTTTTTTGGCCACTGCCTCCTGAGTCAGCTTAAACTCCTGCAACAGACGCTCATAAGCTCTGGCTTCTTCCATCGCATTCAGGTTTTCACGCTGGATATTTTCAATCAGGGCAATCTGCGCGATTTCCTCATTATTGTATTCCCGGACATCAACAGGCACCTCGGTCAGGCCTGCTAACCTTGCCGCCCTGAGACGGCGCTCCCCGGCAATCAGCTCATAACCGCCCTCCGGCAGCTTTCGCACCAGCAGCGGCTGCAGCACGCCAAACTCCCTGACAGATTCCTTGAGTTCTTCCAGCGCACTTTCATCAAACTCCATACGGGGCTGATAACGATTGGGCTTAATGCTTTCGATTGCCACAGACATAGATTTCTCAGACTGCTCCGGCTCAGCTGCTGCCGGTGTGCTAAGTAAAGCTCCCAGCCCTTTGCCTAAACCGCCTTTTTTAGCCACGGCCTATTACCTCCTTTGCCAGCTTCATATACACCTCCGACCCCTTGGACTTCTTATCATAATAGATAATCGGCTGTCCAAAGGAGGGTGCTTCACTCAGACGCACATTACGGGGAATCATCGTCTTGTAAACCACGGCAGCAAAGCTGTTCCGCACTTCTTCCACTACCTGCTCCGCCAGCTTGGTACGGGAATCGTACATGGTCATGACCACGCCTTCCATCTTCAGGTTAGCATTCAGATTATTGCGTACCAGCTCGATGGTCTGCACCAGCTGAGCCACGCCCTCCAGTGCATAGAATTCACATTGAATCGGCACCAGCACCGAATCGGCAGCTGTCAGGGAATTGAGGGTAAGCAGGCCTAACGAAGGTGGGCAGTCAATGATAATGTAGTCATAATCATCCCGAACCGTATCCAAGGCTTTTTTCAGCCGGGTTTCCCGGGACATGGCCGCCACCAGTTTTATCTCGGCTACTGCCAGCTCGATATTGGCAGGCAGGATATCAACCTTGAAGTCCGTCTTTTGGATAACATCCTTTACCGCTGCCGGTTCATCATCATAAACCAGCACATTGTAAATCGTCTTTTCCAGCTCAGACTTTTCCACACCAAAACCGCTGCTGGCATTTCCCTGTGGGTCACAATCCACCAGCAGAACCTTCTTCTTTTTGGCCGCGATGCAGGCTGCCAGATTCACCGATGTGGTGGTCTTGCCCACGCCGCCTTTCTGATTGGCAATAGCTATTATCTTTGCCAAGTTTTTTCACCGCTTTCTTTGCTATATGTAACAGTGATTCTTGTAAAAACCAATAAAACTAAGTATAATTGTTACATTACTGGATTCATTTTGGACAGATGTAAATAAATTACGCCTGCCAAAAGCCATACCTATATAATAATATGAAATGACAAAAAATGCTATTGTTTCACGTGAAACATTTAAAAAAATTTAAGGTCGTGATGTTATGCCCGTCTATAACGCCCCGTTACTGGCTATTGACAATCAGGAAACCAAGCGCTATGCCGGCCTTATGAAAGCCCGGGACTTTTCCGGGGACAAAATCGCCGCAGCCTGCGACAATGCGCGCCTGCTGGCTCAGCCCCGGGGTATATGGGAAATTTACGATTATGACTGTCAGGAACAGATAATAAAGTCTCAACCGCCCTGCAAACTGCAAGGGCAGAAAATCAGCGGTCATCTGGCAGGCTGTGAAAAGGTCATTGTTATGGCGGCTACGGTTGGCGAAGCTATCGAAGAAGACATTACCGCCCGGTTTGCTGACGGTGAGTACACCATGGCGCTGCTGATGGATGCCGCTGCCACCACCGCCGTTGAGCAGCTGGCTGACGGTATGGAAAAAGCCCTCACGCCCAAGATGGGAGCTCAGGGCTTTTTGCTGAAATGGCGGTTTAGTCCCGGTTACGGTGACTGGCCCCTCGAACAGCAGCCGGAGTTATTGCGTCTGGCCAATGCCGAAAAAATCGGCATAAGCCTCACCTCTTCCCTGATGCTTATGCCCCGGAAAAGCATTACCGCCATCATCGGCCTGTACCGCAAACAGGAAAACACGCGCCCAGGCCACAAGCCCGAGAGCTGCGCCCTGTGCAGTCAGGTAAACTGCCCCTCGCGTAAACCATAAGAACAGGAGCAAAATATATGAGCAAAATTGAAATCTTTGACGGTGCCATGGGCACCATGCTGCAAGCCGGCGGCCTCCAGCCCGGAGCCTGCCCGGAACTGATGAATGTGGAAAATCCCGAAGTGGTGAAAAACATTCATCGCGCCTACATTGAGGCCGGTGCCACCATCATCGAAACCAACACCTTTGGCGCCAGCCCTTTAAAACTGGAACACTATGGCCTGACAGACCGTATGGACGAATTAAACACGGCGGCGGTAACCATTGCCAAAGAAGCGGCTCAAGGCCGGGCAAAGGTAGCAGGTTCCATGGGTCCCACGGGACGTTTTATCGAGCCGTTAGGCGATTTATCCTTTGACGAAGCGTATGATAATTTCTTTGCTCAGGCTCAGGCACTTGCCAAGGCCGGTGCAGATTATCTGATTATCGAAACCTGCATTGATATACAGGAAATGCGCGCCGCCCTGCTGGCGGCAAAAGCAGCCTGCAATATTCCCGTTATCTGCCAGCTCTCCTACAGCGAGGACGGCCGCACCGTGACGGGTACCGACCCCCAGTCCGCAGCAATACTCCTTGAAGCCATGGGCGCGGATATCATCGGTGTAAACTGCTCCCTTGGCCCGGAAGAGCTTGTGCCCATCGTGAAAACCCTCGCCGACAACTGCCGCTGTCCCATCAGCGTCCTGCCCAACGCCGGCATGCCCTATTTAAAAGACGGCGAAACCGTCTTCCCCATGGGGCCGCAGGACTTCGGCAAATGGGGCGTAAAACTGCTGGAAGCCGGTGCCACCTATTTAGGCGGCTGCTGCGGCACTACCCCGGAGCATATCCGCGAGCTGGCGCAGGCTGTCAAAAACCTGCCTCTGCCGGAAAGAAAAAAACACGCCAAAAAATTATGGCTCACCAGCCGCAGCAAATCCGTCTGCATTGACAAAAGCCTGCCCACCCGGCTGATTGGCGAACGCATCAATCCCACAGGCCGCAAAAAAATGGCTGCCGAAATCCGCGAAGGCTCCCTGCTAGGCGTAAAAAAAGAAGCTGTCAATCAGGTCAAGGCCGGGGCACATCTGCTGGATGTCAATATGGGGGTTGGCGGCATCAATCAGGCTACAGCCATGCAAAGGGCTGTTACCGAAATCGCCCAGCTCACTGACGCACCATTGGCCATTGATACCAGTGATGCCAAAGCTCTGGAAGCAGGCCTGAAAGCCTATCCCGGGCGCGCCCTCATCAACTCCGTCAGCTATGAACCGGAACGTATTGCCGAATTTCTGCCCTTGGCAAAAAAATACGGCGCTGCCATACTGTGCCTGCCCATCACCCCCGACGGCGTGCCAAAAACCGCCGAAGAACGCATTGAGATAATCCAAAAAATCATTGCCGCCGCCAAGGAACAAGGACTTGACGATGGTGACTTCCTCCTGGATGCGCTGGTTATGACGGTCTCTGCCGACAAAAACGCCTGCTATGAAGTGCTTATCACCCTGCAGATGTATCGGCAGCGCTTTGGCTACCCCACCACCATGGGGCTGTCCAACATATCCTTCGGCCTGCCCAACCGTCCGCTAATAAACAGCACCTTCTTCGCGATGTGTCTGGCCGCAGGCCTTGATGCCCCCATCATGAATCCCTATGACGAATCCATGCAGAACACCCTCATGGCCGCTGCTGCCCTGCTGGGTGATGACCCCAACGGTCTTGCCTACAGCAAAAACGCTGCCAACCTGGCTGCCCCGAAGACCGCCGCTGCCGCAAAAGTCACGGAACTCACACCGCTGGAGGCCATCAAACAGGCCGTAATCGACGGAGAAAAGGACGAAATCCCCCTGCTGGTGGAAAATGCCCTGAATGCCGGAATTGACGGCAATACCATCACCGAGCAGGCGCTGACCGCCGCCATGACGGATATCGGCGTAGACTTCGGTGCCGGCCGTATGTTCCTGCCACAGGTACTGCTGTCAGCCGAAACCATGCGTGCCGCCTTCAACAAGATAAAGGAACTCACGCCGATAAGCCAAGCCCCGGAACAGGGCACCGTTGTTATCGCCACTGTCAAGGGCGATGTTCACGATTTGGGCAAAAACATCACCGGCGCTCTGCTGGCCAACAGCGGTTTTAAACTCATCGACCTGGGCAAAGACGTGGACAGCACGGAAATCGTCAAGGCTGCCATTGAACACAACGCCGACATCGTCGGTCTCTGCGCCCTGATGACCACTACCATGATACAGATTGACAAGGTGATTTCCGACCTCAAAGAAGCCGGCTGCTATGCCAAAGTAATGGTCGGCGGCGCTGCCGTTACTCAGGAATACGCCGACAGTGCCGGTGCCGATGCCTATGCCCCCGACGGCGTAAAAGCCGTGGAGCTGGCAAAAGAACTGGTACAGGATATCCACAGGCAGTAAATCGCTTATTTTACAGGTATAATAAGGCTTTTACACCGGCAATCAACAAGTTATCCACAAAGTTATACACATTATTTACAGTTCCCCTTCATATTCTGGCAAACAAAAATCCTCAGCTTTTTACCGCTGAGGATTTTTTCACATCCCGATAATGGGGCACTTATTGTTAGAACAAAACTTTTGCCAGATGCAGATATTCCGGGTCCAGCTGTTTTTTGTTGTTTACGGAATCGTGCAGGTCGATGGACACTACCCGGCCCTTGCTGAAGCCAAATACCACATCAGACAAGCCGGAAATCAGCGCCAAAGCTGCCTGCTCGCCCAGCTGGCTGGCGCGCACACGGTCGATAACCGTTGGCGAACCGCCACGCTGAATGTGTCCCAGAACCGTTACACGGGTATCGAGTTCCGTCTTTTGGGCAATGAAGTCGCCAATTTCCTGCGCATTGCCGGCACCTTCAGCCACAACTACGAGGATATAACGCTTGCCCTGCGCATAAGCATCTTTCATATCATTGCAGAGCTTTTCCAAATCATATTCTTCTTCCGGTACGAGAATGTACTCAGCACCGCCGGAAATGCCGGCCACCAGTGCGAGCCAACCCGAACTGCGGCCCATAACTTCCATAACGATGACACGACGATGGGCCGAAGCCGTGTCACGTAACTTATTGATGGCATCAATGATGGTATTGGCTGCCGTGTCACAGCCAATCGTATAGTCAGAACCCCAAACGTCATTATCAATCGTGCCCGGCAGGCCTACGATAGGAATACCGGTTTCCTGTGACAGCAGGGACGCACCACGGAGAGAACCGTCACCACCGATTACGCACAAGCCCTGAATACCACGGTCTACCAGATGCTGATAGCCCAGCATACGGCCTTCCGGCGTTTTCCAGCGCTTGCAGCGTGCCGTACCGAGGAAAGTACCACCACGCTGAATGATGTCACCTACGTCCTTGGACTGCATTTCAAACATTCTCTCTTCCAGCAGGCCATGGTAGCCGTCTTTGATACCCCAGACCTTAACGCCCTCATACAGAGCCGTACGTACAACAGCACGGGCAGCTGCGTTCATCCCCGGGCTATCGCCGCCGCTAGTCATGACTGCAATACTTTTAAGCATAATAGAAGTTCCCCCTTGAATTATACAATCTGCGGTCTTTTTGCTGACTGCAGGAAAAAACAAATCTCACTAATCCATATCATACCATAAAAAGAAGAAATCTAACAGAAATTTTTTCAATTAGCCGCAAAGTTCATACCTTCAGAAAGAGGACTTATCTTTAGCTACCTTACTGCCGCCGAATACTTGTATGAAAATAGAACCTCTCTGGCACCTCAAACTTGCATTAAATCGTGTAAGTAATATCCTGTGGATTAAACTCTGTTACAACGAAGTTGGAAACTTTTTTATCCAACTGGTTATTTTCCGCCTTAAAAAATAGGCGATTTGCCGTAATATCAGCAGCCCTAATCAAAGTAACGGTAGAAGAATTACAGAGCCTAAGGTCTACTGATTGCAAATTGCTGAAAATAGGGGGAAGAAACACGAGTAATTATAATTATAGGTTCCATATTTGAACTCTTGCTCAAGGTTCTCACGCAATTCATAGCGCCCGTCAGTTGCGGTTGTATGTTCATCAGCAAAAAAATACAAATTTTCCACTTCATCCGGTTTTATTATCCCTGACTTTATCATGCCCTCAAATTTTCGTTTTACGGCAATCTTAAATACATAATCAAGATAACGCTGTTTTGTCTTCTTGGTCTTGAATATGCTATCCATTATAGCGTGCTGATTGATTACTGCACCAAATTTATGGTATTGATTGAGTGAACGGAACAGTTTACCCTTGTCCTTATTGGTAATACCTGCCGCCTTTACTTCTACTGACCGCTTTATATCTTCCTTTTTGCGAATGGTTCTCTCTGCATGAATATATTTTCTACTGGCAACATCCCGTTCGTCTTTGGATAGAAATAATACACCACCAAAAACAAACCACGAATTATGCTGACTATCAAAAACACCTGATTCATCTGAATAAACAAATATGTTCATTACAATCTCCCATACATAAAAAAAACCGCCCCAACGGACGGCCTCGTGTTCGACGACATTACATGTCGCTTAAACGTTAATTCGATTTCACGAGTATACAGCGTATCTCTACCTGCAACTTTAGTATACAACAGCCTCCCATAATTGTCAAGTTTGAAATAACTGAATATTCATTTATTACACAAGTATATATTTTGAAAAATCCTTGACAAGCGTATATTATTCATGATAAATTCGTTGTAGTTGATGCCGTGCGACTGACGGAAGTGGATAACCACAGGGAGCACGGGGAAGAAAAGCCGACCGTCTGGGTGCAAGCCCGGATTCGTGTCGGCTTTTTACGTTATATAAAGGAGAATAGCAATGACGGAAATGGAACTGAAATACGGCTGCAATCCCAACCAAAAACCTGCCCGGGTATTCTGTGAAGGCGGTCTGCCCTTTACGGTACTCAACGGCAAACCCGGCTATATCAACCTGCTGGATGCCTTAAACAGCTGGCAGCTGGTACAAGAACTGAAAGAAGCCACCAGCCTGCCTGCGGCTGCGTCCTTCAAGCATGTCAGTCCGGCCGGCGCCGCTGTTGCCGTTCCGCTTTCCGCTGCCTTGCAAAAGGCTTATTTCGTCGAAGGCGTAGAACTCAGCCCGACAGCTACGGCCTATATCCGCGCACGTGGCGCTGACCGTATGTCCTCATACGGTGACTTTGTCGCCCTGTCTGATGAATGTGACGCCCAAACCGCCAGTTTCCTGAAACGGGAGGTTTCTGACGGCATTATCGCCCCCTCCTACTCAGCAGAAGCCTTGGAAATACTGAAATCCAAACGCAAAGGAACTTATCTTGTCATTCAAATGGACAAAGACTATACGCCTGCACCGCTGGAGTCAAAACAGGTCTTTGGCATTACCTTTGAGCAGCAGCGCAATGATATAAAACTCACCGCTGACTGCCTGACGGAAATCCCCACAATCAACAAAGAACTGCCCGAAACTGCCAAGCGCGACCTGCTCATCGCTTTAATCACCTTGAAATACACCCAGTCCAATTCTGTCTGCTACGCCAAGGACGGACAGGCCATCGGCATTGGTGCCGGACAGCAGTCCCGTGTCCACTGCACGCGTCTGGCCGGCAGCAAAGCCGATATCTGGTATCTGCGCCAGTGTCCCAAGGTCATGAGCCTGCCCTTCCGTGATGATGTGCGCCGCCCGGACAGGGATAACGCCATTGATGTATATGTTGGCGAAGAAGCTGAAGACCTGCTCACCGATGGCAACTGGGAACACCTGTTCACCGAAAAACCTGCCCCACTCACCCGTGAGGAAAAGAAAGCATGGCTTGCCACCCAGACAGGCGTAGCTCTTGGCTCTGATGCCTTCTTCCCCTTCGGTGACAATATCGAACGCGCCCGGAAAAGCGGCGTCAGCTACATCGCCCAAGCTGGCGGCTCCATCCGTGACGATAATGTTATCGCCACCTGCGACAAGTATAATATGACCATGGCTATGACACATATCCGCTTGTTCCACCACTGATAAACTGCCCCTTTCTTACATACACAGTAAAAATCGCTGACGGTCAATCCGCCAGCGATTTTTGCATATATGCCTTTACAAGGAAATTCTAAACACATCTTCCAGCACGTCACGCACACTCTTGTGTTTCGGCCAAAGCCTATTACCGTCACTCTTCTTTATCTCGTTCAGGACTTTAGTATAAATCTCATCCTCCAAAGACCCGGGCACAAGATTTTCCCAGTTCCGCACGCTGTAAGGCCGTTCTTTCGCCGTATTATCCGGCCGCCCGGTCACTTCCAGCTCACTGAGGAACTGTATCTGCTTGGTTTTGGGGCGCAGGTAATAATGCTCTAAAAAATACTTCTGCGGATAGCTGTACTCTTCGTCAGCCTCTACCTTTACCAGTTTAATCCACACATCAAGAATTTCCTCTGACTCTGTGTAAGGTATATTCTTCCACTGGGCAGTCTGCGAGTCCAAAAAATAAGCAAACCCATTATCTTCAAAAAGGTAAACATAACGCACCTTTTCCTTCTTCTCCTGCTGTTCTTTTTCTTTTGTTGTCTGATTCATTATTCTATTGGCTTCATCAGGCTTAGTAAACCAGTCATCTGCTTTTCCATTATCAGATGTTACCTCGCTACTACCAGTAATTTCTTCAGGTTCATCTGCCGCCTGTGATAAAGTAGGAACTAACAGCAACATAGATAAGATGATACCAGCCACAAAAATTCGCCACTTTCTCATAACCGCCACCCCTATTATAACAAATCTATCATTGTTATATATTCTCTACACGAAAAGAAAATCCTTTTTCATCCTTATCGCATATAAAACTTGGAAAAAATAAGCAGGGAACAACCTCCCTGCCTATACTTTAATCCTCGTTAATCATAATATCATTCAAAATTTCCTCTACAGCTAATCTTACACCATCTTCAAATACTCTTCCATTAAAAAATCCGTTGTGTTTTTTCCCCATTGCAACCACATCATTACGATATACATAGCTGCCATCTTTGACATCTACAAATCTTGCCCTTACCCATACATTTTGCTTATTAGTATGTGTTCTTATAGGTAATAAGGGTAATAAGCTATGACCATATCTTACTCTCTCGCCTAAATTCATTGTCATCACAAATACATAATCATAATCGTACTTCCTGCCAGCATTTACATAATCCATCAATCGCATATCTGACAAACCACGTGGTTGATTTCCAACAGGCATACCATCTATATCATGCTGTTGATTACCAACATGACCATACCCCTTGGCTGTAGAATAATCTCTACCATTATTGTCATAGCCTCCAGAGGGAACTATAGTGCTAACACCTTTTCTAGCATCGTACATATCATCTTCTGCTAAGGTCAATAAATATGTATTAACATCTGTTCCCTTCATAACAGCAAAGCTTTCTCTCGGAAATTTCTTTCTTAATTGAGAATATATCTGATTTTTGATACGATTCTCTACTACAATCCCCTCTTCACCATTTATAACTACTGCAATCCTAACTCTACCGTCAGGTCCTAAAGGACCTTTCTTTCCATATATCAAATGATGTGCTCTTGAATACAAATCAGAACTTTCATAATTACGATCTGGTTTCAATTCTCTTGGAGTTATTCCCACAGAAGGTTTATTCGCTGCTTCTACTGTATTTAAAACAGACGAAGATGACAATATATTTAGAGACTGCCCCCCCCGCAAATACAAATGCCCACTACTAAACATACGGCAATCAACATTTTCTTAAGCATTCCCGATTCCTCCTTGTATAAAATCCCTATCATATTTTTTTAATATATGTGCATTGCGAATGATATTTATGTATTTATTTACTTCATCTTGCGAAAATCCATAAACATCCACTACCTCATAATTTGGCAAATAGCAGGACATATTATGGAAACCATCTTTTTCATCAGCTTTCTCTACATACACTTTAACTCTGCCGTCTGCCAACAGTTCTGAATATGTTATTTCCGTTTCATCGTCTAATGTCATAAGTGGAAACATCATTACAAACACCTACTCTTTCTAATTATATCCTAAATTTTCACAAAAGTCCATTTTTTATTTTGCACAACAAAAAGCCGCCCTCGGCCAAAAGAGCGGCTTCAGTCCCAATAGCGGACTCCGTGCGTCACAGGCAGTCAGCCTGCAACGCCGTCATCATCGCAATTCCTTTAGTACCTGATTATATATCAGCAAGGTAAATATCATTGTGCCACCGATAATATTCCCTAGTCCGGTGGGAATGAGGAACTTGAAAAAGTAAGTAAAGAAGTCAGCGTTTCCCTTTATGACCTCATAAGCCATCTCACAGGACCCCACGACTACATGAGAGAAATCTCCCAGAGCGATAAAATACACGAAGAACATAATCATCATAAAGCGGAAGTATTTTGTCTGGGGAGATATCCACACGATTGCCGCAATGAGAATCCCGGCCGGAATACCTCGCAATATATTTTCTATGGGGAGCAGCGTCATAACATTGGCTGCGACCTCGTGCATTGCCGCTTCTACATGAGGCGAAAGCGTATAGGGACTGGCAAAGAACGCTGCCGCTATGGAAGTACCGATGATGTTAAACAGAAATACCGTTCCCCAAAGGCGCAGCACCTTTAATAATCTGGTAATTGACCACTCACTCAGCAGTGGAACGATGGTGGTTATCGGATTTTCCGTAAACAGCTGCATACGTCCCAAAATGACAATCAGAAAGCCTGTGGTATATCCAATACTTGATACCAGCGGCTCCAAGGGAGAAGCTCCCATGTGCATGTGGAATATGGAACGGAACAAAAAAGAAAAGCTGACAAAAATTCCGGCGGCCAGCCCCGAAAAGGCCAGTGCCCGAAAGGAGCGCACCAGCTCTTCCTCCCCTTCTTTACGAATGATTTTGAAGATTAGTTGTGGAGGCATCGGAGCATGCGTAGTCAAAACATGCTGTTCGATTTTGGGAAGATTATGGACAAAATCATTATCATTCATTAAATCACCTCATTAGCCTGCACTCACATAGCTGCGCTCAGCCGCCGGTATTTTGTCCCATTGAATATCTCTAGCTGCTACATTGTGCCTAATCCCCCAGACAGCGGCAATGCCTGCGGCTTCGCCCATGCTCATGCAGGTGGGCTGAATGCGGAAGGAAGCCTGAGCCGCAAAACTGCCACTGGCACAGCGTCCCACCACCAGCAGGTTGGCAAGTTCATTTGTCACCAGTGCCCGGAAGGGTATTTCGTAATACTGACCTTTTTCCAGCTTTTTAAAGAGGTCAAGTTTTACATCGTGAATGTCGATGGGATAGGCCGTCCGGCAGACCGCATCGGGGAAATGATGCGCCTTCAGGTAATCATCGGCCTCCATATAGTACTTGCCGCGAATCCGCCATGATTCACGCACACCTATCATGCTGGCCTCACGGCTGATGTAGGCTTTTTCAAAGCCCGGAATGTTTTTGACAAAAAAGGCTGACAGATGGCGCATCATCCGGCGTCCGAAACTTACGGCCCTGCTGGCCGAAACCGCATCCGTTGAGCTGAACGTCATCGGCGGCATCTCCGGGCAGTTCATGGACATGACGTTTGGCTTGCCGGGGATGGAAAAGGCCTGAATATACAGGATATCGTCCTCGCTCAGCTCTCCACGTGCCACGCCTGCCTTGAAGAATTGCTCGTTCTTTTTCCATTTGGCAAATTCAAAGAAAGGCGCACGTTTTTCCTTTAGTGCATCTTCCACGATTTTAACGAACTTTCCTCTTGTATAGTCATCATGCAAATTTTTCTGGAAGAATTTATATACCTTGCCGACATCGACACCACCCATTTCAAAGCGCAGGCTCATGGGCTGATTGCGTCCATTCGTTTCCGAACCTTTTTCAGCAGGTACACCGGCAAACCGCGCCAGCAGAGCGTCACCTGTACCGTCAATGAATACCTTAGCCTGAATTTTTGCCAATCCCTCCGCAGTCTGGACAACGCAGGCCGTGATTCTGCCCTCCTTGGTCACCGTGCCTGCAAGGGCGGCATTGTAGAGTATCTCGACACCGGCCTCGGCACACATTTCGTCATAGACAAGGGCAAGATATTCCGGCACATACTGTCCCCGTCCACCGCCATAATAAGTGTCCGTATCAATGCCAAGAGAGGGCGAGGCTCCCTGACTTTCCATGCGCTTGTTCAAATCTGTTATATAGGGCGTATCACTGCCCTCGACAAAGGTCGGCATACAGGGGAACACACAGCCCTGAGTTGCCAGCCCCCCAAGGGAAATGCCGCGCTCTACCAGCACCACTTTTGCTCCCTTACGGGCAGCACTGATGGCCGCAGCAGTACCGGCAGAACCTCCCCCTACAACACAGACATCAGTATTAAAAATCACGGGCAGTTCCACTTCGCTAAAGTTCAGCGCCGCTGCCGGCGGCGCAGCAGCCTGTCCGGTTTCCGTGCCACTCCCCAGCAATGTTCCGGCGGCAGCTGCTCCCATCAGCTTCATAAAACTGCGGCGCGACATGGGAATTGAAAAGGATTTTTCCATAATACCATCTCCTTCTGCCAAAAATACATAATAATATATTATAAAGCCCCTATTCGCTTTGAATAGGGGCTTTTCCTGCCTTGTTCAGTCATCGTCTCAATGAATTTCGATAAATTTTTGCACTAAATATCCGAATACAGCGGTAATGGTCAGCACATCCGTCCCATTCAGGATAATATAGCCCACTATCTCCATATCGTTTCTGCCCAAAATCTGGCTTTGCGAGGCGATAAATATACCTTGGTTGATGACTGTCGCGATGTCGCCAAAGATGTTCGCTTCAAACGACTGTGGGTCATAAAATTTCATGCCGCTGAAAAATCCAATCCCATAATAGGTTATGAATTCCATGGTTGTCAGCATAATCATTCCCATTAAAACAATTTCTTCCCTTGATAAATCCCTTTCCATAAATCTTCTTAAAGTAGCTATGCAAATAAAATACGAAATCAAGGTAATACTATATCCGTAAATCCACATATCTTCCTTAAAAAAATCATTTGTGTAAAAGATATCAAATACCACCACACCCATGCTGTAAAACATAAAGATGACGGAATAGGTAAAGCCAAAAATTTCTATGGGAAATTCTTTACGCGACAAATCTTCCTGCGGTGCAAACACTATGACCAAAAGAAAATACATAACTGCATACATGATATCTTCTAAGACATTTCTGATGTCATAGCTGACCGGTATTAGCGGTAAAATCCAAATCCCAATAATACAAGCAACGATAATTTTCGTCAGTCTGGGATGGAAAAAAATTATTTTTTTTACGTACTCATAAAGACCTACAAAATCATTTTTTACTGCCTGAATGATATTGTTACGCGAACTTTTTTTCGGCAAAATATGATAAAAAAAACGAAAAACAATGAACAGCACCATAAATAAAACATATCCCAACAGCATATTACTCCCCCTCCCCTAAAGAACAATGCTCTATACTATGGGATTTTTGGCAGGTGTTCCGGCTTTGCGCGGATATGTTTTGGGCGTGGGCATGGTCTTGGTAATGATGATAACCGCCCGTTTGTCGTCTATTTCCGGCAGTTTTACCGGACGGATTTCCGTATGGCTGCCGCCCATGACTTTAATAGCCTTGGCAGCCTCTGCTGCTTCATCATTGTACTGCATGCCCTTGAGGGCGATAAAATGGCCGCCTTTTTTCACGAAGGGCATACAGTATTCGGCGAGAACCGGCAGTCTGGCCACGGCTCTGGATACCGCTATATCAAAGGCTTCGCGGTATTTTTTATCTCTTGCTCCCTCCTCGGCCCGGGCATGGACACATTCCACGCCGTCAAGCCCCAGTTCCTCCACCACAGTCTGCAGGAACTTAATGCGCTTGTTGAGGGAATCCATCAACGTCAGCTTTATTTCCGGGCAGAAAATCTTCAAGGGCAGACCGGGGAAACCGGCGCCGGTGCCCACATCAATGACCGTAGTGCCTTCCTTAAACAGTTCCTCATCGTAAGCTGTAATGCTGTCGATGATATGCTTGATAGCCACTTCCTTTGGTGCGGTGATGGCAGTGAGGTTTATCTTTTCATTCCATTCCACCAGCAGGGCAAAGTAGCGGTTATACTGCTCTATTTGCATGGCGCTGAGAGCTATGCCGTATTCAGCTGCCGCCTTTTGCAGTTCTTCCTTAAACATCGGCTCTGCCCTCCCCTGCTTTTAGTCGCTGCTGTTGTTCCAGCCAAATCAATAGTACGGAAATATCTGCCGGGGACACGCCGCTGATACGGCTGGCCTGCCCCACGGAACGGGGACGGATAGCCTTTAGCTTTTCCCGGCCCTCGTCACGCAGGCTGGGCACATCGTCATAATCAAGATTTTCCGGCAAAAGTTTTTCTTCGAGTTTTTCCATGCGCTCCACCTGCTCCAGCTGTTTCTCTATATAGCCCTCGTAGGTGATGGTGATTTCCACCTGCTGTTTGACCTCTTTGGTCAGTTCCGGCAAAGCAAACAGTTCTGCCAGTTTATCGTAGTCCACATCGGGACGGCGCAGCAGGTCATAAAAACTCGTGGCATTGCGTATAGGCTCAATGCCTGCCGCCGTGAGCTTTGCAGTGATTTCCTTTGTCGGATTTATGCTGTTTGTCCGCAGGTATTCCAATGCCTCAGTAATGGCTGTCTGTTTCTCCGTGAATCTTGCCCAGCGGTCATCCTTTACCAGCCCCACTCTGCGCCCTAACGGTGTCAGGCGCTGGTCGGCATTATCCTGCCGCAGGAGCAGGCGGTACTCGGCACGGCTGGTCATGATACGGTAGGGTTCATTGGTGCCCTTGGTCACCAAATCGTCAATCAGCACGCCGATATAGGCTTCACTGCGCTTTAATACCAAGGGTTCTTCATCTTTGATGAACATGGCCGCGTTGATGCCGGCGATAATCCCCTGCGCTGCGGCCTCTTCATAGCCTGATGTGCCGTTGGCCTGTCCTGCCGAGAAAAAGCCACGAATGTTTTTAAACTCCAAAGTCGGTTTTAACTGGGTGGGGTCAATGCAGTCATACTCAATGGCGTAGCCTGCGCGCATGACCTTGGCATGTTCCAGCCCCGGAATCGTGCGCAAAAATTCCAGCTGCACATCCATGGGCATGGATGTGGACATCCCCTGCACATAGACCTCATTGGTATGACGGCCCTCCGGCTCTAAGAACAGCTGATGGCGTTCCTTGTCCGGGAAGCGCAGGATTTTTGTTTCTATGGACGGACAGTACCGGGGGCCAATGCCCTCAATGATACCATTGGCCATCGGTGCCCTTTCCATATTGTCACGGAGGATTTTATGGGTTGCTTCGTTGGTATAGGTCAGGTAACAGGGTATCTGCTCCCTCGTCACTTCATCGCTCATAAAGGAGAAGTTGCGGCACTCCTCGTCCCCAGGCTGAATTTCCATTTTGCTGTAGTCAAGGGTACGGGCATCGACACGGGCAGGGGTGCCTGTCTTAAAGCGCATCAGCTTTACCCCGGCCGCTTTAAGGGAATCGGAGAACTTCACCGCCGCCCTTTGGCCTGCCGGGCCGCCTTCATAGGTATGCTCACCGATGATAATACGGCCTTTCAGATACGTTCCCGTTGCCATGATTACGGCTTTGCCCTGATAGATTTCCCCTGTCTCCGACTGCACGCCGGTAACATGACCATCCTCCACCAGCAGTTTATCAATAAGAAGCTGCTTTACGTCCAGATTTTCTGTCTGCTCACAGGTTTCCTTCATCGTAAACTGATAGAGCTTTTTATCGGCCTGAGCGCGCAGCGCATGGACAGCAGGGCCTTTGCCGGTGTTGAGCATGCGGAACTGAATACAGGTCTTATCCGCATTGACCCCCATTTCGCCGCCCAAAGCATCCAGCTCCCTCACCAGATGTCCCTTGGCCGGGCCGCCCACAGACGGATTGCAGGGCATCATGGCGATATTGTCCATGGAAAGCGTCGTGAGCAGTGTACGACAGCCAATCCGCGCCGCCGCCAGCGCTGCCTCTACCCCGGCGTGGCCGGCGCCTACCACGATTACATCATAGCTGCCAGCGACAAATACATTTTTATTATCCATTATCCTTAACCTTCTTTATTTACCAATACAGAACTTGGAGAAAATCTCATCTATAATATCTTCGCCCACCGTTTCCCCGGTGATTTCTCCCAATTTTTCCCATGCAGAGCGCAGGTCGATGGAGATAAAGTCAAGCCCCATGCCGGCCTCAATGGTCGTCAGGGCGGCCGCCAAATGTTCATCAGCCTGCCGCAGGATAGCAGCCTGCCGTTCATCGCTGACAAAACTGCCTTCATCGGCCAGTACCTGACCGCCGTATACCTTATCCTGAATGGCCCTGCTTAAGGCCTCCATACCGCTTTTTTCCTTGGTTGACAGTTCAATGACTTCTGTCTGTGCCCTGCTGTAAAGTTCATCAGCTGTTACCACCGGCTGCAGATCACTCTTGTTGAGCAGCACAATGGCCTCTCTTCCCTGCAGCAATGCCAGTATTTCTTCATCCTCGCTGTCCAGCGGCCTTGACCCGTCAAACAAGGCCAGCACCAGCGAAGCCTCGCTGACCATCTGCCGGGCCTTTTCCACACCGATACGCTCCACGACATCATCTGTGGCACGAATACCGGCGGTATCAATTATCCGCAGGGGTACGCCCCCCACATTGGCGTATTCTTCGATGGAGTCACGGGTAGTGCCGGGAATATCCGTAACAATGGCCCGTTCCTCCTGCAGCAGGGCATTGAGCAGGCTGGACTTGCCCACATTTGGCTTGCCCACGATGGCCGTCATCAAGCCCTCTCGCAAAATCCTGCCTGTACCGGCAGTTTTCAGGAAAATGGCAATTTTTTGCCGCACTTCGCTGACCTTGGCGCTGACCTGAGCCGTTACCACATCATCGACTTCATCCTCCGGGAAGTCAATGGCAGCTTCGAGATGGGCAATCTGCCCCAAAATCTCCTGCCGGCATGCTTTAATCTGCGCGGAAAATTGACCTGTCAAATGCCCCGCAGCCATCTTTAGTGACCTGTCAGTTTTCGCCGTGATAATATCCATGACGGCCTGTGCCTGCGACAAGTCCAGACGGCCGTTAAGAAATGCCCGTTTGGTAAATTCGCCGCCTTCAGCGGGCCGCGCTCCGTTTTTATAGGTCAAGGCCAAAGTTTTGCGCAGGGGCATTACACCGCCATGACATTGCAGTTCCACCACGTCTTCCCTCGTATAGGAATGAGGTGCTTTCATGATAATGGACATGGCTTCATCCACTGTCCGGCCTGCCTCATCAATTATCCTGCCATATACGGCACGATGGCTGGGATAGTCCAGAATACGCCTGCCGCTGGCAGGCAGAAACATTTTATCGGCAACAGCCAGCGCCTTTTCACCGCTAATGCGGACGATGCCAATACCGCCTTCGCCCTGTGCCGTGGCAATGGCACTGATGGTATCTCCTTGCATAATCTCACCTACTCTAATACAAAAGGGCAGCCTCAATAATGAGACAGCCCTTTCACAGCTCTCCTGCTATAGAATTTATTCTTCTCCGAAATCTTCTCTGTAATAGTCGCGACGGCGGCGGCGACGGCGCGGAGCAATCACCACATAGCGGCGCGGTTCATCCCCGGCGCTGTAGGTTGACACCCGGCGGTTATCCTGCAGAGCCATGTGGATAATCTTGCGCTCATGACGGTTCATGGGTTCAAGATGTACCTCATCACCGATACGGCAGGCTTTCTCCGCCAAATGGCCGGCCAGACGCATCAGCGTCTCCTCACGGCGTGCGCGATAACCTTCAATGTCCAAAATGATATGGACACGGTTTTCCGCAACACCGCGGTTAGCCGCAAGATTTACCAGATACTGCAGGGAATCAAGTGTCTGGCCATGCTTGCCAATCAGGATTCCCAGATTTTCGCCAATCAGGTCGTATACAACGCCTTCGCTGCTGTCATGACGCTGCCACTGCACCTCAATATCCATAGCGGCAAACACATCATTAAAGAATTTTTCAGCACGCTGCAGCTGTTCATCAACAGGCACGATACAGTTTTCTTCTGCCTGACTTGCAGATTCTTCCGGGACAGCAGAGACAGACTCTGCCACAGGTGCCGGAGCTGCCTGCTCTTTTTTCGTTACGCGAACCCGGGCCGGTTTTACACCGAACAGGCCGAACAAGCCTTTGGAGGGTTCCTCTATTACTTCATAGTCAACGTCAGCGGCTGTACAACCCAGCTCTTTGAGAGCATTTTCCACGGCTGCTTCCACAGTCTTGCCCGTAACTTCTACCACTCGTTCCATTAAGCGGCCTCCTTTTTCGGTGCCGTGTTGTCACCACGATACATCCACCACTGCTGTGCAATCTGCACCACATTCATCGTTACCCAGTAAAGAACCAGACCGGACGGGAAGTTTATGCTGATCCAACCGATAAAGAGCGGCATGATGAACATCATCATCTTCATCTGCGGATTCATTTCCGTGGTGGTCATCTTCTGCTGCAGGAAAGTCGTCAAAGCCGACAATACCGGCAGGATGTACAGCGGGTCAGGCTCAGACATATTAGGCATCCACAGGAATACTGCCGAAGCCTCGGAAGGATATGTGAAATTGTACAAGGAATAGTACATACCCATGAGAATCGGCATCTGAATCAGGAGCGGCAGACAGCCGGCCAGCGGATTGACCCCGGCCTCCTGATAAAGCGCACCGATTTTCTGCTGCATCATCTGGGGATTATCCTTGTATTTTTCCTGTATTTTCTTCATCTTCGGGGACAGTTCCTGCATGGCCTTCATGGATTTAACCTGCTTAACCGTCAGCGGATAGAGAATCATCTTAATGATGATTGTCAGCAGGACAATGGCCCAGCCGTAGCTGGCAAAACCTGCCGCGCTGGTAATCGCAAAGAGCGTTTCCAGCACAAAACGCAGAAGACTTTCGATAGGAGAAAACAACGTACTAAAAAATTCCAAACCATCACGTCCTAATCTAAATCAATCGACAACATCTTTTATATAACGCCTTTCAGGGCACGGGGTCATAGCCGCCAGCATGCCAGGGATGGCAGCGCAGGATGCGCTTTATGGCCAGCCAGCCTCCGCGCCGGGCTCCGTATTTTTCAATGGCAAGCCGTGCATATTCCGAGCAAGTCGGAATATAACGGCAGGCAGGCGGTTTTAATGGAGAAATCAGATGCTGATATCCCCAAATCAAGAGCAGCATTATTTTCTTCACTGCCAAAACCTCTGTTCCTATTCCTTATCTGTACTGAAAATACCTGCCTTTTTCCCTAAGGAAAGGAAGGCCTTTTCCACCACATTGCATTTCACATCCAGCAGGGGACGCCGCGCTACCAGTAACAAGGCTATTCCCGGACGCAGCTCGTGGCTGTGCAGGCGGTAGCTCTCACGCAGCAGCCTTTTTGCCCGGTTGCGCTGCACCGCACATCCCAGCTTTTTACCGGCTGCAAAGCCCACCTTGCCGTCCAGCTCCTCCGACTCAAACACATAGAGGACAAAGTAACGGTTGGCCAGAGACTTTCCCTTACGATACACACGCTGAAAATCATTGCGGCGTTTTAGCATTCGCCGTCGCGGTAGTGTAAACATACCTAAATTCACCAAAATCTATCTAAAAAATCGTTACTAAACTAAGAAAAAAGGTCACCGCTAAGTGACCTTGCTGTAAATTTATGCCGAAAGCTTCTTTCTGCCACGCTGGCGTCTTCTCTTCAAAACGAGACGGCCGCCCTTCGTCTTCATGCGCTCACGGAAGCCATGAGTCTTCTTTCTCCAATGGTTGTTCGGCTGAAAAGTCATTTTCATTCGGTAAACACCTCCTTAACCTGTTTTTATTCTGATATTCTCTGTCGTATAGAAGCAAGGCATCAGAAATTGCTAATCAAGTCTCTCATTCGCAGGAAAATTTACATCCTCGCGCTAAGAATCACTATGAATTATAGCCTAAGCCCTGTGTGGTGTCAATATTTTATCCACTTATTTTTCCCCGCAATCTGGGGATAATTTGCTTTTTTATCACCTTATCCACGGAAAAACTGTTGATAACTATGGATTATTTTGATAAGATATTGTTGATAATTTTGCGGAAAACTCTACAAGACGTATTTTTCGGGAGTATTTGGCTCCCGCCTTTTTATCCCATTTTCACCGCCTCTCTCCTGCGGAAGCCTTCATTTATCCACAGTTGTGGATAATAATGTGGATAATTTTATGCACTTGTGGAAACTTTTTTCTAATCTATACGCAGAAAGGAACTTAATACATGGAGCAATCACAGCTGCAAGCTGTTTGGGCGCAGATTTTAGATAACATGAAGGAACAGCTCGCCCCCTCGGCTTTTAATTGGCTCAATCCAGTCCAGCCCATCTCCCTCTCTGAATCCGAGCTTGTCCTTGGCACACAAACCGAAATGGCCAAAGAATGGATAGCAGGCCATTATCAGTCTTTTATTGAAGATGCTGTCAGTGATGTACTGGGAGCCAGCAAACATATAACCTTTACCGTTGTTGCCACAGAGACACTGGCTGAAACTATACCGGCCGCAGCAGCCAAAAAAGACAAAAAAAACAATCCCCAGCAAGGCTCACTCTTCGTCGAAGGTGAAAATACTGCCGAAACTGTGGCTGAGACCCATATTGTCGCTCCCGGTGATAATTCCTCTCTAAATCCCAAATACACTTTTGATACCTTCGTAACCGGCAAGTCCAACAACATAGCCCATGCAGCGGCTATGGCTGTGGCTGATAAGCCCGGCAAGACCTACAACCCCTTCTTTATGTACGGCGGCGTAGGTCTTGGCAAGACCCACCTCATGCATGCCATTGGCAACCGGGTACTGAAAAACCATCCTGAGATGCGTGTCCTCTACGTGTCCAGTGAGCAGTTCACCAACGAAATCATTCAGGCCATCCAGCAGGGTACTTCGGATAAATTCCGCCAAAAGTACCGCAACATTGACGTACTGATGGTCGATGATATCCAGTTTATTTCCGGCAAGACCAGTACACAGGAAGAATTTTTCCACACCTTCAACACCCTCTACGATGCCCAGAAACAGGTTATCCTGTCTTCCGATAGACCGCCGCGCGAAGTGGAACGTCTTGAGGAACGCCTGCGTTCCCGGTTTGAATGGGGTCTGACCACCGATATTCAGGCACCGGATTTGGAAACCCGTATCGCCATCCTGAAAAACAAGGCTCAGAGCGACCATTTCAGCGTCCCCGATGATGTAATGGTCTATATCGCCAGCCGCATTGACAGCAATATCCGTGAGCTGGAAGGTGCCCTCACCCGTGTCGTGGCTTTTGCTTCGCTGACCAAGCGCCCGGTGAATACGGACCTCGTTGCGGAAGCCCTGAAGGACATCTTCCCCGACGGCAAGGCCAAGGAAGTTACCATGGACGTGATTCAGGAAATCGTAGCCTCCTATTTCAAAATCAAAATTGAAGACCTTCAATCCAAAAAACGCACCAGAAATATCGCCTATCCCCGGCAGATTGCCATGTACCTCTGCCGGGAAATGACAGAAACCTCCCTGCCACAGATTGGCCAGTTCTTTGGCGGCCGCGACCATACCACCGTTATCCATGCCTATGACAAAATCAGTCAGGACAAAGAAACGGATGCGCGCCTTGGCGGAATCTTGAATGAACTGATTGACCGTATCCAGAAGGTCTGAATTTGTTCCACGCCCTCGTTTTACACAATGAGGGCGTGGATAACTTTGTGGAAATGCTTATTGACATCCTGTTTGCAAAATGTGGATAAATGACGGCTGTGATAAATCCCGTGGATAATGTGGATAAACCTCCCTGCTGTTTTCAACACATTATTAACAGGCAATCTGTCGATAAGCCATGCCGACATCCCCCTTTTCCACATTTCCACAGGGCCTACTACTACTACGGCTATTTATTTATATATTTAGTGAGTAATATTAAAAAAAGAAAGGGTCTAGCCAAGATGAAAATATCCTGTTCCAAAAGCGAAATGGTCAACGCACTGCAAATCGTCACCAAGGCCATTGCCTCCAAACCACAAACGCCCATCCTCTCCGGTATTTTTCTGAGAGCAGATAACGGTATCTTAGAAATGCAGGCCACCAATAATGAGATAGGCCTGATAAACAAGATACCCGCTGAGATTGAAGAACCGGGGCAAGTCGCTCTGGGCGGACGTTATTTGCTGGAAGTTATCCGCAAGATGCCTGGGGATAGCCTGACGCTGAGCTATAACCGTACTGAAAAAATCGTCAATATCACTTCCGGTCAGGCAAACTTCACCCTGCTCAGCATGAATGCTGCCGAATTCCCCACCATCAAGGAAATCGAAAGCACGGTTAATTTCACCATAAAAGACAATGTATTGCGCTCTTTAATTAAGAAAACGGTCTTTGCCTGCTCCAAGGACGAATCCCGTCCTGTATTTACCGGTTGCTCGCTTGCCGTTGCGGATAACAAAATCACCATGGCAGCCACGAATATGCACAGACTGGCTGTGAAGTACGAGCAGTTTAACGAGGATCTGGGCAATATCAAGGTCATTATCCCCTCGCTGATACTACAGGAACTTTTGCATAATATGACCTCAGAAATACCTACCGATGTACAGGTAAGCTGCAATTTCAATCAAATCAGCTTCGCCTTTGATAATCTTTATATGACATCTCGGCTTATCGAAGGTGCTTTCCCGGATTACAACAACGTAATTCCGTCCAGCCACAGTACGCTGGTGACGCTGGATTCGGCAGAATTCAATGCTGCTGTAGACCGCGTTTCCCTTATCTCCCGGTCCGGTGATTACAATGTCATCAAATTGGAATTTGCCAATTCCCAGCTGGTCATATCCTCAAATAACCCGGATGTCGGCAACGCCGTGGAGAACATTCCTGCCTCCATCGAAGGCCCGGAAATCACGATTGCCTTCAATGCTCAGTACATTATGGATGTGATGAAGAATATCGACAGCAGCAAGTGTGAGCTGCGTCTTACCCAGCCCCTTTCCCCCATCACCATCCGCGAAGAACACAATGATGCCTTTATCTATGTGGTAACGCCGGTACGCACGGCACACTAAGGAGGATTTATATGGCAGCGTCTATCGTAGATGTCGAAATCGAAACGGCAGAAATACAGCTGGACCAGTTTCTAAAATGGGCCGGTGTACTGTCCTCAGGCGGAGAAGTAAAAGCTCTGCTGGCCGAAGGGCTTATCAGGCGCAACGGTGAAAAGGAAAGCGCCCGGCGCCGCAAGCTGACAAAAGGTGATGTTATCGAAATAGAAGGTATGGGTATCTGGCGGGTGAAGTAATGCATATTTATTCATTACGCTTAAGAAATTATCGGAACTATTCCGCGCTGGAACTGGATTTTGACCCCAATATAAATGTTTTTCTCGGACCAAACGCCCAGGGCAAGACAAATGTGGTCGAAGCTGTGTACTATGCTTCATTGGGGCGTTCGCATCGCACCAGCACGGATAATGACCTGATCAGCTGGGATATGCCCGGTGGCAGTATATCTCTGGACTTTGAACGTTTAGGCGTGCAGAACAGGCTGGATTTCCAGTTCACGCAAAATAAACGGCGCCGCATCCTGCTTAATGAACATCCTATCCGCCCCAAGGAACTGGTGGGCAGCTTAAATACAGTATTGTTTTCCCCGGAGGATTTATTCCTCATCAAGGGAGCGCCGGCTCAGCGCCGGCGTTTTTTGGACGGTGAGATAAGTCAGGCCAGCCCTGCTTACTACCACGAGCTGAATAAATACGGCAAGATTATCACCCAGCGCAATAATCTGCTGAAAAAAATCCGGGACAAGCAGGCCGGTGTGGATATGCTGGAGCTGTGGGATGTGCAGCTGGTGGAAAGCGCGGTGAAAATCGTCACCAAGCGCATGGAGGCCGTAAAAAAATTAAATATGCTGGCCAATCTCATGCAGCGGCGCATTTCCGGCAATGTGGAAAATCTGACTATAACCTATGATATCCACGGGGCTGCTGGGGAAAATGTGACAAATGACCTTGTTTCATGGTATAATAAAGAGCTTGATGCACATCGTCAGGTGGATATTCTGCGCGGAGCTACCGGGCGCGGCCCCCATTTGGATGATATTATACTGACCGTAAATGGGATAAATCTGCGTTCCTTTGGTTCTCAGGGGCAGCAGCGTACCGGCGTTTTGTCACTAAAGCTGGCTGAGCTGGAGTTTTTGCGCTCGGAGACAGGGGAATACCCTGTACTGCTGCTGGACGATGTGATGAGCGAGCTGGATGTGTCCAGACGTGCAAAGCTAATGGAATTCATTCGTCATGAGCGGATTCAGACTATGATTACAGCTACGGACGAAGCCTATTTCCCGGCAGAAAAAATCGGCACTTATTACCATGTGTCAGCCGGGGTGATTACGAGGTAGCAAGATGGCAAGGCGTACACCGGGACTGGAACGGCCGGACAGCATTATCAAAAAGACCATTCATAATATGGGCAAGCCGGCGGAGCTTAGATACTACATACATTGGGTACTTTGGCACTGGCCGGATATCGTGGGGGAGTTTATCGCCCGCAATACAGAGGTGCAGGGCATACGCAAGGAGGTACTATATCTCTACAGCGATAACGCTGCTCTGCGCAACGAATTACAGATGATGATGCCGCAGATTGTCCAGCAGGTCAATAATTTTGCCGGACAAAAGATGATTAGCAAGGTCGTTTTCGGCAAGCGCTGGGATAAAGCTGATACTGAGGGGCTGGAGGAAATAAGGCTGGCCCGGCAGGAAAAAGAGGAAAATATCGGCGCTAAACGGCGCAGGATGCCCCTGACAGAAACAGAAATGCAGCAGGCAGAGCAGCTGGCCGCACAGGCCGGTGACGCAGAAATCGGTGCAGCTGCCGCGAATGTCTACCGCAAGTACCTGCAAATGCAAAAATTGCGCCTGCAGGATAACTGGCAGAAATGCCCTGTCTGCGGCAGGCTGATGGAGCCTGACGCACAGCTGTGTATAGAGTGCAGCCGCAGGGAAAGAGAGCAGCTGACAGCATCTATCCGTCAGGTTCTTAGGGATATGCCATGGGCACGGTATAAGGATGTGCGTGAATTTGTCCCCAAGTGTACACCGAAGCTCCTCAATGAGCAGCGGGCAGCAATGGTACAGAAACTTTCCGCCGAGGTGGAGGCAGGGGATACCACCAGCATGAAGGCCAAGACACTGGTCATGCTGTATCGCTGCCTGCCGCCGGAGCAGCTGAACGAAGATAATATCACCAGAACAATCTATGCTTTGCGCTTCGACCTGCACCGGCCAAGGGATTACAAAACTCCCAAGCGTTACGATGTAATAAAGCTGGGCAGGCGCGTACAAAGCAGCTAAGAGGAGGCAAGGTATGTTTCTCCATTTGGGCAACGGTATATCTGTACGTACCAAATCAGTTATCGCCATTCACGATTATGCCCTGTTTACCAAAGGCACGGGCAGTGAGTTTTTGGCAAGAGAGCAGGCGGCAGGACGCCTGGAAAACACTTTGCCTGCCGAGATAAAAAATAACGCCGGGGCCCGCAAGTCCCTGATTATTACCGATGAAAAAACTTATCTGTCGGCCATTTCCCCGTGGACACTAAAGCGGCGGTCGCAGATGATTTACGATACAATGGATAGTGATAAGGACCTTTCCGAATTAGAGGCGGAAGAGGCAGAGCTTTGATGATGGGAGCGAAGAATATTCATGGCAAATGATAATGAAAAGCTGGAGATGGAAGATACGGTTGATACTTCCGGCGTAGAAATCCATACCGATGAAAGCAGTGCCGAAGTAACGGCGGTAGATGCTGACTACGGCGCCGAGCAGATTCAGATTCTTGAAGGTTTGGAAGCTGTACGCATGCGTCCCGGTATGTACATCGGCAGTACCTCAGAGCGCGGCCTGCATCATCTGGTGTACGAAGTAGTGGATAACTCCATTGACGAGGCATTGGCCGGTTACTGCGATAAAATCGACGTAACCATCCATCGGGACAACAGCATTACCGTTACGGATAATGGCCGCGGTATCCCTGTCGATATGCACGAAAGCGGTATGCCTGCCGTAGAAGTCGTATTGACGGTACTCCATGCCGGCGGTAAGTTCGGCGGTGACGGCTACAAGGTTTCCGGCGGTCTGCACGGCGTAGGTGTGTCTGTCGTCAATGCCCTGTCCACTTCCATGGACGTACAGGTTAAGCGTGACGGCAAAATCCACGAAATATCCTTCAAACGCGGCGAAACGGTGGAAAAGCTCCATGTCACCGGCGATACGGAAATCACGGGAACCCGTGTACACTTCGTACCGGACCCGGAAATTTTCTCCGTGACCACGTATAGCTACGATACGCTGAAACACCGCCTCCGCGAACTGGCTTTCCTGAACCACGGTATTACCATTGTCCTTAATGATGAGCGTGGCGAGGAACTCAGGAGTGAGAAGTTCCATTTCGAGGGCGGCATCAGCTCCTTTGTTGAACATCTCAACCGCAAGAAGGAAAAAATCAATCCAGAGCCGATTTACTTCAACGGCACCAAGGACGATACTGTCGTGGAAATTGCCTTGCAGTACAATGACAGCTATCAGGAGAATATCTACTCCTTCGTCAATAATATCAACACCGAAGAAGGTGGCACCCATCTTGCCGGTTTTAAGCTGGCACTGACCCGTGCTGCTAATGACTTTGCCCGCAAGCAGAATATCCTCAAGGACAAGGACGGCAATCTCTCCGGCGATGATGTACGCGAAGGCCTTACGGCAGTTATCAGCCTCAAGGTCCGTGACCCGCAGTTTGAAGGTCAGACAAAGACCAAGCTGGGCAATAGCGAAGTGCGCGGCATCGTGGATTCCATTGTCACGGAAGGCCTGTCCGAATACTTTGAGGAAAATCCCGTCATTACCAAGAAATTCATCGAAAAGGCTATTATGGCTGCCCGGGCCCGTGAAGCTGCCCGTAAGGCCCGTGAACTTACAAGACGTAAAAACGCACTGGAAGTATCGAGCCTCCCCGGTAAACTTGCTGACTGCTCGGTCAAGGACCCGGAAATGGCCGAAATTTACCTCGTCGAGGGTGACTCGGCAGGCGGTTCTGCCAAGCAGGGGCGTGACCGTCGTTTCCAGGCCATTCTGCCGCTGCGTGGTAAGATTTTGAACGTAGAAAAGGCCCGACTGGACAAGATTTTTGCCAATGCCGAAATCCGCACGATGATTACGGCCTTTGGTACGGGCATCAGTGACGAGTTTGACCTCTCCAAGCGCCGCTATGGCAAAATCATCATCATGACAGATGCCGATGTGGACGGTGCCCATATCCGTACACTGCTCCTCACCTTCCTCTATCGCTATATGAAACCGCTGATTGAGCACGGTCATGTGTTCATTGCCCAGCCGCCGCTCTATCAGATTCGCAAGGGCAAGAAGCACTGGTACACCTACAGTGATGAGGAGCTGGCTAAGAAACTTGACGAAGTAGGACGCGATGGCAGCACTGTCCAGCGCTACAAAGGTCTGGGCGAAATGAACCCGGAACAGCTCTGGGAAACGACCATGGACCCTGCCGGACGCACCATGCTCCGCGTGGAAATGGCCGATGCCGAAGCTGCCGACGAACTCTTTACCATCCTCATGGGTGATAAGGTAGAGCCGCGCCGTCAGTTTATCGAAGAAAACGCCAAATTGGTTAGAAATCTGGATATTTAAGCAGGGCGCTGTGATGAAATGTGAAAGCATTTTAGCCACAGCGCCTTTTTATTGGGTAATTTAGTATTTTCTAGCTGAAAGGTAGTTATGCCGATTGACATTTCTTACTCTTTAGTATATACTTAGTATATACTAATTTAGGGAGGTGCTTCTTGCGATGACTACTGTTGCATTACAAAAATGGGGAAACAGCCAAGGGATCCGCTTGCCAAAACGAATTCTTCAGGAACTTAAATGGAAAGTGAATGACGAACTCATTTTGTATCAACAAGACGACAAATTAGTTATCGAACCTTCCCATCCTAGAAAAAGAAAGTCTATCAAAGAACTATTCAAGAACTATACTGGTACATATCAGTCCCAAGAAATTGACTGGGGCGAGCCGGTGGGGAATGAGATATGGTAAAACAAGGAAATATTATCAAAGTAAATTTCAATCCCCAGAGAGGTCACGAGCAGGCAGGATACAGGCCAGCATTGGTTGTAAGCAACGATACTTTTAACCAACGAACCAACCTGACATTGGTCTGTCCTATAACCAACACGAACAACCATTTCCCTTTGCACATCCCATTGGATGATAGAACCAATACGACTGGAGTAATTCTATGCGAGCATATACGAGCTTTGGACTTGCAGAACAGGCAGTATCAGTATCTTGAAGACATTCCTCAAGATATATTGGAGGATGTTGTAAACATTATCTTTTCAGAGGTAGAAATTGAGGATTGACAAAAAAGGCGGTTTGCTGACTTATTTTTAGTCTGCGAACCGCCTTTTTTCTACGTTGAGTTCGACTGTATACATTTTACGGCTTTATATTTGACAAAAAGAATTGACCCACACATATTATGGCAAAGATTATTCCAGCCGGACAGCAGATATCGCTACTTAGCCGGAAGCCTTCCTCGGCCTGCAAAATGTAGGTGAAGATTACAGCTGACATAAAGGCAGCCGGAATAGCCGCAACAAGCCAGGCTTTACGCCCCTTTTCCATATGAAAAAGATAGGTGGCACACGTCCATAGTACAATCGTGGCCAAGGTTTGGTTTATCCATGAGAAATAGCGCCAAATTATATCAAAATTTATCTGTGACAAAATGGCCCCCATAGCCAGCAAAGGAACAGCAAATACAATACGATTGCTACATTTAGACTGATTACTATTAAACCAGTCCGCCAAGGTTAAACGGGCACTGCGAAAAGCTGTATCGCCAGAAGTTATAGGACAGGCAATAACTCCCAGCATAGCTATTGTTGCTGCCACATATCCGGCTGCATTATCATTACCGCCCATAAAACCAACGCAAATGTCATATACTATACCAGCAGGACCGTTTTCAGACATAGCCATGGCCAAGCTGTTGGTATTGCCATAGAAGGTTACACCAGCTGAAGCCCAAATAAGCGCAATGATTCCCTCCGCCACCATAGCACCGTAAAATATTGGCCGTCCCAAGTGTTCACTCTTTAGACAGCGGGCAATAATAGGTGATTGGGTGGAATGAAAGCCGGAAATGGCTCCACAGGCTACGGTAATAAACATAAGCGGCCAAATAGGCATGGCATCACCCTTCGGGTGAAGATTGGCCAACTGCATTTCAGGCATAGTATGTCCACCGACTCCAAATAACATCCCCGACATGATACCGAGAGCCATAATTATCAGGCAGGCACCCAGTATAGGATAAAAACGGGCAATCAATGTATCAATCGGTAATAATGTAGCCAGGAAATAATATAACAATATACATGGCAGAACGATTGTTGCGGCATCGCCTAACAGCTTGGATAACATTGCAGCCGGTACTGTCATTGCAACGGTACCCGCCAATACAAGCAGTACAACCGAAAAAATACGCATGATAAGCAACAGGGAATTTCCCATGTGATTACCTACGATTTCAGCAATACTTTTTCCATCCTCTCGAATAGAAATCATGCCCGAAAGATAATCATGGACACCGCCGGCAAAAATAGTTCCCAAAACAATCCATATATAGACAACCGGCCCCCAGATAGCCCCAGCAAGGGCACCAAAAATAGGGCCAGGACCGGCTATATTCAGCAAATGAATCAAAAAATTCTTCCAATCAGGCAGGGGAATGTAATCCACTCCATCATTATGTAATACAGCCGGAGTCGGGGCATCAGTTGGTTTGAATATCCTTTCAACAAAACCACCATAAATAATATACCCCAACAATAATGCTGCTATTGCACATAGAAAAGTAATCAAAAGATAATCACCCCAATTTAATTTTATATCACTTGTAAGTAATATTCAAGCTGAAAAGTTGCCCACGATTTTACAACGGTGCAATAGAAGAAAAACGGGCTTCAGCCACGAAAGCCAAAGCCCACCTTTCTTAGTTGAATACCAGCGGCATTTTTTGACTGTGTTATTTCAAAGTCCCTTTTTGCAGGTATTCGCTTTTTTATGTGGAAATAATAAGATTGCAAGTGATATGTTATGGTGAATAAGAGGGGGTTGTTGTATGAAACGACAGGGGAGATTTTTGAGCGGTATCTTAGCGGCTGTACTGGCAGCAACTGTCTGTTGGGGAACTGGCGGGGAGGCCGCTACACGGCAGGAAGTTGCCGCGATAAGCGTGAGCAAGGCGGCAGATTTTCAGTATTGGCAAAGTGATTCGCCGACCTTAAAAAGCGTTATCAAGTTTGTGGAGGAGGCCAACAACCCTCAGAGTCCCCATTATATTCCGCCGGCCAATCGCATAGCGGTCTTTGATATGGACGGTACATTCTACTGTGAAACGGCACCCTATTATTTTCAGGAAACCATGTTTTTACATCGGGCGCTTGCGGACAAGGAATATCAGCCGGATAAAAAAATGCGGGACTTTGCCCGGCAGGTACAGCCGAAAATCATGAATAAGACAGGTCTTTCCGCGGCGGAAACTAAAACTTTGATTGCTTATCTCACCAAGGCTTATGCCGGAATGACACCGGCTGAATATCGGGCCTATGTGCGCAAATTTATGGATACAGAGGAAACGGGGCTTACCAATCTGAAGCGTGGAGAAGCCTTCTACCTGCCCATGGTGGAGATTATGTCCTATCTGGGGCATAACGGCTTTGCTGTGTACATTGACTCTGCCTGTGGCAGTGATACCACCCGTGAACTAGTGGAGGGTGTAATTCCGGTAAACAGCGACCGGATTATCGCCACGGATTTTGGCTACACGACTACCAAAATGGGCAAAGATACAGCCAGCGACCATTTCTATGACCGGCATACGGAAAAGGTTGTTATTTCCGGGGAGCCTTTGCTGGATAATGGCAAGACCATGAAGATTTTTTCCCTGCTCAAACAGATTGGCAAAAAGCCGGTGCTGGCCTTTGGCAATTCTATGGGCGACAGCGGTATGTTTGAATATACCTTGCAGGATAATCCCTATAACAACGCCGCTTTCTGCGTGCTCTGTGATGATACGGAGCGCGAGCTGGGCAATGTAAAAAAAGCGGCTGCTATGCAGGAAACGGCACAAAAGCGCGGCTGGCAGACCATCTCCATGCGTGATGAATTCAAGACTATCTATGGTGACAAAGTAAAGAGGGCAGCTAAGTAAAATTTAATTTTATTTTAATTGACATTTCGTTTTTTTATGGTAAACTAAATCCATAAATCCCATACAAGGGGAGTAGCTGAACGGTCAGATATCGTCAATACGGTGCGCCGCACCCGGTATGACCGGCTAAGTTGTTACTGAGTTAGTAAGCAAGACCTTGTCTTACAAATGGCCTTTGGGCAGAGTGTAAGGCAAGGTCTTTTTGGTATAATGAATTTATAAAAAGGAGATTGACGAAAGATATGGAAACTTTATTTGCAGGGATGTTTAGTCCTGAGTGGCTGGCAGCTTTTTCGGGGATTTTGCTGCTGGATATTCTGCTGTCGGGTGATAATGCGATACTCATTGCGCTGGCCTGCCAGAACCTGCCGGAACACAACCGCAAGAAAGCTATTTTTATCGGCGGTTTCGGTGCGGTGTTTATCCGCATTGTGTGTACGCTCTTTGCCACCAGTGTGCTGGCGGCGCCCTATATCGAGTTTGTCGGCGGTGCGGCACTGCTCTATATTGCCGTGAAGCTGCTGACAGACCACAAGGATAACGATAAGGAAGGCGGTGCTGCTCCGGCAAGTTTCGGTGCAGCGGTGCGGACGATTCTCGTGGCTGATTTCATCATGAGCATTGATAATATCCTGTCCTTGGCCGGTGTGGCCAACACTGTGCCTGAGGGCAAGTGGAGCCTGATTATCTGCGGCCTGCTGATATCTATCCCCATCGTGCTTTTCGGAGCACAGATTTTCCTGAAGCTCATGCAGAAGCTGCCTGCGCTCATCTACGGCGGCGCGGCTATTCTTGGCTGGACGGCGGCAGCGTTGATGGTGGCCGACAAGGGGCTGGGCATGTATTTTGCTCCTTATGCTCTGGAAATGAAGGTCTGCTTTGTGGTAATTGTTTTAGGTCTCGGTTATTATTTGAACAAACGCTATGAAAAAGAAGAAAAGTTAGGAGTGACAGAAAATGAATAACCTGAAAACCTTGATGTTAATGGTGCTGTTAGGTGCCATTATGATTTTTATCGGCGGTCTTGTGGGCGGCAAGGGCGGCATGATGATTATGCTGATTATCTCTTTGGGGATGAACTTCTTTTCTTACTGGTTCAGCGATTCCATGGTGCTGAAAATGTACAATGCTCAGGAAGTGAGCCGGGAGGATGCTCCCCAGCTGTACGGTCTGGTGGAAAACTTAGCCGCTAATGCAGAATTGCCCATGCCGCGTGTGTACATCATCAACGAGGATACGCCAAATGCCTTTGCGACAGGCCGTAATCCGTCCCATGCAGCCGTGGCGGTGACTACGGGGATTATGCGGGCCCTGGACTACAACGAGCTGTCCGGTGTTCTGGGCCACGAGCTGGCGCATGTGAAGAACCGTGATATCCTGACGGGCACGATTGCCGCGATGATGGCTACGGTCATCACCTATACGGCGCAGTTCTTTGCTTTCTTTGGCGGCCGCAGTGATGACGATGAAGGCGGCAATCCGATTGCTGCGCTTTTGATGGTCATTCTCGCGCCTTTGGCTGCCAGCCTGATTCAGATGGCTATTTCCCGTTCCCGGGAGTATGAAGCCGACCATGATGGCGCTGAGATTTGCGGTAATGCCAACTATCTGGCTGATGCTCTGGAAAAAATCGAGTATTATGCTCTGAACGGGCGGCAGATGCAGGACGCCACGCCGGCTACAGCTCACATGTTCATCATCAATCCTTTCAGCGGTATTGGCTCTACCATGAGCAAGCTGTTCAGCACCCATCCGCAGACAAGTGAACGCATTGCCCGTTTGCGCGCTCAGGCAAGCGGCAGATAAATAAAAGCAAAAAAGCCCGGAATAAATATTTCCACAGCGTTTGGCAGGTTTGCCTGAACGCGCGGATAGTTATTCCGGGCCTTTATTTTTCTTTTATAATTATAATGCAAAAGCAGGAACTACCGAACGTTCCTGCTTTTGCCGCCTCTATACCTTCTGCCTACAACGATATACTATATATCGTTGTTCTCCCTTCTCTATAATACAACATTTGCAAAATGATTTCAATAGAAAAAATAGAGTTTCTGTTAATTTATGAAAAAAGGGATTGGCGTTCTTATGGCGAATATAATAATAAAGTATACGACTGCGCATTGATGCAAATTTTAGCAATAATATTGGAGGGGTTGACATGTATTTTTACTGTGAGAAATGCAAAAAGCCATATCCGCTGAATACGCATTCCTATATGTGTGAGTGTGGGGGTATGTTCCGCCTGCATAAAGACCCTATGGATGAGGTGCATACGGAAATTACGCTGGGGGAAGTAGAGACGCCAATGCTGCCGCTGAAATCCGGCAAGCTGGATGTACTGCTAAAACTGGAGAATCTTCAGCCGACAGGCTCATTTAAGGATCGTGGCGCCCATACGCTGATAAATGAGATAAACCATCTGGGGATTAAGAAAATCGCTTTGGACTCCGCTGGCAACGCCGGTGCGTCGATGGCTGCTTATGCAGCTGCAGCTGGCATTGAATGTACTGTGTATGTGCCGGATGATTTGTCCAGCGAAATGGCTAATCAGATTGAGTCCTACGGTGCGAAGATTGTAAAAGTTCCCAACGGACGCATGAATACCTGTGCTGCTGTCAAGAAGAATCTTGGCGATGCCTATTATGCTTCGCATGTGTACAATCCCCTGTTCTTCGAGGGGATGCGCCCCATGGCCAAGGAGATTTACAAGCAGCTGGGCAACAAAATTCCTGAGTATATTTTCATGCCTGTGGGCAATGGCACTATGCTTATCGGCCTCTTCCATGGCTTTATGGAGATTGGCCGTCTGCCGCATTTTGTGGCCGTACAGAGCAGCAAGTGTGCGCCGCTGTATGAGGCTTTCTACGACAAGGAACCGCAGCCGAAGAAGACAACTATCGCTCATGCTATCCGCATTGAAACGCCGAAGCGCCTGAATACCATGGTGAATATCTTAAAGCAGAGCGGCGGCGATGTGGTGACGGTGGAAGATACGGACATTCTCAAGGCGAAGAAGTTCCTGGCCTCCAAGGGCGTGTATGTGGAGTTGACTTCTGCCGCAGCTTTGGCCGGGGCAGAAAAGTTCTTTGCCGCAGGCAAGCCGGATAATTACAGAGTGGTTATTCCCATGACGGGCAGCGGCCTCAAGCGCTGATACTTTAGGAGAAATGGCGATGCTACAGGGGATAATTGACATTGGTTCCAATACGATACGGATGGCAGTTTATCTTATCGAGGGCAACCATTTTGAACAACTGATGAAACGCAAGGCTACGGTGGGACTGGCCTCCTATGTAAAAGAAGGCGTAATGCAGCCGGAGGGAATTGAACGGGCAGTGGAGACTTTGCTGGAGTATAAGCGTTTTCTCCATTGCTTTAAAATCAATCGCGTGGCGGCTTTTACCACAGCGGCTTTGCGTAATGCCAAAAACAGCCGTGAGGCTGTAGCGGCCATCGAAGAGCGTACGGGCATTAAGATTCAGGTTATCAGTGGTGACGAGGAGGCTACTTTTGATTTTATCGGTGCCACTCATAATCTGCAGAATGATTCCGGCCTGCTGATTGATATAGGCGGGGGCAGCACGGAGATTGTGACTTATCGTGACCGGCAAATCCAGTATAAGACCAGCCTGCCTATCGGCTCGCTGAGTTTTGCCAGCAAGTACGTAAAAGATGTTCTGCCGACAATGCAGGAGTGCATGGAAATGCATGGTGAGGCTGAGGCAACCATCGCTGCGGCCTCAGATTTTATCAGTATCAGTGAGGCGGAGATTGTGGGCATAGGCGGTACTTTTAAAGGGGCCTGTGCATTAAACAATGAATTATTTAACCTGCCGGCGGCTAACCGCCGTTTGGAAACTAAGAATATCCGCAGCATTATCGGCAATTTTGTCAGTGATTTGGGCATGACTCAGGAAATGTCCATAACACTGATGCGTTCTGTGCCGGAAAGGCTCAATACCATTATCCCGGGGCTGATTATCGCCAGCGTGCTGTCCCGCAGGTTTCAAAGCCATTGGATTACGTATAGTGATTCGGGGGTAAGGGAAGGTTATATATATGACCAGATAATGGGGAAATAAAATAAAAAGCATTTGCCTATTATATATGGCAAATGCTATAATGTACGTAAAGAAGGTGCCGCCTAGCGGTCGCCCTCGGTTAGGCTATTTTCAAAATGAATAAACCGCCGAAGTTTGCGAGGCTAGGGCGGTTTATTTTTTATCTCTATAATAATGAGCAAGATTATAACGCCGTTGTTCCAGTTTTGCCATAGGCAAAACTTCCTCTTGGCGTTTCAACGAGGCGGGAGATATGCTCGCCGCCTGTTTTGGTATTCGTGCCCCCACCTGCTGAGGTGGGGGACATTTTATTGCCTCGTTATAAACAGAACTATGATTAGCTCATTCATAGGCGAGCACCTCAATTCTGAGGGCAAAATTAGACCGCCAAACAGCACCTAAGTAAGATGTTATACTAATGATTAGAGTCTGTCAACGCTTATTTTATCAGTGTTGATGGACTTTTTTGTTTAAAAATGATATAATAAGGAGCTAGTATTTTGCATTTTTATTATAGCTTTAGCATATATTTTTATGGACAAGCAGGAAGATTTTGAGGTGAGATTGTGGAGTTTGAACAGGGAAAAATAGTCCCCGTCAATCTGGAACACGAGATGAAGAACTGCTACATCGACTATGCGATGAGCGTTATCGTCTCCCGTGCATTGCCGGATGTCCGCGATGGTTTGAAGCCGGTACACCGCCGTATACTCTATGCCATGCAGGAAGCTGGTATGGGCTCAGGCAAGCCCTATAAGAAATCGGCTCGTATCGTCGGTGAAGTACTCGGTAAATATCACCCGCATGGTGATAGCTCCGTTTATGATGCCATTGTGCGTATGGCTCAGGACTTTTCTATGCGTTACATGCTGGCAGACGGTCATGGTAACTTTGGTTCCGTCGATGGTGACCCGGCCGCAGCTATGCGTTATACGGAAGTCCGTATGTCCAAGATTTCGGAGTTGATGTTACAGGACATCGACAAGGAAACGGTGGACTTTACCCCGAACTACGATGAATCCCTGAAGGAGCCGTCGGTATTGCCGGCCAAGTTCCCACAGCTGTTGGTAAACGGTACGTCCGGTATAGCCGTAGGTATGGCCACCAATATTCCTCCGCACAATATGGGCGAGGTTATTGACGGTACGTTAATGCTTATTGATAATCCCGATACTTCTATCGAAGAGCTTATGACGGTTATCAAGGGGCCGGACTTCCCGACTGCTGGTCTGGTACTGGGCAAGGAAGGCATTCGTCAGGCTTATACCACTGGCCGCGGCATTATCAAAATGCGCGCCAATGCCCATATCGAAACCATGAGCAACGGCAAGCCGCGTATCGTGGTTACGGAACTGCCCTATCAGGTTAACAAGGCTCGTCTTATTGAAAAGATTGCCCAGCTTGTCCGGGATAAGCAGATTGAAGGCATTACTGATTTGCGTGATGAATCTGACCGCAATGGTATGCACATTGTTATCGACCTGCGCCGCGACGCTAACGCCAATGTTATTCTGAACCAGCTCTTTAAGCATACGCAGCTGCAGGAAAGTTTCGGCGTAATCATGCTGGCCTTGGTAGACGGCAAGCCGCAGGTATTGAACCTCAAGCAGGTGCTGCATTATTACATCAAGCACCAGGAAGAAGTTATTACCCGCCGCACGCAGTATGAACTGAAAAAGGCTGAGGCCCGCGCACATATCTTGGAAGGCTTGACCATCGCCCTCGACCATCTGGACGCAGTCATTACGACCATCCGCGAGAGCCGCACGGCTGATATCGCCAAAGAGGCCTTGATGACGGGCTTTAAGCTCTCTGACAAGCAGGCACAGGCCATCCTCGACCTCCGCCTCCAGCGCCTCACCGGCCTGGAACGGGAGAAGATTGAGGAAGAATATCAGGAAACTTTGAAGGCTATTGAAAATTTCAAGGCTATCCTGGCTGATGAACAGAAAATCCTGAACATCATCAAAGAAGAACTTACGGCTGTGAAGGAAAAGTACGGCGATGACCGCCGCACGAAACTCACCATTGACACCTCGGAAATCGATGTGGAAGACCTCATCGCGGAAGAAGATGTGGTGATTACCCTCACGCATAACAACTACATCAAGCGTATGCCGCTGGATACTTACCGTCGTCAGAATCGCGGCGGCAAGGGCATTAAGGGCATGGGTACTAAAGAAACGGATTTTGTGGAAAACATGCTTATTACCACTACCCACCACACCATCCTGTTCTTTACCACCCGGGGCCGTGTGTACAGCCTCAAAGCCTACGAAATTGCCGAATCCAGCCGTACGGCCAAAGGAACGGCGATTATCAATCTTTTGCAGCTTGAACAGGGCGAAAAGATTACGGCCGTCATTCAGGTCAAGGGCTTTGACCCGGATAGATACCTCTTTATGGCAACACGCAAGGGTATTGTGAAGAAAACATCCCTGTCAGAGTTCAGCAACTTGCGTAAAAATGGCCTGAATGCCATTAACCTTGACGATGATGATGACCTGATGGGCGTTAAATTCACCGATGGTGAAAGCTATCTGATGCTGGGCACGAAGCTGGGCAAGGCTATTGCCTTCTCAGAAGATGATGTCCGCGCTATGGGCCGTATGGCTCGCGGCGTAAAGGGCATTACCCTGTCTGATGGCGATGAAGTTGTCGGCATGGATATCCTCGTGCGCAATGCCGAAGTTCTTACCGTTACGGAATGTGGCTATGGCAAACGTACCAGCACCGATGAATACCGCGCTCAGACACGTGGCGGCAAGGGCCTCATCAACATGAAGGTCACGGAAAAAACCGG